>Ga0098041_1000801_pt1 | contig 12453 bp, 12 predicted proteins | sample 8_EtaG_FD_77066 | JGI IMG/M metagenome (GOLD analysis project Ga0098041, IMG submission 77066) | Marine viral communities from the Subarctic Pacific Ocean - 8_ETSP_OMZ_AT15162 metaG | ecosystem: Environmental > Aquatic > Marine > Oceanic | place: Pacific Ocean | collected 2015-01-08
CGAAACGGTGAAGACGTAGTAGCCGATTTGTATGAAGTGACAGCTAAGGAAGACCCTGAAAAGCCAATAGCATTTCAATTAAGGCATCCTTATAATCTATACCTAACAGATCCAGCACCTACAGGTGATGGAGAAATAAGAAAACTATCTTCACCAGAGATTAGTTTTCAACCTTGGGCACCATTTTCAAAAGACCATGTTATCATGCTTAAACTTGATGAAGTGGTAAGTGCTTATGAAACCTTTCAGGAGGTTATTGACAAATACAACGAACTAGTGGAGGCAGTTAATCATGGAGACGGAAGTACCGCAGGAAGCAATGGAGGACCAGATGCTCCAGCAGCAGTTGAAAGTTATACTGCTGAAACAGAGACAGGAGTACCTGTTGGGGAAGGTGACGGAGCTGGATGAGGAACCTAGTATTCTTATAGAAGGATGTTATGAGATTCTTTCTGAGGAAGAAATTGAACCCTTTCCAGCATTTACATCACAACGTGATGTCTTCTTGACATCTGATACGATTATGAGTATACTAGATCCAAGCCAAAACTTGGTCAAGTTATACAACAGTAAATGAGTCAGTTCTACACCAACATCCAATTAGCTGGTGACACTATTCTTTATAGGGGGTATCAGGATGGATCTCCAGTACAATTTCGTACTAGGTTCTCTCCTACTTTATTTGTACCTTCCAAAAAGAAAGAGAAGTATAAGACACTTGATGGGAGATCTGTTGCTCCTATGGAGTTCTTAACTGCTAGAGATGCTAGAGAGTTTATTAAAAAGTATGAGGGTGTAGAGGGATTTGAAGTTCATGGTTATGAACGTTTTGTATATCAATATATACGACGTGAGTTTCCCGATGATATTGATTACAATATCAATCAGATGAAAATATTTGCATTGGATATTGAGGTCCAATGTGAGAATGGATTCCCTGATGTAGAGGCAGCAGCAGAAGAGATGCTTTCGATTACCATTAAAGATATGGTATCGAAAGAATTTTTTGTATGGGCAGTAAGAGAGTTTGAAGTTCCTGAAGGTGTCAAAGCATTTATCTATGATACTGAAAGGGATATGCTTACCCACTTTATTAAGTGGTGGGTAGAGAATACACCAGACATACTTACAGGATGGAACGTTAACCTATATGACGTACCTTATATTGCACGTAGGGTGAATAGGATTTTAGGTGAGAAGTGGATGAAGTCCCTATCACCTTGGAACAGAGCAAACGAACGAGAAGTTTATGTACAAGGACGTAAAAATTATGCTTATGATGTGTCTGGGATCAACATTCTTGACTATCTTGACCTTTACCGTAAGTTTACTTATACTAACCAGGAATCATACAGACTCGATCACATCGCTTTTGTTGAACTAGGTCAGCGTAAGGTAGACCATAGTGAGTATGATAACTTTAAAGACTTCTATACATCTGATTGGCAGAAGTTTATAGAGTACAACATCCAAGACGTTGAGTTGATTGACAGATTGGAAGATAAGATGAAGTTACTTGAACTAGCCATAACTATGAGTTATGATGCTAAGGCAAACTTTGAGGATGTATATTCTCAGGTACGCATGTGGGACACTATCATTTACAATTACTTAAGTGATAAGGATATAGTTGTACCACCCCGTAAGGGATCTAAAAAAGACGAAAAATACGCAGGAGCTTATGTCAAGGAACCGATTCCAGGAAAGTATGATTGGGTGGTCAGTTTTGACCTTAATAGCCTGTATCCTCATCTTATTATGCAATACAACATCTCACCAGAAACCCTCTGGGAGACTCGACATTCCAGCTCGAGCGTTGAACGGATTCTAAATCAAGAGATTGAATTTGATGGTAAGTTCTCTGTATGTGCTAATGGTGCTCAGTATCGTAAGGATATACATGGATTCCTACCAAAGATTATGCAGAAGATCTATGATGAACGTACCATCTATAAGAAGTTGATGCTTAAAGCAAAGACTGAGTATGAAAAGAACCCAAGTGAGAAACTGAAGAAGGATATTAGTAAGTATAATAACATCCAGATGGCACGTAAGATTCAATTGAACAGTGCTTATGGTGCTATTGGTAATCAATACTTTAGATACTACAACCTAGCGAATGCAGAGGCAATTACTCTGTCAGGTCAGGTTAGTATCAGATGGATTGAAGGTAAGATGAATCAGTACCTTAACAAAGTACTTAAAACTGAAGGAGAAGATTATGTTATTGCTAGTGATACCGATAGTATCTACCTTAACCTTGGTGATTTGGTTGAAGGTGTATACAAGGGGAGAGAGAAAACTGATGAGAGCATTGTCAAGTTCCTTGACAAGGTGTGTGCAACTAAACTTGAGCCTTATATTGAAAGTTCTTATGAAGAACTGGCCGAGTACGTTGGAGCGTACGAACAAAAAATGATAATGAAGCGAGAGAACATCGCTAACAAAGGTATATGGACTGCTAAGAAAAGATATATTCTAAACGTATGGGATAGTGAGGGTGTTAGGTATGCTAAACCTAAGTTAAAAGTTATGGGTATTGAGTGTGTTAAATCATCCACACCTGGTGCTTGTAGGGATAAGATTAAGGAGTGTCTAACTGTTATTATGAATGAAGATGAGGAAGCAGCCCAGATCTTCATTAAAAAATTTAGAGATAGTTTTGACCAGTTACCAGTTGAAGATGTTTCATTCCCCAGAGGATGCAATGGGATAAATAAGTGGGCGAATCCATCCAGTATTTACAGCAAAGGCACACCTATACATGTTCGTGGTGCTTTATTGTATAACCATTATAACAAGAAGAACAAGTTAACTCATAAGTATCCCTTAATACAGGATGGTGAGAAGATTAAATTTGTTTATCTCAAGACCCCAAACAAGTTTGGAGAGAATGTGATTTCTTATCTACAGACTCTTCCAAAGGAGTTTGGGCTTGACAAACAGGTGGACTATGACCTACAATTCTCGAAGAGTTTCTTGGAGCCTATTAAGGTCATAATGGATAAGATTGGATGGAAGCCAGAAAAAGTTGCTAACCTTGAATTTCTATTCGGATGACCACATACATTGTTGAATATCAGAAAGCCTTCGGTGCTGGCAGAATGCCAGAGGAGAAGGAATTCTTCGACAGAGACGAAGCCAAATGGTTTGAACGTGCTATGAAACGTTCCAATCATATTACCAAATTATTTCACAGGGACTAATGAATTTTTTAGAGGATGTAGTAAAGGAGATCGGAAATGAGTACGCTTCTTTGGTTAGTGATGGTGTTGCTGCTGGTGACACAAGTAATTTTATCGATACGGGTAGTTACATCTTTAACGGACTTGTATCAGGAAGCATCTACGGAGGTATTCCAGGGAACAAGATCACAGCTATTGCAGGTGAGTCAAGTACTGGCAAGACATTTTTCTGTCTTGGTGTGGTACAGCATTTCCTCGAATCTGATCCTAATGCTGGCGTTATTTACTTTGAGTCTGAAAGTGCTTTAAGTAAGAACCAGATCGAGGAGAGGGGTATCGATTCATCTCGTATGATGATTGTCCCTGTTACTACAGTACAAGAATTTAGAACACAGTCCATTAGAATATTAGACAAATATTTAGAACAACCTGCAGATAAGAGACAACCCTTAATGTTTGTTTTAGATTCTCTTGGTATGTTATCTACAACTAAGGAAGTTGAGGATGCTGAAGCAGGAAAAGAGACTCGTGATATGACTAGAGCACAGATTGTTAAGTCAATCTTTAGAGTTCTAACATTGAAGTTAGGTAAAGCAAACGTCCCAATGTTGGTTACTAACCATACATATGATGTAGTTGGTGCTTATATTCCTACAAAGGAAATGGGAGGTGGAAGTGGTCTTAAATACGCTGCGAGTACTATCATATATCTCACTAAGAAGAAGGAGAAGGATGGTAAGGAAGTCGTTGGGAACATTATTAAATGTAAAACCGCCAAAGCTAGGTTGACTAAAGAGAATAATCAAGTGGAAGTGAGATTGTACTATGATAAAGGTCTTGATAAGCACTACGGTTTATTGGAACTGGGTGAGAAGTATGGACTATGGAAGAATGTAGCAGGTAGATATGAGATGAATGGTAAGAAAGTATATGGTAAAGCAATCTTGTCAGATCCAGAGACCTATTTTACTCCTGAAGTAATGCAAGCATTAGATGAATGTGCATCAAAGGAATTTAAGTATGGGAACTAATCTTACAGATTATATTAAGTCTTATGATGGGTTAGCATCCAAGACATTTTGTGATGCAATCATAGAATCATATGCTATTACTAAAGGGACGTACCTTGATAGGGAACAGAGACCATCCTTCCATGAGTTAAATATATCACAGAGGTATATTGCTAAAGACCCTCAATGGATGGGCATACAGATGCAATTGACATCTATCTTTACTGATGCTGTCAATCTTTATATTGAAGACCTCGATATATTAAAGGACTTCCCTTTGAAGTATGCCTTTGAAGAAAACCGTTTAAAATTATACGATAACAATGCCTACGACCAGTTTAAAGATCATGTCGATGTTCAGGATTATTCTTCTGCTCGTAGATTTTTGGTGTGTTTCCTCTATCTTAATACAGTCGCTGAAGGTGGAGAAACAAACTTCCCTAGATTAGACTATGCAATTAAGCCTGAATGTGGTAGAATAATGATGTTTCCACCAACGTGGCAATACAGACATGCTGGACTTCCACCTGTGTCTGATAAAAAATACATTATTGGTACTTATCTCCACTACCTATGAATCTAGAACTTACTATACTTGGTAGTCTGATCTATAATGATGAGTATACCCGTAAGGTATTACCATTTCTTAAGTCGGATTACTTTACTGTTAAGTCTCATAAGATAATATTCTTAGAGATACATGAGTATGTTACTAACTATAATTCATTACCTTCTTTAAATGCATTAGGTATAGAATGTCAGGAGCGTACAGATCTGAGTGAAGAACAGTTCAAAGAAATTATTGAGGTGTTAAATGGGTTATCGAAGGAAGAGCATGACTTGGAATGGATTGTTGACACAACGGAGAAGTGGTGTCAGGAGAGAGCCATTTATCTCTCACTCATGGAGTCAGTTAAAATTGCTGACGGTCAGGATAAAGAGAGAGATAAGGGATCTATTCCACAAATATTAAGTGATGCATTAGGTGTATCATTTGACCAAAATGTAGGACACGACTACTTAAAGAACTATGAAGAAAGGTTTGACTTCTACCACAAGAAAGAGGAAAAGATTCCGTTTGATTTGGAATTCTTTAATCGTATTACAAAAGGTGGCATTCCGAATAAGACTCTCAACATTGCTCTTGCTGGCACAGGGGTTGGAAAGTCTTTATTCATGTGTCATGTGGCAAGCTCAGTCTTACTCCAAGGTAAGAACGTCTTATACATCACTCTCGAAATGGCAGAGGAAAAGATTGCGGAGAGGATCGATGCTAATTTACTTAATGTTCCTATACAAAAATTAGCAGAACTCCCTAGAGTAATGTTTGAGAATAAGATTAGTAAACTTGCTAAGAAGACACAGGGTAAACTCATAATTAAAGAGTACCCTACTGCATCTGCTCACGTAGGACATTTCAAATCATTATTGAATGAGTTAGAACTAAAAAGAAATATCAAACCAGATATTATATTCATAGACTATCTCAATATATGTGCCTCACAAAGGTACAAAGGATCTATTGTAAACTCGTATACTTATGTCAAAGCAATTGCCGAAGAACTCAGAGGACTCGCAGTCGAGGCAGGAGTACCAATCGTTTCTGCTACGCAAACTACCCGTGCTGGCTACGGTAGTAGCGATGTCGATCTTACCGACACCAGTGAATCTTTTGGTCTCCCTGCCACTGCTGACCTTATGTTTGCTCTTATTTCTACCGAAGAGCTCGAAGAACAAAATCAAATAATGGTTAAGCAGTTAAAGAATAGATACTATGACCCAACTTTAAACAAGAGATTCGTTGTAGGTATTGACAGATCTAAGATGAGGCTGTATGATGTCGAAGACGCTCAGAAAGATTTGCTAGATGCTGGTCCTGAAGAGCAAGTTGTTAAAAAAGTACAGGGTAAAAAATCCTTTGCAGAACTAAAGTATGATTGATTTTTCACGTTATCAAGAGTTTGTAGATGCTGTCACATCTGACAGTTCTAAAGACTTTGTTTCTCTTGCTGACCGTATGGGTGAACTTGATAGACAAGGTGCTAACATTGAACGACTCTTAACTGCTGCCGTTGGTATTAGTGCTGAAGGTGGTGAGTTCACAGAGATAGTAAAGAAGATGGTATTCCAAGGTAAGCCATGGAATGAGGACAACCGAGAGCATCTCATCATTGAACTCGGTGATGTGTTATGGTATGTTGCACAAGCATGTATGGCATTAGAGATTGACTTTGATGATGTTGTCAGAGGTAATGTTAAAAAATTAGAGAAGAGATATCCTGGTGGTAGTTTCAGTATAGATAAGTCAGAGCACCGTGCTAAGGGAGATAGATAATGCATTTAGTGCTACCTCTAGTGTGTATTATTTTGATTAGTACATTACTAGTATACTCAGTTATTCATCGATACGACCCACATTAAAATGGTACAAAACATGAAGGGGTACTTACCCCTATTCGCATCTAATATCCTCTTGAATTATATTGAGGAAGATACAACCGAATTACGTGATGACACTTCATATGTTATTGCTGAAAAGTCTGATGTAGGTAAAGATCAAACACCTAATAATTATAGAGTGTTAGAAAAGTATCCAAGGATACGAGATATTATTTTAAATAAGTTTAAGATTGCTGCTGACGAATTTTTAGGTGTGGGTGAAGGAGAGTATATTATATCTACATCTTGGTTAACTAAGACAGAACCAGGTACAGATTCACAGTTCCATGCTCATAAGAATAGTTACTATAGTGGTGTCTATTATTATGACGAGTATACTGATGACATGGGTGGTATAGATTTTGATAGTCCTATTGAACATTTAAAGTCTTTTCATCTCCCTCCTCAACAGATTCATATGACAAATGCTATGAGTTGGTCATTACCAGTACAAGAAAATATATTAATATTCTTTCCTAGTTATCTTGAACATAAGGTAGCGATGAATAACTCAGATAAGGATAGGAGATCTCTAGCATTTAATATAGTTCCTGTAGGATTCTATGGTGATGCTGATTCTGCATTTGATACTGATTGGATACCAAGATGACCGAAGCATATACGCACGGCAATCTATCTGTTGTAGTACCAATGGATGATATGAAACTTATACTACAACAGATGTGGAAATCTCGTGCAACAGAACCAGAGATGGGTAAGTTGTATGAGAAGTATACTAAACTCACAACGTTTGAAGAATAAATATTATTGGAGACCTGCGTCTGGATTAATGGCAATAAGTAACAAAGATGTTGAGGTTCTTAGTGAAGCTATGTTTTGCTATTACTTTGCTATATGGAATAAAGGTAAGCAAAGTGAATTAGAACCAAAAGATTTTAATAAATTTAAAAATTCAACTGATCTTAATAAGTGGACTAGAGATCTAGGACTTAATAGTGTTGTGGATAAGGTTAATACTGATCCAGCATTAGTGTCTAGGGTTAGTAAGATTGGTGAGTTCTTAAATCAAAAGGACCAGAGGTGGCATAACAATTTGGTTATGCAGATGGAAAAGTTTTTTGGTAATAGTAAGATTAAAGTTGGGCAGGGTAAGTATCGTGCTATGAGAGCTGACTCATTACCACCAGCAATAAATCCATACAAAGCTTATGAAGCAATATCTAAAAAGGTTAAGGGTAAGTTAGGATTTAAAGGAAGAGTTGATAAAGATAAATGGAATCCATCTGATGTATGGATAATAAGTACAAAATGTGATGCTCAATTAAAGGTATTCATTAATGTCCATAAGAATAGGATTATGAATAATCCAGAGTACTGTGTTGACTATATGAATAAGTTGAATAATTTTATTCGTGATCAATTTAGGAGGGGTAATATATTTCCTGTCTCATTGAAAGCACCTAGTGGTGGTAGAGTTATGATTACTTTTGAAAATGATAAGTTTGATGCTGTTAAGAAGGTTGTTAGATATACTAAGATAGAATTTACTGATAGTAATCAAGATGCTAAGATTAGATTTGCTGTCGATAAGGTTAATATAGAGACAGGGAAGGTAGAAAAGAAAGATTATATTAATGGATCTATAAAAACAAAGACAGTTAAGTCTGGTGGTGCAAGACTTGAAATTGAAGGTGGGTCTGGTTCAGGTGCTAGATATGGTTCTATGGGTACAGAGAACTATCAGTGGCTAATCAAGGAAACTGATATGACTGGTATTAAAGAGTTGAATTCTATTAGAAACCAGGAGAAATTTTCTGGTTTAAAGAAGAAGTATTGGACTGCTGTAACTGGTAGAGAGTGGTTGGGTAGAGGAAAGTATGTTAAAGCTTTTAATAAAGATAAAGAATCATTTGCTCAAGAGATAGCACCATATACACAGGAATTATATAAGAAGATTAATAATAAAATGTGGGATGCTGCTGCTGTTAGGGGTGCTAAGAGTGAGGAAGAGAAGTGGTTGAATAAAACTCACGCTGGTGAGGTTGCAATAGCAATGGATAAGATAACGAAACAAATGATGAAAGATATAACCACTGAGAATTTATTTAATTTGGCAGCATCACAGGGGTTTGGTGCTGGTGTTTCTAAATCACAAATAGAAATAAGAAAGAGAGCTGCTAAACAATTAGGTGGTGAGATTGGTACTGCTAAAGATAAAGAATTGAATGCTATTCCTATGGATGAAGCTAATAAGATCTGGGAATCTTGCTTCTACGTGGTGGTCAAATAACAAACTGGCACACTACTGGCACACAACCCTCTGAAATGGATTATAATACAGGGGTAATCGAGAGACACCTATGCCAAACAAGCACCTCCGTCATCCAGAAGATTCAGTTTTACACGGAAGGAAGGTAGTTTGGGAAACACTAAGAGAATTAGTTAAGGCAACGAAGTTATCTGTTAAATGGGATGGAGCACCTGCTATAGTGTGGGGTACTAATCCTTCTAATGGACAGTTCTTTGTTGGTACTAAGTCAGTCTTTAATAAGAGACAGGTTAAAATAAATTATACTGTTGATGATATAGTATGTAATCATAAAGGACCAGTGGCAGATATTCTTAAGTTATGCTTGGAGTATCTTCCTAGAACTGATAAGATCTATCAGGGAGACTGGATAGGTGTTGGTATGACAGGTAGATTGTACCAACCAAATACTGTTGAGTACCTCTTCCCAGAGGAAATTCCGCAAAAGATAGTTGTTGCACCTCATACAGAGTATACTGAGGTCAGTCCTGAAGCGGAGGCAAAGATTGGTGTCACCTTAGAATCGACTGAGGATTGTTTCTTTGTTGAGACTAACAATGCACACATCAAACCACCACTAGGATGGAGGCACTTGATACCATTCATCATTCCTGTTTGGAAGATGCAAGCACCTGTTAGAAAGAAGGGATATAATTATTATTTGATGGAGATTTCTAAGCATATAAACAGTTATGTTTCCGTGGGTTGGTGGCAAGATATGTCTGCTGAACAAATGTACAGTGAGTTAGATGATAAATATAAGAGTGAGGTGAATGTTTATACCTTTAAGGTATGGTTTATGATCCTCGATTTGAAACAGCGGCTACTCAATGCCATCAAGGTAGATGGAAACGTTGAATGTTTTATCAATGGAGACCCCTCCAAACATGAAGGGTTCGTGATATGTTCAGACAATCCATACAAGATTGTAGATCGTTGGGAATTTAGTAAAGCAAACTTTAATTTAGATAAAAATTGGTCATATGAAGAAGTTTAGCTCTTTCCTAGCTGAGGCAGAGAGATCTCAGGCAGCTGGTCAAGCAGAAAAATTACAACTAACTCACGTAGGTTACGGTAAGTATGCCGATGTAAGAGGCAACGTAACTCACATGAGTAAGGGTGGGAAGTTAGTAAAGTTAGACCCATCCCAAGTCCCATCTGCACAGGGTCAAAGTGGACAAGAAGACGAAGGAGGTAGCAAGGATAAGGTCGATCAAGGCGAGGTATCTATTACATTTGGAAGATTTAATCCACCTACTACTGGCCACGAGACGCTGATACGCAGAGTAAAATCAGCAAGCAAAAATGGAGAATATAGAATATACCCCTCAAGGACGGAGGATCCTAAGAAGAACCCCCTCAGCCCAGAAGAGAAGATTAATTATATGCGGAAGGCTTATCCAGAACATTCTGCCAGGATTATTAATTCTCCTGACATGCGTACTATTTTCGATGTACTCAGTACCTTGGATTCTGAAGGGTTTAGCAGTGTTAACATCGTCGTGGGTGGCGATAGGGTTTCTGAGTTCAATTCGTTAGCTAACAAGTATAACGGTAAGGCATATAATTTTGAGAAAATAAATGTTGTATCAGCAGGTGCGAGAGATCCAGACTCTGATGATGTATCAGGTATGTCTGCTTCTAAGCAACGTAAAGCAGCAGTTGATGATGATTATGACACCTTTAAGAAAGGATGTACTAAGGCAATGAAGCCAAAAGATTGTGAAGCATTGTTCTCTGCTCTACAAGCAAAGATGTCTGTAGAAGTACAAGAAGATTTCAGCGAAGCTTCTTATCTTTTATATGAGATAGCACCCAAGTTAGATGAGAAGTCTTTAAGAGAAGCATACTTTGAAGGTACTATTTTAAATGTAGGAACCTTTGTTGAGAATGTTAACACAGGAATCATCTCTAAGATTGTCAGTCGTGGTAGCAATTATGTTATCAGTATTGATGAGAATGAAAACATATTTCGTTCTTGGTTAAAGGATTTGATTGAGCAGAATGACCTCAAAGGATTTAATTTCACGCCAGCAGGTGAAATGGGTACGGATGAACTTACTAACTATATGAAGAAGTTAACCCCTGGAGAGTTTATAAAGAAGATAAATAAAAAGGACAAGACCTCTCATTAACATGTTACATACCAATAGAGACCCCCTTCCTGATATGACTGCTGCCTACCAAGAGGTGCAGGAGAAGAAGAAGGAGGAAAAGAAAGATAAAGAACGTTGGCAAGACGACGATGGTGATGGAAAGTGGTATGAGAAATCTGACACTGATGGTAAGATCTCTAAGAGAGAGAAGGAAGAGAAGAAGAAAAATCAAAAGGAAGAAGTAGAGATTGTTAATGAAATCTCTCCTGACCTAGCACTTAAGGCATCTAAGAAAGCAGATGTTGAACGTGGTAAGAAGGCAGCTGCTGGTGACAAAGAAGGTGCTGCTAAGAAATCTGCTCAAGCATCAAGACTCTACACAGCACAAGCTAAGAAGAGACTTAACAGAGAGGAGACTGAAATCATTGACGAACTAGTAGAATCTGGTCTGTTCAGTGATGAAGAAATACAAGGCATTCTAAATTTAGAGGAGGAGTGATGCTAAGTTTTAAAGCACTTAACGAGAAAAAAACTAAAGTAAAGATCAATCCTTCCCAGAAAGATCTTACAGAGAAGGACCAGCATGGTGAAGATTGCACTTGTATTAAGTGTGAGCAACGTCGTGAAAAGAATGAGTCTAATGATGGTCCTACATGTGAGTCTGTAGACTTAACTGAAGAGTGGATTAATGCTAGTGTAGAAGTGTCTGCTGACTACTTCTTTGAAGAAGGTATTAATGAAGATGGTTTAGACCAAATCATTAATGAAGTTGGACTAGAAGACTTTGTTAATTTTGTTATCGATCCTATTGAAGAACTCAATGAGGAACGGTCAGCAAGAAAGGCATCAGTTAAAGCACCTTCATATGAGAAGGTGAAGGCTGCTGTTAATAAGTCTGATGCTGCTAAGAAGAAAGCAGGTAAAGGTGAGTACTCTAAGTCATATGCCAAGAGGTCTGGTGAGACTGAAGATAGTACCGATTATAAAGAGAAAGCACCTGCTAAGAAGAAAGCAAAACCAGTTGCTAAGGCTACTGTAAGGAAACCAGCAGTAAAACCTAAGAAGAAAGCAGAGACAGTTGCTAAGGTAGAGAAGGCAGTCAAGACTGCTAAGAAAACTCAACCAACAAAACCAACTTCCAAGAAAGGATTGTTAGGTAAGGTGGGTGATGCTGTTAAGAAGGGTGTTGAGAGACACAACAAAGCAAGAGCAGCAGGTAAAGTACCAGAGAAACGTGTGAAGGAATTCGCAAAAGGATTTAAGAAAGGTGTTAGTGGCACTCTTAAATTTGCTGGTAAAGTTAAGAAGGCAGTCAGTGAAGAGTCAGAACTGGTTGATGAAAAGATCAGTGCTTCTGGTTACGCTCGTGCTAAGAAGTGGAGAGAAGATCAAGCAAGGGAAAAGGATAGGAAAAATAATCCTGCATTCTATGCAGAAGTTGATAAAATCAGAGC
>Ga0098041_1000803_pt1 | contig 12450 bp, 19 predicted proteins | sample 8_EtaG_FD_77066 | JGI IMG/M metagenome (GOLD analysis project Ga0098041, IMG submission 77066) | Marine viral communities from the Subarctic Pacific Ocean - 8_ETSP_OMZ_AT15162 metaG | ecosystem: Environmental > Aquatic > Marine > Oceanic | place: Pacific Ocean | collected 2015-01-08
AGCCTTGATAATCAATTAGTTAGATAAAATAGATAGTAAAATATACGCATAATAACTAGGATATAGGGTCTTATAGACTATCTCACGTTTCTATACGTATATAAAAAAAAAGGAAAGCTTAGCTCTCCTTCTTAGATTTTATTTCAGACTTGGCTTCAGTAACTCCCGACTTTGCAGAAGTAGATACGTAAACTGACGAATAGCCATACGCATAACCTGCAACCTTAGCAGTAGTTGATAGTGTTAGTTTTAAAAGTGTTTTCATAACAATAAAATAGTTTTAGTTAATACTGTGTGAAAATCGTATAGGGGTATACAAAATTCTGTGATAGGTAGGGGCGTATAAACACAACGTATGACTCCCTGAAAAATAAATAAAAATTTTTTATATTTGTTCTATGAAGAAAAGAAAACTTAATAGCAGCAATCCTCGCTACAAGAAAACCGAAGAAACGGTAGTAGAAACTAGAAAAGAATTAATTACAAATATTAAAGGCGTAAAGGTGTACGCTGTATTTTATCAATGAGTCTAAACTATTCAGAGCATTACAATGGTGATATTACATTTTCGGATGAGCTAAATGTTTATTATCTTAATCGTGCTTATGATAACTTTGATGACTTAGTTGCAGATGAGTGCACTATTATGAATCGCATCCTTGATTTAGACTTTGCAATTATAGATAAAAGCATGTCACTTAAATATAAAGAAGGTCGTCCACAATGGGTGACTAAACTTCATCTTCAGTATCTTAAATAATTTCATTACCTTTGTAAAAAAAAAACTATGGATTTTACACCAGAAGCACTTGAAGCATTACAAAAAAACCTAACTACAGGTGTTGATTACGGTAATAAAACAACTAAGATGAGAAACCCTTATTCTTATAGAGATTACATGAATCAATTAAAACAAATGGAATATGAAGAAGGCGGTAAAGCAGAAGGGCCAAAGTACCCACATGACATGTATAACCCTAAAACGGGTGAAAAGTTTGTAGCACAAAATGAAGAAGACCATGAAGAAATGAAAAATAAAGGTTACAAGCATTTAGATGAAATGGACGATGCAGAAAAAAGTTTAGCTATGCAAAAGAAAAATGAAATGGAAGAAGGAGGAGAAATACAGCAAAAGATGGCAATGGGTGGCAAGTATGAACAGTTTAAAAGATTAATGGGTCTTGATTAATGTACCTATTAAAGTTAAACAGAAAGGGGGACGTATATAAAGATGATGATGGAATAACGGGGGTACCCGAGTTCTTTAAAGTTCTAAACGCTGATAAGCTGGGGGCTGATGCGTTAAAGTGGGTAGCACTGGTATGCGACTATGATAGCCCATACAGACACTTTAATGAAAAAGAAAGGTTTAAAGCGGTATCAAAAGACACATACGGGACGTATGAGTGGCGAGGCGCTTCGCGCCCAGAGGTTCAAGCTGCGCTTGAAAAATACAAAAAGCTACAGTTTGACCCGCTTGATGAACAGCTTAGAGCTTTTAATGTTAAGATTGACCAATTTACTTTGTTCATGAATAACATGAGAGTGGATGAAGATAGCGCTGAAAGTCTTCAGAAGATAATGATAGGTATTGAAAAGATATTAAAAACAAGACAGTCATTATTAGACGCAATAGAAAGAAGGGGGCAAAGACAAAAAATTCAAGGTGATAAAGGATTATCATTTTTAGAAAATAAAAAAGAACAATTAGAAGAAACTAAATAATAAGACTATGCCAAAAGATGCCTGTTATCATAAAGTAGTAAGTAGATATGGACCAAAGACCTCAGCATACAGAAGTGGTGCTATGGCTAAATGTAGAAAAGTTGGTGCAGCTAACTGGGGAAACAAAAGTAAAAAGAAAGGAGCAGAAGGAATGAAAATGAAAGCTGGTGGTAGGTTTTGTTATCCACAAGATAAATGCGGTAAAGGAATACCACAACACGATTAATATGGCAGTAAGAAAAACAGCAGCAGGGTTAAGACTTAAAAGATGGTTTAAAGAAGATTGGCGCACACCTTCAGGAGAAAAGGATTACAGCAAAGGTGAAAACACTTTTAGGCCTACAAAAAAAATATCTAAAGACACTCCTAAGACATGGTCTCAATTAAGCGCTGGAGAAAAAAGAGCGGCTGCAAGAGAAAAAAGTAAAAAAGGTAGAGTGAGTAGATATAAAGATGGTGGTAAATTTTATAAACAACATGATTAATTTTAAAAAAAATGATGAATAAGAAAAAAAAGATGTATAAAAAAGGTGGCAAATTAAAACCAGTAAACGCTGCAAAGAATCCAGGACTAGCTAAATTACCTACAGATGTGAGAAACAAAATGGGTTTTATGGCTATGGGCGGTAAAATGGACTCTGATAAAGATTTCATGTATGGTGGTAAAACACAAACTATGTACATGAAAGGTGGTAAAACAAAATATCCAGGAGGAGGCATGATGAAGAAAAACATGTATCCAGGTGGTGGCAGAATGCAACACGACTAATGGCAACTCCAGCATGGCAAAGAAAAGAAGGTAAAAGTCCTTCTGGTGGTTTAAATGCTAAAGGCAGAGCAAGCTATAAAGGCGGTACTTTAAAAGCTCCTACGAAAAGTAAAACATCTTCAAGGCGTAAATCTTTTTGTGCGAGAATGAAAGGTATGAAGAAAAAGTTAACCTCAGCCAAAACAGCTCGTGACCCTAATTCAAGAATTAATAAATCTTTACGTAAATGGGATTGTAATACTGGATGTAAGGTAAACTATGTAAGTGGAGCTGCTGGTGGATATAGACCACAAAACGATTAGTGTCTGAGCAAGAACAAATAAAACATAGACTAACTTATTTAAGAGGTAGGTATATGTTTTTTTATAAGCAGGGTAATTTAGAGAAAGCAAGAGAATATAATCAGCTAGCTCTATCAAAACATAATGTTGATATAGAAATGGAATATCATAATAAGTTAGCTAAAAAACAAAATCAAAATATGTTTGGTTTTGAAAAAGTAAAGAAGTTAAGGTATGGGTAGGGCTAAGGTAGACCCACAAAAGTATAGACCTGTTATTAATAATGGTCATCCTAATCTAAATGTTGACTCAGTAGCTTATCAAGAATACTGGGAAAAAGAATTAGATAGGTGTATAAATGGATACAAGCCAAAAGGTATGAAAAAAATATCTGGTAAGTATTATTTTTATTTAAACTATTATAAAATATTGGGTAATGATGGAAACAAGAGCTCTCGTAAAACATTAATATCTCCGTGGTATAGAGCAATGGACCATGAGTATTTTGATTTGTTTGAGACTTGTAAAAAAGATGGTAAAGGAATGATTGTCATTAAAGCAAGGGACAAAGGGTTTTCGTATATGAACTCTGGTATGCTTGCTCATGAGTTTTCTTTCTTTCCATTTAATGATGTAGGTATTGCTGCTGGTTTGCAAATGACAGCAGATGCGTTCTTTGATAAAACTAAAAAAGGTTTGAATGGTATACATTCTAATTTTAAACATAGCTTAATAAAAGATACTGATGGTATATTACGTTCTGGATATAAACAAAAAAACTCTGATGGTAAATGGGAAATAGGTGGTTATCAATCTACAATAATATGCAGAACAATGGATAATCCAGAAGTATTTAAAGGTGAGCGTGTATCTTTGATGGTGTTTGAAGAAGCTGGTGAGTTTAAACATTTAAAGAATGCATACATGTCATCAAAAGCTTGTTTTATGGATGGTAATATACAGTTTGGTGTTCCTATTGTTGGAGGTACTGGTGGTGATATATCTAAAGCTTCAAAAGATTTTATGGATATGTATTATGAATCAGATGCTTATAATTTAATACCAATGTTTATTCCAGCTAATAGAGCATACTATGGTTTTTTTGATATTAAGACTGGTGAAGAAAATAATGAAGGTGCACTTGAAGTATTAAAAGAAGAAAGAGAAAATATAGAAAAGTCTGGAGATAGAGAAGCTTTTAATTTACATATACAAAACTATCCATTAACAGTACAAGAAGCATTTTTAAATACTAAAACATCGCGCTTTGACATATCTTTACTAAACGCACAACGCTCAAGAATATTATCAAGTAAAGATTATAGAAGTCAAATACAGTCAGGTAATCTTAGCTGGACTTATAATGAAGAAGATGAGTGGGAAGTAAAATGGGTAGCACATCCTGATGGACCATACAAAATATTAGAACATCCATCACCAGAATATAAGAATTTAGATATAGGTGGTATTGATTCATACGACCAAGATAGTGCAGGAGCTTCTGAGTCTTTAGGTAGTGCAATTATATATAGAAGATTTTTAGATGCCGATACTCCAGGTGACTACGTAGTAGCCGAGTATACCGACAGACCAGAAAAGAAAGAGGACTTTTGGGAAGGATGTTTAAAACTTGCAGCTTATTATAATAGTAAGATGCTTGTTGAATATACAAAGATAGGTATTTTAGATTATTTTAAAAGAAGAAATGGTTTAAGATTTTTAAAAGAAAAACCAGAGTCAGCACATAATCCTGGGACTAAAACTAGAAACAGGTATGGTGTGCATATGAATAAACAAGTAAAGTCATTGTTAGAAGACTTGATAGATGACTATATAAGGGAGCACGCAGATGATATATGGTTTTTAGATTTGATTGATGAACTAGCAAATTATGGATTAAGAAATACAGATAGAGCTATGGCTTTTGGTATTTGTTTAATTCACAATATAGATAACTATAGAGTTCAGGCAAGTAGAAAAGAAGAAGAAATAGTTGATATAGGATTTAATTATTATAAATTGAACAGCAGGGGCATACCTGTTAAAATATAAAAAATATGGCAAGTAAAGTAAGTGGATTTCCTTCAATGGTACTTAAGGAAAGTGAAAAAACAGATGAATGGTGTAATTCTGTAGTTGACGCAATAGTTAGCTATATGTCATACCAAAATTCATCTTTTAAAAATAACAGACATGCAGACATTACTAATTATAATATATATAATGGTAATCTTCATTCTGATGACTTCAAATATATTACCGAGCAATATGGAATGGCATATCCAGCTAGACTTGTTAATTATCCTATAATTCAACCAAAGATAGATTTGCTTGTTGGTGAAGAACTTCGTAGACCTACAGATTTAAAAGTAGCAACTGTAAACAAAGAAGCTATACTTAGAAAAGAAGATAAAAAAGTAGGATTAATTATGCGAAGTATTCTTGATGACATACATTCAGAATTTGAAAAAGAAGAAGGTTTTAAAATAGAAATGGAAGGTGATGGTATGCCTTTACCAGAAGATATAGATTTGTATATGAGATACAATTATAAAGAAATGGTAGAGGAAACTGCACAAGATGGATTAGAATATTTAGTAAATAGATATAATTATAAAGATTTATTTAAAGAAGGGTTTAGAGATTTACTTGTTACGGGTAAAGAATTTTTCAAAGTAGATATTATGGACAGAGACCCACAAGTAAGAAGAATTGACCCAAGAGCTATAGTATATGACATAGGCATGAACTCTGATTATTTAGATGATGCAACATGGGTAGGAGAAGAAAGATGGTTATCATTAAATGAAATAATAGACGAATATAGAGATGAGTTAGATGATGAAGATGTAAATATAATAGCAGAAATGTCACGTGTATATAGCCATGACCAATTAGCAAACTATAACTCTAATATTGATTGGGTAAATATGTATGAAGATTCTGAAAACAGAATTAGAGTAATATCATGTGAGTGGAAATCTGTTAGGTCTTTACGTTTTAAAATATCTGAAAACAAATATGACCCAAGCAGACCATTTAAAAAATTGGTGGATGATAATTATAAACCAAGAAAAAATGAAGTAATAGAAACAAGATACGTAGATGATATATGGGAAGCTACAAAAATAGGAGGAAGAATATTAGTAAGGGCACAACGTAGACCAAATCAAGTACGTAGTGTAGATGACGCTGGTAGCACAAGTCTATCATACATAGGTGTAGTTAGAAACAATACAACTGGACGTTCTTTGTCTATGGTGGATTTATTAAAGAATGTACAGATGTTATACAATATAGTTATGTATCATATTGAACTTGCTATGGCTCGTTCTGGTGGTAAAGCTGTAGTGTATGACACTTCACAATTACCTACCAACTTAGGTATGGATATGCAAACAGTATTGTACCATTTAAAAACAGATGGTATTATACCTATTAACTCAAAAGAAGAAGGAGGTCAAATGGCTAACTTTAATCAATTCCAACAAATTGATTTTACATTATCACAATCTGTACAGCAGCTTATAAATTTAAAACTTATGTTAGAACAAACTGCTGGTAATATATCAGGAGTTAGCCCACAAAGAGAGGGTGCTGTAGGTCAGTACGAATATGTAGGAAATGTACAAAGAAGTGTAGTCCAATCAGCAACTATAACTGAAAGTTGGTTTTATTCACATATACAATGTAAGAAAAGAATATATGAAAGATTATGTAATTTAATGAAGTTATCGTGGGCAGGTGGTAAAAAAGGAGCTGTTATATTAGGTGATGGCGCATATAAATTCCTAAATGTAATGCCAGATATTGCATTACAAGATTTTGGCGTTTATGTAGGAGATAGCGGTAAAGACGATTCAATGCGTCAGGCAGTACAACAATTATCACAAGCTGCACTACAGTCTGGACAAATAAGTTTGTTAGATGTTATTAAAGTAATGAAAGCTGATACAATGACAGAAGCAGAGCATGTTCTTGAAAGAGGTATGGATGAAATGAAAAAACAAATGGAATTACAAAAACAACAAGAACAAGAAATGTTACAAGCTCAGGCACAGGCTGCAATGCAAGAAAAAGAAGTTGATGCACAAATAAAACAAATGGATAATGAAGCAAGTATAGAAGTTGCTAAAATTGGAGCACAAGCTAGAGTTCAAGTAGCAGAAATAGCTTCGGATGATAAAAGAGATATTACAGATTTAAAAGAAAGAGTATCTATGGATAAAGAAGTTCTTAAAAATATGTTAGCCAAAGGAGATAAAGATACACCAGTGACTACTCCTGAAGGAGATGCATCTGAAGAACAAATGAATCAAGCAGCGCAAACAATTCTAGAATCGTAAAAAATATATTATATTTGCAAATTAGGGACTAAAAATAATTAAACAATGGCAGAAGAAAAATCAAAATTAGTAGAAGAAGTACAATCTACAACAGAAGAAGTACAAGAAACAGCATTTGACCCATCTGCATTTTCGGCAGAAGGACCTGTAGAAACTACAGAAGAAACAACTGAAACACCAGAAGCTAAAGAAGAAAGTGAAGTGGAAGATGTTGTTGAAGATGTAAAAGGTTTGGAAGAAAAAGCAGCAGAACAACCAGAACAAGAAGATGGTTTTAGTTGGGATTCAATAGAAACAGAAAAAGCTGAAGAACCAAAAGCTCAAGAAGAAGATGTTGATTGGGATGCAGAATTAACGGAACAACCTGAGAAAGAAGAACATCCTGATATAGATTGGAAAGCAGTAGCGAAAAGCTTAGGTTTAGACGAAAACACATCAGTTGATGATATAAAACAAAAACTACAACCACAAGAAAAAACAGAAGAAAAAGTTGTAGAGCCACAAATAAATGATAATACAACAAGACTTAATGAGTTTTTAAAATTATCAGATAAAGAACTATTAGCAGAAGAAATGAAAGCTGATGGTATGGCAGAAGATAAGATTGAAGAAGCCTTAGATAAAATGGAAGACTCAGGATTATTAGTAAGGGAAGCACATAGAATTAGAAGACAGTTACAATCAGCTATTAAACAAGAAAAACAACAAGCAGAAATTCAAGCAGTTGAAGCAGAAAAAATGCAAAAACAAAAAGCTGAAACTAACAGAAAAGAACTTCAAACATATATCAAAACAATGGAAGACTTTATGGGCGGAAAAGTAAATAATAAAGACAAGCAAGAAGCATACAAGTATATTGTATCTGGTAATATGCAACAAGACATATGGAAATCTCATACCAATGCGTCTGAGGTAGCAATGTTTTTGCTATTCAAAGATAAATTTGCAAAGATACTTCGCGCACAGGGGTTAGAGGATGGCAAAGCCAGTATCCTAAATAAAATAACCTCTCCAAGTCTTAAAGGGAAATCTAAACCGACTTATGAAAAGAAAGATAGTTCGGTATTTGACCCTGCCGCGTTTATGAGAGAATAAATTTAATAACAAGAAAGCAATGCTAGGATTTGTGATATAAAATTTATTTAATCAAATTAAAATAATGTATAATTAAATAAATTAAAAAAAATGGCTAAAGTATATACGGGTACGTACGGAAGTGGTACGTCTCCAGAAAACTCGCTGAATACTGCCCTTTTGCAATACCCAGAGATTGCAAGAACTTTAATTCAGCAATATCCTAGATACTCTGCTACATTCCTATTAGAAAGAACTGGAAGATTTGCAAAAGAAAAAGTATTAGGAGATAACTCTTTTGAGTGGAAAGTAATGGGAAGATATAATACTCCTTCTTATTCTAATGGATGGCTTTCAACTGATGGTGTAACATTTGCAGGTTCAACTGCTAATTCAGGAGCATCGGCTGCTACAGCAGGAAACTATGATAACATGGATGCTGATGGTGATGTATTCTACATGTCTTTTGATGGACAAACTTCAGGAAGAACTAGTGATTTCTTGAATAAATACGATATGGTTAGATTCCAATCAGGAGCTACTGCATTAGTATTAGAAGACCCAGTTGCTGATGTAACAAGAGCAGCTGCTAACGGTGGTACTGCTACAACATCTTCTGATTCTGTAGTTAAATTTGAAATGATTGATGGTACATCTAATCCTTTATTAACGTCAGATGTTGCTGATGAAGCTATCGTTGCATCTATTGGTTCTGCATTCCCTAACGGGTCTTCAGGAAGTGATGTGGGTGAAAATTATGTATATCCATCTACGCATGTTAATTACTTGACTACAATGCGTAAAAAAGTATCTGTAACAGGAAAAGACATTACAGATGTAACATGGATTGAAAATAATGGACACAGACTATGGTACTTTACTAAAGAGCAAATGATGATGGATGAGTACATGTATCAGCAAGAACTACAAAGATGGTATGGTAGAACTTCTGTTACAGATACTACAATTCAAAGACCAAATGCATATTCTACTTCTTCATTAGGATTAGGAAGCGGTGGACAGCAAAATTCTATTGTTACTGGTGATGGTTTATTAGCTCAAATTGATTCTTCTAATCAAGCTACTTATTCAATGGGTGCTTTAACTGAAGACATTATTACTGAGTTCTTAGCTAAATTATCTTTAAATGCTACTAATGCTGAAGGTAATGAGTATGTAGTAATGACTGGTACTGAAGGAAGATTAGCTTTCCACAGAGCAATGAAAGATTTACTAATTGCTCCATCTGGAAGTTTTACTGGTGGTTCTATGTCTGGTGTAAATGGAAATGTTGAGTTAGGTGCTAATTTTACATCTTACACAGCGTTAGGTAACAAATTAACTATGGCTTACTGTCCAGTATTTGATGACCCTAATTTACATTCAGCTTCAGGCGGTACTAATGGATTTGGTGATGTAAGATTGAAAGAATCAGCTAAAATGGTATTTCTAGATTTTGGGAAAACTAGTGGCGTTTCTAATATTGAGCTTATCACTAAAGGTGCTGAGAACGTAAATAGAAGCTTCATTAAGAAATATGTAGCTGGAATGATTAACCCATATGACCAAAAGTCTATGATGGCTGCTAACGCAGATGACAAATTTGAAGCACACTTGCTTTCTGAATCTGGAATCATTGTTAGAAATCCATTGTCTTGTGGTATATTGAGTGCATCGTAATTATTAACCCTTTAAATAAATAAAAATGAAATTTATAAAATTCCAAGACGTTGCAACTAGTGCAAACACTGCTAACGTTGTAAATTATATTGAAGCTGGTGAAATAAAATACGTTTCTACTACTTCTACTACTGTGATTTTTCACACTTTAGGAGCTGGAGTAAATTCTGCATTAGATACTACTACTATCACTTGTGCATCTGGTGAGTCTATTAGACTTGCTGATATGTTAATGACGCAAATTGCTAGAGCATCAAGAGGTACTATTTTGACTGTTGACAAAGATTCAGGTCATGCTGATGCTGCAATAAGCGATATTTCATACGCTGCTGTATAATAATAATTAATTGGTATTTGTGAATAGATAGCCTATGCGCATGAATACCTTAGTAAATAACTTTAAAATAAATAAAAATGGCTTTAAAATTTAGTTTTAATAAATTTAGAAGTTCTGTAAAGGGCTTCTTGTCGGGAACGGATGAAGCTGGTGGTTCTTTAACTGCTGGTGAAAATGCATTATTTGTTCCTGTAATGCGTTCTGCATATATTGTAGAAAATATAACGGAAGCAGTAACGTTAACTAACGAAGATTGCGGTAAAATCTTTATGCTAGATTCAGCTGGTGGTGCGTATACAATTACGTTACCTGTAGCTGCTAATTTAGAATCAGGATGGAATTGTAAGTTTGTTACTAAAGAGGACACTCCAACTAATGATATTACTATCGCTGCTGGAAGTGCAATTATAGACTTTGTACAGAAAGACGCTGCAGGTGATGCTGGAGCTTCTACTGCTGGTACAGCTGTAAGCAACATTCTTGTTGAGGCTGCATCTAAACAAGGTGACTATATAAGTATCTTTACTGACGGAACTTCATACTATGCTCACGGGCTTAGTGGTGTTGCGACAGGACATACTACATCGTAATAACAATTTGAATTATGGGAGGGCTTTATGCTCTCCCAAAATTCTTTATATTTGTAATATGAATTTTGCACAATATTTAAGAAGCATTGCTAAAGACCCAGAAGAATGGGACAAAAAACAAGAAGAAGGCGCAAATAAAAATAAAGTGCGTTTTAATATTGGTGGACAGTCTGGATTTAAATGGCGTAAACATTCACAAAACAAAACATGGATAGAAAACGGAAACCTTATAAAAGAAAGTAAAGGAAAAAGAATTAAATAACAGGGAACTTAAAAAATAAAAAAATGAAAAAACATATAGTATTAGTAAAAGCAAGAAATGTAGAAAAATTTAATTACGTAAAATTTGGTAATTATAAAGATGGAAAAGGAAAAAATAGAATATTAATAGACCCAAATGGTGAAGAAGTACCAGGATATGAAATGTTTAATGCAGTAAAATCATTAGATATTAATGATGAAGATGATAAAAGAATATATGAATTTTTAAAAGACCATCCATTAATTAAAGGTAGTGGAAAATTTGTAATTCAAGACATGAGAGCAGAACAAGAAAAAGCTGCTGAAGATTCTATTGAGTCTGCAAAAGCTATTACAACTGCTTCACAACTTAATATTAATGAATTAAAAAACTTATCTGTATTAATGGGGCTGTCACCTAATCTAGATGATATGATGCTAAAAGCAAAAATAATACAATTTGCAAGTGACAATGCTACAAAGTTTTTAGCTACTCTTAATGATGTAGATAAAGAACATAGAGTATTTTTAAAACAAGCATTAGATAAACAAGCCTTAACAAAAGTAAATGGTGTATGGAAACATGGTTCAAATAATATTGGATTAACTGATGACCAAGCCATTGTATGGTTAAAAGAAAATGCTGATATATATGCAATGATAAAACATCAAATGCGTACAGGTGAAGTAGCACCAGTAGAACAAAAAGAAGAAAAAATAGAAGTATCTACAAATTCTTCTACACCACAAGGCCTTAAAGAATTAATGGAATAAATGACATCAACTGAAGCGCTAGCATATTTAGATTTATTATTAGATAAGGCTGACCAACCTTATTTTATAGACTCTGAAAAAGAAAAGTTTATAAACTTAGCTATAACAGAATTTATTAATAAATATTATAATAAATTTGAATTAAATGGAGAATCAAAAACAGCATTGAATGGTTTATATAGAATATCTGTACAAGATGCTGCAAATATAACAACTTGGAATATACCAAATAGATTTGATATACCTGATGCTTCGTTTATGTATCCTATAGCAGTAAAAGTAGATGATAACGAAGCTGAATTTAAAGGATATAAAGAATATGTTGAAGACTTATCTACTAGCGACCCATTTAATAAAAGCAACCAAGACTACCCTTCGTATGTTGTAAGCAATAGAGGTATTAATACGAATCCAGCACCAAGTATATATTTTAGATTAGTATATTTATTTAGACCTACAATTACAGAAGCTTTTGATGATGATAAATTATTAGAAAATTATCAAATAGAAGTATTAAATATAGCTTCAAGAAAAATGTTTGCAAACATAGAAAGTCAAAGCTATGAAGTGCAATCTATAGAAACTGAGCGAGGTATAAATCAATAAAGATTTTAGCTCCCTGCTGCATTGATAG
>Ga0098041_1000806_pt1 | contig 12406 bp, 15 predicted proteins | sample 8_EtaG_FD_77066 | JGI IMG/M metagenome (GOLD analysis project Ga0098041, IMG submission 77066) | Marine viral communities from the Subarctic Pacific Ocean - 8_ETSP_OMZ_AT15162 metaG | ecosystem: Environmental > Aquatic > Marine > Oceanic | place: Pacific Ocean | collected 2015-01-08
ACTGGGCCTAGTTTTGAAGATGATAGACCTTTCTTTGTATCAACAATCGAAACAAATTTTCAAGCTACAGTAATTTCTTGAATCTTTGCTGTAATTCACGCTATCCTATAGACATATCGGGTAGTACCCGTATGTTCAAACCTTAGAATTATTTATCATGGCTACAGTTCTATCGGGTACTTCGGGAGCGTTATATTATTCTCCTGCTGGTACAAGTGTAACAACTCTTGCAGCATCAGCTTTTCCTTCATCAGGAGGAAATATTACTGTAGGATCTCAGTTGGGTTACAAAGTTAACGATACAGTAACACTTGCATATCCATCAGGAGCAACATTAACTAACTGTATTGCAGCAGGAGATCATTTTGTAAAAACTTATGATGCTTCAACTGGTGTTATGACACTTTCTGCAACAGCAGGAGGAGCAGCGTTAACAGCTTCAGCAGCACCTACTTTTACAGCAGGAACTTTTGCAAGCATTACATTTACGACACCATTAGTTGTTGGATCTGTAAGAGAATGGAGTTTTGAGATAACTAGAGCAGAAATTGACGTAACAAGTATTGGTCAAACTGTTACTCAAACTGCACCATTTAGAACCTTTATCTCAGGTTTTGCTGATGGTAGTGGTTCTGCTAGTGTTTATTCAACAGATGACGATACACTTCTATCCAGCAGAATGGTTGAGGATGTTATCCAACGTCAACAAGCTGGTGCAAAAGTTAGATTGTACATTGATCGTCAGATGAGTGGTGCTAACGTAGATCAAAACGCAAGTAGATCAATTTTGGCAGACATTATTCTTACTTCTGCAAGTTTCAACGTAAACCCAGATGACGGACAAGTTGTAGAGATAGCGTTCAGACCTAGTGCTGCTCCTACATTCGACCTATCTAAATCTGCTTAGTTAAATTAGCATAACTTAACGAACCTCAGATTATCTGGGGTTTTTTCATGTTTTGCATTAGAATATCAATATATTAATTTTATTTTATGGCAAGCAATCTATCAGCATTGGATCGTTTAAGAAAAGCTGCAAATCTTGAACCGAGGAAAAAAGAAGTCGAATTATCTAATGGTTCTATTTTTGAAATGTATGTAACTCCATTAACAATGGCAGAACGGGATAGAGCCCAAAGATTGTCTAAAGATGATGATAATAACTTTGCTTTACAATTATTGATGACGAAAGCATTAGATGAAACTGGCAGAAGACTTTTTAATGCAGGAGAAATTGATGTATTGAAGAATGAAGTTAAAGATAGTGATTTGCAAAAATTAATGCTTGCAGTTATTACAGAAGAAGAGGAAGTAATCGACCCAAAAGACTAACTGCTGAACTAAAAAAAGATAATTTAATGATGTTGCAATTTGGTGTTGCAAAAGAATTAGGAAAGACTTTAAAAGAGATTAGAGATATGACTTTAGATGAACTAATAGGATGGAGTTCATATTTTGAAGTTATTAATGAACAGGAAGAAAAAGAATTTGAAAAAGCAAAACGAAGAAGATAAGCTAGAATAAAGTAACCTTTTATTGTTTAGTCGTGGCAACTAAAGCAGATATAGAAATTAATGTAAAAGGTTTAAAGAAGGTACAGGAGTTATCAAAACTTTTAGATAAGGTTAGCGGAAAAGTAAATCAACTAAATAAGGGAGGAGGAGCAGCTTCTGAAAAGAAAAATAATAAATTAGAAAGAGAATCTCTAAATCTTCAAGAAAAGAAAAGAGCTTCAATGATTCGAGTTAGAAGTGTTGGAGATCAGATAGCAAAAGCAAAAGCTCAAGGATTAAATGTTGATAAAGCAAGTAGAGCCATAGATAGAGCAGCTTTAGCAAATGCTAAAGGTAAATTTAAAGTAGCAAAAGCACAAACAGAAAAAGCACTTTTAGAATTAAAAACTCAACAAGGAATATCTAGAGAATTAACACAGCAAAAGATACTAAGAAGAAGTGGAAGTCGAGGTGGATTCATGCCAACTGGCGGTGCAGGAGGGGCTGGCGGAGGAGCATTTACAAGTGCATTAATCAGTGGTGCGTTTCCATTACTCTTTGGACAAGGGCCATTAGCTGCTGCTGGTGGATTTGTTGGAGGTTTTGCAGGAGATAAACTAGGTGGCAAAATGGGAGGGTTTGCAGGAGGTTTAGTTGGAACTTCGATCGCTACTGGAATACAATCTTTAATTACTAATATTGAGCAATTTGGTGGAGCATTAGACCCTGTGAGAGGTAATGCTGCTCAAGCTGTACAATCTCTTGGATTTTTAAGTTCTGCTCGAGCAAAAGAAATTCAAATTATTGAACAAACTATAGGTAAACAAGCAGCGTTAAATGCAGCTAGACAAGAATTAGTCGCAGTAGTAGGAACTCAGCAAACTAGAGATTTAATAGAAGCATCAAGAACGATTAAAGAAACACAAAATAGAATACAAGAAAATTTTAAAAAAGTAATGGCTAATGTTGCTAAGTTTTTTAGCGATATTACTACAGGAGGAATGGTACAGACAGGACTTGTTAATGAAGGAATAATAGCTAATCCTACCGATGAAAGAGTAACTCAATTAATACAAGCTGAGAAAGCATTAGAAAAATTAAATTTACAAGGATTAGATTCAAGACTTGAAGGATTTGTAGAAACTAAACCTGGTTCGTTTCTCGGTAGTGATACTAGATTTACAGATAAAGGGAAGGAAGAAGTAAAGAGATTACGAAATCTTATTAAGGAGTTAAGATCAGAAGTTGCATCATTAGGTGTAGATGCAAAAATAGGCAACATAGTTAAAGACATTAATGTAGATTTTCAAGAACAGATAGATATTAGAAAATCTGCTCAAAAGTTAGAAGCTGATATCCTCGCTTTAAGAAAAGATGGTGTTAATCCAGCGATAGCAAAAGAATTAGCCCTGTTAAATAAAGTTAATAAAGATACAATTTCTGGATTAGAAGCGGAATTAAAGTTAAGAACTGACAACTTAGTAAATATTACAGACCCAACTAAACAAGATCTTGAAAAACAAGCTCTTGATCGGTTGGACGAAAGAATACAAAAACTTAAAGACTCAAATAAAGCACAAATAGATGGAATAAAAGCTACTATGCTAGCGAATATAGAAGCAAAAAAACTAAATGAAACTTTTCAAAAATTAAATGAAACCATAAGAAATGATATAAAAGAAGGAATTAAAGGATTAATTAAAGGAACGTCTACTCTTGGCGATTTATTAAATAATGTTGCTGATAGATTTTTAGATTTGGCCTTAAATCAAGCGTTGTTTGGAAGTGCGTCAGGAACTTTTAAAAAAGGTGGAGGAGGAGGAATTTTTGGGGCTATTGCTGGCATGTTTGCTAATGGAGGTAGACCACCAGTAGGCAGACCTTCAATAGTAGGAGAGAAAGGCCCAGAATTATTTGTACCAAGATCATCTGGAACGATTGTGCCAAATAATAAACTTGGAGGTGGCGGTAGTACGAGTGTTGTTGTTAATGTAGATGCATCAGGTTCAGATGTTCAAGGTGATGATTCGGGAGCAAAAGAACTTGGAACGCTTATCTCTGTTGCAGTTCAAGGAGAACTTATCAAACAACAAAGACCTGGAGGGCTACTTGCTAGTATTCGCTAATGGCTACTTTTCCTAGTTTCGATCCACAATACTCTGCTACAAAACGTAGTCAGCCAATACAGCGAATAACGCAGTTTGGTGACGGCTATCAGCAGCGTACATCTTTTGGATTAAATCAAGATTCTAAAGTTTGGAATCTTACCTTTAATGTTAAAGATAGCGATGCAGATACGATAGAAACTTTTTTAGAAGCCAGAGGAAAAGATGGTGCTTCTTTTGATTGGTCTCCTCCTGATGAAACAACAACTTATAAATGGATAGCTCAAAGTTTTAGTAGAGAGATGTTTGAGTCGGACAGAAGCAGGATAACAACAACTTTTCAACAAGTATTTGAACCCTAATGGCAGTACCAGTTTCAGCATTACAAGAAATAAATCCTGGAGCAATAATAGAATTGTTCACTTTAGAACTTATTGCAAATTTACATGGATCAGCCACAGTCTATAGATTTCATAACGGTTCAAACATGAATGCTAATGGTGAACTTGTATGGAACAGCAACACATATCAAAGATTTCCTATTCAATGTGAAGGATTTGAATTTACAGGAACAGGAACTTTACCTAGACCAACAATATCTGTCAGTAATATCTTTGGAACGCTTACTGCCATCATGCAAAACGTAAACCAGACAACAGTTGGTAATGATCTGAATGGTGCAAAATTAACAAGAATTAGAACTTTAGCTAGATATTTAGATGCTGTAAACTTTACGGGCAACACAAATCCTTATGGAACACCTGATCCATCGGCAGAATTTCCTAAAGAAATTTATTTTCTAGATAGAAAAATTAGCGAGAACAGAGATATTGTTCAATGGGAAGCTATATCAGCCCTAGACTTGGTAAACGTCAAATTACCAAAAAGAATAGCAACTAGAGATATTTTCCCTGGCATTGGTACGTTTGTTGGATGACTTGGCAAGATATTGCACTTAAACACGCAGAACAAGATGCACCACATGAAGCTTGTGGTTTATTAGCTGTCTATAAAGGTAAAGAAAAGTATTTTCCCTGTAAAAATTTATCGGAAGATTTAGGTGAACAATTTATTATTGATCCCGATGATTGGGTAAAAGCAGAAGATGCTGGAGAAATTGTGGGTGTTTTTCATAGCCATCCACAAATACCACCATTTCCTAGTCAAGCTGATCTTGCAAGTTGCGAATACTTAGATTTACCTTTTTATATTGTCACTCCAGAAACAAAAGAATGGCATTATTTTGAACCATCTGGCTATAAAAAAGGATTAATTGGTAGACAATGGGTTTGGGATATTCAAGATTGCTGGACTTTGATTACTGATTGGTATAAAGAAAAGAAAAACATAGAAATAAAACATTGGAAACGACCCAAAAGCCCCGAAGAATTTAGCAAATCACCCTTATTTGAATATGCTCTACCTAAATTAGGTTTTATTGAAATAGATGATAATGTTGAAACAGAAGTTGGAGATGTTTTTATTATGGATACAGGATTAGGAACTTTAGATCATGCTGCTGTCTATATAGGAGATCAAACTATTCTTCATCATTGTGTGAAAAGACTTAGTTGCAGAGAAACTTATGACCAAAAGTATATAGAATGGACAAAGAAGAGGTATCGCTATGCTCAGTAAAATTAAAGTTTACGGAAGATTAGCTCGATTTCTTGGAGAGCGTACTTTTGAAGCTGAAATAACAACACCACTCCATGCGTTTAAGTTTTTATTAGCAAATTTCCCCCATTTGGAACGACACATGATGGAACAAAATTATTGTGTCAAACTTGGTAAAGATGAGATTGATGAGACAGAATTATTTAACCCAATAGGTCAACAGGAAATAAAAATAGTACCAGTAGCAACAGGTTCTAGAGGTTTTACAAGAATATTAGCAGGAGCAGCATTGATTGGTTTAGCTGCATTTACAGGTGGAGCAGGGGTAGGATTTTCGGGTTTAGCTTTTAGTGCGAATCCAATAGTTCCTTTAGCAAGTGCAAGTTTTGGATCAGTAGCATTAGCAGCAGCAGGAAACTTTGGTATCTATTTAGCATTGTCTGGAGCAGCACAGATGCTTACTCCTGTTCCTCAACCTCCAGGAGTTTCAGAAGATCCACAATCACAGAACTTTTCATTTAGTGGAGTTCAGAATACATCAAGAGCTGGAACTGCTTTACCTGTAATTTATGGAGAAATATTTGCTGGATCTCTAGTAGTATCAGCAGGAATTGATACAGTACAGATAAAAGGTACAGCATAAATGGGAATTGTTAATCGTTCTGAAGATGATGTAGTAGTAGATTCCTCGCTACCTTCTGATGCCCTATCGAGTAAACAATTTGCGACTATTGTTGATGTTCTTAGCGAAGGAGAGATAGAAGGTTTTCCGTCAGCAGCAGCTTTTACAAAAGGAACAGCTAATTACAATACAGCAGCATTAAAAGATGTTTATTTAGGAAAAACTCCAGTATTAAGAGCTAGTGCCGATCCAACTGCTACTCAACCAACAGATTTTAATTTTAAAGATGTAGAATTTGAACCTAGATTTGGAACATCAGATCAAACATTTATTTCTGGTATTGCCAATATTGAGTCTGAAACAGGTGTTGGGGTCAAGGTAGAAAATGGTACTCCAGTATCACGACAGATAACAAACACAAATGTAAATGCTATAAGAGCAACGATAAGATTTAATTCGCTCCAAAGTTTTGCTACAAATGGAGATGTTAATGGTGCGACTGTAAATTTAAAAATAAAAATTACTCAAAATAATGGAACTACAACAACACCCATAGACGATACTGTAACAGGAAGAAGTTCTTCAGCATATAACAGAGATTATCGAATTGATCTTCCTACTGGACTTAATTTTCCTATAACAATAACTGTCGAAAGAGTAACAGCCGATGCTGCTGATGCAACAAAGTTAAGAGATGAATTTTCATTCCAATCTTTTACTGAAATTATTGATGAGCAAAGACCTTATCCTGATATTGCTCATGCAGCATTAAGATTTGATTCACAACAATTTTCATCCGTTCCAAGTCGGATGTATAAGGTTCGTGGAGTAAAAATAAAGATACCTCATAACGGAACTGTTGATGCAACAACTGGAAGAGTAGTTTATACGGGAACATTTAATGGAACGCTTACTACATCTAAAGTTTGGTGTTCCGATCCAGCTTGGATATTATTCGATTTATTAACAAATGTTAGATACGGATTAGGAGATCATATTACTGAAGCTCAACTTGATAAATATGCTTTTTACAGTGCTTCTGTTTATTGTTCAGAGTTAGTAGATGATGGGGCAGGAGGACAAGAACCTAGATTTAGCTGCAATACAATTCTTCAAGCAAGACAAGATGCTTATGAAGTAGTAAATTCTCTTACTTCTGTAATGAGATCCATAAGTTATTGGAACGCAGGATCTCTTACAATTTCACAGGATAGACCTACAGATCCTAGTTATTTATTCAATTTATCAAACATTACATCTTCTGGATTTGGATATTCTGGTACAAGTTTAAAAACAAGAGCTACTGTTGTTTCTGTGTCTTATTTCGACATGGAAAATCAAGAATTAGATTTTGAAACTATAGAAGATGTAGCAGCAAAAAATAAGTATGGTGTTTTACATAAAAAGATTACTGGTTTTGGTTGTAGTTCAAGAGGTCAGGCCAGAAGATTAGGAAGATTTCTTTTATTTGAAGAGCAAAATTCTACCGAAACAATTAATTTTACTACTGGAATTTCAGAAGGAGTTATTGTCAGACCTGGGCAAGTTATCGAGGTAAGTGATCCAGTAAGAGCAGGATTAAGAAGAGGAGGAAGAATAAAATCAGCAACAACCACGACTGTAACTGTAGATAATACAGATGATACAGATTTAGATGCAACAAACAATCCAACACTTAGCGTTATTCTGTCTGATGGATCAGTAGAAACTAAACCTATTAGTGAAATTTCTGGTGCTGTTATTACAGTATCTTCTGCTTTTTCTTCTGCTCCTAATGCAAATAGTGTTTGGATTTTAAGTAACACCACCTTAGAAACTACTCAATGGAGAGTTGTTAGCGTAACTGAAGATAAGGATAATTATGCAATTATTGGAACGGCATATAACTCAGGAAAGTTTGCATTTATCGAAGATGGTTCTGCTTTACCTACTAGAAATGTAACGATACTAAATGCACTAAAAGATGCTCCTATTATTGATAGTGCAAATCAATTCTTTTATGTAGAAGATCAAAAAGCAAAAGTAAAAATTATTCTTGATTATCAGGCTGTTCAAGGTGTAAGTCAATATCAGGTGCAATATCGCAAAGACAATGGAAACTTTGTCAGTACTATTGTTAATGGAACTGACTTTACAATATTTGATGCTAGTGAAGGTGATTATGAGTTTAGAGTATTTAGTTTAAATGCAGCATTAGAAACATCAGCAGAACCTTCTACTCTTACCAAAACATTCTCTGGAAAGACTGCTGTACCAGCAGATGTTACAGGAGTAAGTGCTGAACAAACAGGAGGATTTGTACGTCTTAAATGGAATAAATCTACTGACCTTGATGTTACTCATGGTGGATTTGTTTACATTAGACACGATAGTTCTAGAACCGATGGAACTGGTACTTTTGAAAACGCTGTAGATTTAATAGAAGCTGTACCTGGAAACTCAACTGAAGCTGTAGTTCCTGCAATTACTGGAGAATACATTCTCAAGTTTCAAGATGATGGTGGAAGATTTAGTAGTGGAGAAGGTAGTGCTGTTGTAACCATTGCTGATACTTCAACTAGTTTATTAGTCCAGACAAGAAGAGAAGATTTAGATACTCCTAAATTTCAAGGTGTAAAAGTTAATACTGCTGTAGATGAAGCTACCGATGCTCTTAACTTAGCTGGTGTTGGTTTATTTGATGATATTGGTGGCAGTATTGCAGGAACATTTGATGATGTTGCTTCATTGGATGATATAGGAGGAAGCTCACCTTCTGGAACGTATGATTTCAAAGATACTTTAGATTTGGGTGGTATATTCAGTCTTGATTTAGTAAGACATTTTAAAACTGAAGGTTTCTTCCCATCAGATTTATTTGATGCAAGACAATCTGCCTTTCCCACTACTGGTAATTTTGATGGAACAGAAGCTAATGATGTAGATGCTCAATTATTTGTAAGAAGAACACAGGATGATCCTACTTCTGGTTCTCCTACTTATACATCTTTTGAACCTTTTTCAAGTGGTACATTTAAGGCAAGAGGTTTTCAATTTAGGACAGTCCTTACAAGTGCCGACCCAGATCAGGATATTAGAGTATTTGAATTGGGATATACTGCAAAAATAGAGGCTAGACAAGAGATAAAAACAAATATTACTCAAAGTGCAGCAGCCACAGCATATACTTTTGATAATACATTTTTCACTGGAACGGCAGCTTTGTTAGGAGCTAACAGTAATCTACCGTCAGTAAATATAACGGCACAAAACTTAGCTTCTGGTGATTATTTTGTTATAACAAATCTTTCTGGAACGGGATTCACCATAGATTTCAAGAATAGTTCCAATGCTTCGATTGGTAAGAATTTTTCCTATACGGCTGTCGGTTTTGGAAAAGGGTAGTACAATAAGATCAATGTTATTTCTAAATAATGGCTAGACCAGGATCGACCACTAGCGTAACGGGTAATAATTTTAATACTGATAACGGAACAGGTGCTGCTGTCCGTGCAAAACTTAACGAAATATTTACAGCATTAAGGACTTTAAATAGTGCCAGTGGAGATCCATCAGGAGCAGCAAACTTAGCTGTCTATCAACCTCATATTGATACTTCAAGTAACTTATTAAAAATAGCAACGGCAGTTTCAGGAGACACTGGTACGTTTAAAACGATAGGAAATATTAGTTTAGATAATTTAGGTCATGTTGTAGCAGCAAGTCCTACGATGACAGGTGACGTTACAATGTCATCTACTGGATTTTTAAGAGTACCGCTTGGAACTGATGCCCAACAACCTGGGCAGTCTGGTCAACCAACAGCAGCAATAGGACAACTAAGATATAACTCAACTCAAAATAGATTTGAAGGTTATAAAAATACAGGTTGGGGAGAAATTGGAGGAGGTGCTGGAGCTACTGGAGGAGGAACAGATCAGGTATTTGTTGAGACAGGCCAAACTATTACGGAAAATTATCAATTAAGTGCCGGTAAAAATGCGATGACAGTATCGCCTACAATAAATACAGGTAAAGAAGTAGTCGTGCCAAACGGGGCAACTCTTGTTATTCTTTAATTATGAGCTTAGAACTATCAGGAACAACACCAGCGATTAAAGGAGTAGCTGGATCTGTGGCTGCACCAGCCATTACTGGTGATGATGCTGATACAGGAATAAGTTTTCCTTCTGCTAATACCATCAAGTTTTCAACTGGTGGTGTTGAAAGATTACAAATCACTAATTCAGGTTGTTCAGGCACAGGTCTTGGTAAAATTCTTCAAGTCGTTAGTGGTATCGCAACAAGTCAAGCATCACAGGCTTCTAGTGGAACATCATTTACTGATACAGGTTTAACGGCTTCAATTACACCTTCAGCCACTTCTAGTAAAATACTTGTAATGGGTTATGTATCATATAGTGCAAGAACAACAGCAGGACAAAATGGAAGCATGGAATGGAACTTTGCAGTTTGTGATGGTAGTAATAATATTTTAGATGGTACAACTGCTGAAACTGATGGATATAGAATTAATGAAGCATATATCCTTGGTGGTAAACATCCAATAAATTTCTTACATTCACCTAGTACAGCGAGTGCATTTACTTACAAGATAAGAATGAACGCAAGAAACTCTAACAACACTATGACTTTATATTCTCAATATGCAGGTGCTCATAGTAGTCGAATTGTATTAATGGAGGTTGCAGGTTAATGGCCTTAGATCACGAAGCTATTTATAAAGCATACGCTGGAACAGTTGTCAGTATTGATGATTTAGTTGGAGCGTTTGATAAAGATGGAAAGTCTGTAACTCTTGACCAAAGCAAAATAGATGCTGCACGAGCCACATTAAATGCTGAATATGCAGCACTTGAATATTCAAGAAACAGAGTTGCAGAATATCCAAGTATTGAAGATCAGCTAGATACGATTTATCATAGTGGTGTAGCTGGTTGGAAAACTACAATTAAAGCTATCAAAGACAAATATCCTAAACCATGAGCAAAATATCACTTAAACACTCAGGCGGTAATGTTGTTTCACTCAACTCACCAACCAACGCTCCAAGTGCAGCAGACGTAGCCTTTAAACTACCAAATCAAGACGGGAGTGCCAATGAATTTTTGAAAACTGATGGGTCAGGTAACTTAAGTTTTGGTACTGTAACAAATAACAATACTTTTGTAAAACTTTCTAAGACAACAATTACAAGTAATACGTCACAAGTAGATTTTACTAATTCAATTACAGGTGCATTTGATACATACAAAACGTATGCAGTTACCATTACAGGTCTTGTGCCACAGAATGATGATTACACATTACGAGCAAGAAAATTTGATAGTAATGGAATATATACTGGAGCAGAACAGCATACTAGAGTAGTAGAAAATGGAAGTTTATATTCTTATCCATCAGATGATAATTTTGTATTAATACGACAAGGTATAGGAAATAATTCAAGTGGTAGTGAAATTTATGAAAATTTTAATGGAATATTTTATTTTTTTAATTTTGCTGCTAATAACAGATTTTCAGTAATGAGTAACTGTGTCTATAAAAACGCCAGTTCCGATACAACATTTACTACTATGGGCGGTACCACAAATGTTACAACTGAAACGACAGGTATAAGATTTTATATGTCTTCAGGTGATATCTCAACTGGAGAATTTACACTTTATGGAATAGCATCATGACACGTTATAAAAATATAAATAGCGAAAGAATCGCTTTCACAGCAGCAGAAGAAACTGCAAGAGATACAGAGGAAAAGGCAGCAGTTACAGAAAAAACTGCAAATCAATATAGATTTGATAGAACTATTTCTGGTACGAAAACTTACCCACAAATTCCAGAACAACTAGACCAACTTTTTAAAGACATAACTGCGGGTAAATTTGGCGATGATGCTAAGACAGGTGAGTGGTATATTGCAATTAAAGCTGTAAAAGACGCTAACCCAAAACCTAGTTAAATGAGTACATTAAAAGTCACTAACGTAAAACACGAAACAAGTGGACTAAACACCCTGGTATTTGATAATGGTGGAGCGTCTGGTGGTAATGGAAGAGTTACTACAAAAGGAACTATCGGAGAAATATCTGCAATCTCCTACGCATCTACAATTACTTTAGATTTTAGAACTGCTAATAATTTTTCTACAACTCTTACTGGTAATGTTACCTTTGCCAACCCTTCCAATATTTCTGCTGGACAGAGTGGTGTTTTATTTATAACTCAAGATGGTACAGGAAGTAGAACCGCAGCATTTGGATCGTATTGGGATTTCTCAGATGGTACAGCACCTACATTATCTACTGGAGCTAATGCTGTTGATATGATTGCATGGATCGCTCGATCATCTACTAAAATCTCTGCACAGTTTGTTGGAAACTTCAGCTAATGAGCAGTATAGGAAGTCCATCACCTTTCTTTTTAGCAGGAAAGAAGGCATACGAAGTAGAACGTAGTTTAAGGTTTAACAGAAGTGATGATGCTTATTTACAAGCAACTTTAGGTAATAGTAATTTAAATAAATGGACTCTTAGTATATGGGTTAAAAAAGCTGTTAATGGAGAACA
>Ga0098041_1000808_pt1 | contig 12399 bp, 24 predicted proteins | sample 8_EtaG_FD_77066 | JGI IMG/M metagenome (GOLD analysis project Ga0098041, IMG submission 77066) | Marine viral communities from the Subarctic Pacific Ocean - 8_ETSP_OMZ_AT15162 metaG | ecosystem: Environmental > Aquatic > Marine > Oceanic | place: Pacific Ocean | collected 2015-01-08
AAAATGGAGGGCACGAGGAGTTTCTCGTGTCCCAAGATATCATTTTACAGAAGTGCCTAACAATGAATATGGTCGTCTATTTATAAAAGCACTCAAAAGGTTTTTAAATAAAGATGATCTTTCTTTTTGCCAGAAATTTTTACTCATCTTCACACATATCTTCTACAAACTTTTCAACATCATTATAATCTGTAGGTTCGTATCCATTATCTAGCATCATATACCATAGGTCAGCAGAGTAACCAAGAGATTTTCTTCTTGTCTCTTGTCTTTGTTTCCAATGTTTATAAAAATTAATTATCTCTGCCGTCATTTAGTTCAGCCCACAAATTACCTGTACCTTTTTCTTGTCGTGCTATAGATAATTCCTTTCTTAATTGCTTAATGGTTTCATTGGATTGTTTTAATTGTATTTTTAATTTACTAATGTTACTATGTAACTGAGAAACAAAACCATTATAATCTTCAGTGTAATCTGTCAATTCTAATTTCTCCTTCATCAGTACCAGTAGGTAACTCCATTCCAAGATCACCTAAAAATTTAATAGCTTCTGTTTTTGTAGGAAACTTTATAGGAACTCCTTTAGGTGTAGTTAGTATATCAAAACAATCAAAGTCATCTAGCTCTTCATGTAATTCTTTTATTATATCTTGTACTATTACAAACATTAAACAAACCTACGCTTATTAATAAACCTACCTAAATCTTTCTGAGTGTAAGCTATTTCTTTTTCAATAGCTGTTCGTATGGAAACTAAACATTGCAATCTTTCTGAGAAATCTAAAGAGTTGTAATCTTCTTTCATAATTAACGTAGGGTTGCCACTTTGTTTTGATACTTCCATTATAACAGACATTAATTTTTCCCTTCTAAGTCATCTAAATTAAATACTTTACCAAAGTCATCTTTCAATGGAGGATTAAATAGATCAAGAGTCTGATCAATTCCACCTACTATTTCTCTTTCAATATCATTAAGAGATAATTCAGACCAATAAATTTCTAATGCTTTGGTATCACGTCGAGCATTAAACATATGATATTCACCAGCAGGAACTATAGCTACATCTTCATTGTATAAAACTGTAACATCAACTAAGTTATAATCTTTCCATCGGTGTATTTCAAGCTCACCTTCCTCTACATAGAACGCATTAATCTTTGATTGATGTTTATGCTTAGAACAATAACCACCAGTATTAACAAAGATACTATGTACTTCTAATTGAGGACGTTGAATAAGAGGTATTGTTGTACCCCATACCTTTCCCTCTACTATACTCATTCTTCTACCTCTTGATCTTCAAGTCCATTAAGAAAACTATTTATATCAGACAGTTTAATATCAGTCAAATGATTAACATTTAATCCAGAAAAAGAACAGACTGACACTACATAATTTGCTAATGATTCAGGTATATCATTATAAGATTTAAAATTAAATTTATTCATCAGTATTTCCAATCAATTTCAAGCCAATCATTTTTATCAACAAGTTCCGTACAATTTTTACAAGTCATAGAAGACCATGCAAAATGATAGACACGTTCATCAGCATGACAGTGAGGACACATAACAAACTTACCGTCCTTACCTGCTCTTGTATAACGATTAACATTTTTATATTCTCTCTCGTTTGGAGATCGTTGATGTTTAAGTTTCCAATCCATTTGTTTAGAGAATGGTATGTCCATTATATTGAACAGCCATTCGCAAAAGTCTTTAGGTAGCTTCTTCATTGTCTTCATCCTTATATTATAGCACATAATATACTACATTGCAACTCAATCTTGTATTATTTTTAATACAAGATCAAGTGCAATGGCAAACAATATTAACTCAAGCATTAATTAATTTCATATTGTCTGTTTCAAGATGTTTCCAAGCATCAGATATTAACATCTTACGTACTGCTTCCTCACGATTAACTCTTTTGTTATGGTGTTTACTTTCTCTTTTACCATCATCAACATGAGTAGACCATGCAGTTGCAGCTTGATATGCAGTCCATAAAGAACCTTTCATTTGTGTACCATACTTCTCATACAATCCTCTGCCATGTACATGTTGATTTTCTCTATCAAAGATCTTCATAAGGTTAGACAGTACAACTTTATTACCTACATTTTTACGCTTAACATTATCAAATCGTTTAGCTAACGTATTGGTAAACAAAGATATAGCTTTATCTCTACTAATCTCAGTATTATACCATTGTTTCATTTCATTCAAGCCATCACCTGCTATATAATCAGATGCTGCTTTTATCTTTGCACCAAAAGAAACAGGATTAAAGTTCTTAGTATGTCTACCATATACATAGGCTAACTTATTACCATTGACTAGAGTATTAAAACAAAATTGTCTGAACAAACCCATCATACCATTGTTTGCCCATGTTCTATTATGACTTGTACGAAAGACAAACTGTGGCACAACTAAACCTTTACCATCTATACTTTGTGCATGTGCAGGAAATGTAGCAATTAATTCCATTTTATTTCCACGATCATACACATTAGTTTGAAAATTTGCATCAGTAAGATTAAGCCCAGCTAAGTTTAAAGCTTCTTCAATCTGATCTACAATCGTAAGATATTGTACAGGTTCATAGCTCTCAGTAACAACAGACATCAACTCCTTAGTATCTTTACGTCGAAGACCCATACCAATATCAGGGTTCATCTCTTCATTATAAAGTACATGTTCAGGAGTTTCATTTACATACTCTAAAGGAAACTTCTCAACTTCAAAATTTAATACATCATGATCAAACATTCTATTACTCCTCTGGACATTCTTGATTAATAATTCTAACGGGATTGTCATTACTATAAAAACAAGTCAAGGTTATTTCTTCTCCTTTATCAGATATAATTGAAACATCTACCCATTTACTTCCTTTATTAATATATTGATCTTTTGTAGAACAATATCTTTTACATTATGTACAGTCATTTCCATATTCAAGTCCTATTCAAAGTTGATATTAACTAATAGATGGTATTAATTGTATACTAATTGTATTAGAGTAGTCAAGTTTTACCTCACTTTCATTTTCATATTGCCATGTTTGTTCATAGTATTCACGAGCACCAGTACCTTCACATTCATAACACTTATCAGGTACAGTATTATAATGGTAATGTCTACCTTGTCCATTACAATCTTCACATTCTTTCACAATAACCCAAGTCATTTATATGTATCCCTTGTTACTATTATTTCCCACGAAAGTTGAAATTTATCATGATTAAAATCTTCTATACCTTCTAATCTTTTTAATATTATTTCACCTATAGTTAATTGTTCATCGTTGTTAAAAGATTCTTGCATTAATGGTAGTTGTGCTAACATATTACACCTTTATCTTCTAAATAGTTAATTAAAAAAGATATGTCTTGATTATTTCTTAACATCGTATCAAGAGCATGTTCAGCATCCATTTTAAAATGTGATATAAGATAGTTATATTGTTCCCATCCATCTATAGCTATTGTTTTATCACTCATATTAATCTCCTTCTTCATATCTAGCTAATGCCATATCAGTCGCTGCATGTTCAGCTTCACCTTTACTCATACCACTTCCTACTAATTCTTCATAAGCTTCTTCCCAATAACGCATTAATATTTCATCATTCCACATATTAGACATGTCAATTCCTTTTTAAAAGTCTATATAATCCCCCGGAGCACCAAGGATTCGGGGGATTATATAGAGGTGAAGAGGTAGGGAATCGAACCCTACGTTAGGTAGTTACACGCTACCTTGTTACATTGTGTAAAGTCTCCAGTTCCAATTGCTTGTACCTTCGTAGACTCTGTAACATTCACTCGCCTGACTCCTCGTATTAAGATTATCAGTATTCGTACTGAACATCTGAAATGTTAAAGTTACAATCACGAATTAGATCTTCCATTTCGTATAAACAATTACAGTATGTAAGCATATTGATTAATAACTCTTGAGAATGCTTATCATTAATAGTAATGATTACCTTAATGCCATCTAAAACTTTCGTAATTTTCATAATCAATTCCTTCATATACATCCGGCACACTGCCGAATGATCTATAAAAGATTTTATTATATACAATTTTTAATTTCATATTAAGAACTTTCTATTTCATACATGTGTTGTTCAAGATCAGTACGTAAACGTAACTCATTAAACTTATGAGGATACTTACATAAGTTCTTGATAAACTTATCATAACTAAAACACTTAGATTTCCTAGTAGCATTCATCAATACCTCTTGGAATATCTGTCTTCTTGCTGAACCTTTTTGCATTGGTGGATTATGTGCAGCACGATAAACTTCTTCAAACATTGGAAGATATTTATCTAATCTCCTTTTAATTTTATCATTAAATATTAGTTTACCATTTTTAAATATCTTATTACCACCATGATCTCCATCTCTTACATAATTTCCACTACCTCTATAGGTTGTTCTATTATTATTCCATATCATTAATAGAATACTATCAGTAGTATACTTACCATAGCAAGACTTATATTCCAAGTACTTATTATATACTTCAGAAGTTTCAGGAACTCCAGCCCAATAATTTGCATAGTTATTGAGTGTCCAATTTTTCATCTGAGTATTAAGTTTAATCATAAGATGTGGATTAGTTGATTGATCTATGATAACATATCTATCTTCATCTGCTAAGATAGCAGCTTCATTTCTATGTTGACCATCTATAATCTTGTAATGAATAACACCATCTTCATCTACTTCACGTACTATGATAGGATTAATAGATAATAAATTGCATTCTTTTAAAGAGATTTCTAACTCTTTAACTTTCTTTTGATTTACATCTCTGTTATTAATATAATATTTAAGCTCCATATCTTTTGGAACTTTGTAAATTTTATTTACTTCTACAAGTCGGTCAGACATATCAATCTCCTTTAATTACATAGATGGTTTCGGATGCACAAGATTGGTGCGCCCATTGGCGCATTACTTCTTGATACTTTTCAGTGTTATCAAAGTCAGATAACATAAAGTCTTTGAACTCTTTATCATGTTCTTCATTAGGTCTTATTAACTTATTATGCACAGTCATTTTATTCACCATAAAAAAAGAGTGAGTACCCGAAGGTACCCACTCATAGTTTACATCAACAACAGGGAGCGTGGTTGATTAGTCAAAAGGTATAGCATCATACGCAGGATTATTAGTACCTGCAGAAGTTGAGTTACTTATCCTTTGATTCTTAGAAGGATAATTACTGTTTACAACTACAAGTTTATCCATATCCTTCACTGGAAAGTCAGCAGGTAAATTTCTAATACCTTCAGTCACTAATGCTTCATGACCTACTGCAATATTAGTACCTTTCACCTTGTAAAACTTTACAATTCCAAAGCCAGCTTCTTTTGCTCTTGCAAAATTAGCTTTCATTTGTTCAGAATCAATGTTATTGGGTAAGTCAACCCAATCAGGCTTCTTAGCCTTATGGTCCCAATATTTCCAAACTTGCTCACTCATAATATTTACGTACGTAAAAGACATTTATATGTCTCCTTCTAGTAAAGCTACCGTCTGCCCCCGGCAGCATGGGGATGTGGGTGTCGGAGAAGCCCCGACTCACCGAGGAGGGGGGGCTTCTGAGACACGAAAGAGAAGCGAAAGAAACTCAGAAGTAAACTAATTATATTCTTTCCATCTTCTTATGTTATCTCTTATAAGTTCATAGGTTAATATAATACCTAAAGCATTTATTATTAAACCTATTATTATTACTATTGAACTTAATGGGTCTATCCTTATACCCGTATAGCTAACAGTAAGAGCAACACCTGATACTAACATATAAGTTCCAATGATAAACAATACTATTGTTAGTATAATTAATTCCTTATTACTCATTCTCATTCCTTTCTTTAGTTGTTCCTAACATTTCATTAGCTAATTCTAATGCTCTGTTCGGTGAGTAACAGTATTGATACCTTGGTTCTTGTGATAAGAGAGAATTATATTTATCTTTCTGATTAAGATAATTCTTATACTCTACCACTCTTACTGGTATTTCAAACTGTTTGGCTATATCAATCATATGTTTACTACCTTTTGATATACCATCCCAGAATACTATACAACCATCAGCTTGTGCTGCCATAACAGTGTTACGTTTATACCCTGCTGATTTACCATACCTATCCCAATCAGCTTCTATTATCACTATGTCTAAAGATTTTCGTTTAGCATACTTTTCACCAAGAGTATCAGCACCTCTTGCACCACCAGATATAATACATACATCTGATTTATTAATTAAAAGCTTATCTAATTTATACTCTAACAAATTATAATCTACAAACTCACGACTACCAGCTACAATTACTTTGAATGACATCTCGATCTCCTTTCTAAAAATCCCTGAAGTCACTTTCTTTTCAGGGATTTTTGGGAAGGAATAAGAAAGAAAAGAAAGAAGAAGACGGGCTAGATCGTATTAATTGTACACTTAACTAAAAGCGTTGAAAAAAAAAGCAAGGAGGGACGACGCAGAACGCCGCCCCCTGTTGCACTACCGTGGTATGGCAAATACCCTGCCAGAAGTATCGAACTCATGAGCTCTACCTGAGAATGGAATACCACGCATGTCAGACGCTTTTAACTCAGTGAACCATCCAAGCATAGTGCCATTGGCCATGATGTGTTGCTCTTGAACACATAGGCCATACTGTCTACACAGTGACCAACGGGCTGCCGCAATGCTCTTTGTCTGAACATTGTCGGTAATTTTATCAAAGCCAGCGTATAGCTCATACATTACCAAGGGCTTAACCTTGGCAGGTAGACCGAGTACTGACCGTGCAGCCTTAGCCTCTGCACTACGACCGTTGAAGAAGGGTACAAGATGAGATGGAATAATAAAGATTCGCATAACAAACTCCAATTGGTTAAAGGAAGGAACCTCACTAAGAAGAAATGTGGCGAGGTCACGAGCCAACTGACACATTTCTTCGGAATCATCTTAACTCGTTGCTTGACTCGTCACCAGATACGGTATATCATCATGTAGTGTAGGTTGCAAGTATGGTCTAATAATGTTCAATTACTCAGTACTTTCAACCGCTTAGATAAAATGTGTATATACTAGAACAACTCTTTCCTCCACCTTATAAAGAATAAGCTGGATGAAAATGTTCTAGTATATACTCTTTATATCCAATTTTTCCCCGTAGGGAACCCATCGGGAGGACTACGAAGGAACTTCGTAGGTCCGATGGGTACCCAGAGGGGAAAAACAGCTTCTCTAGTATATATATGAAACAGCATTGACAAATATTCTCAAAAAACTTCGGGTTTATCTGCAAAATAAAAAACCAGATGCGGCTATTAAGTTACTTTAAAGCTACTTTAATTAATATTATTTATATTTATTTTTATTTATAGTTGCATTGGAGGACTAAATAGTGTATAATAGTATCTATGGAATTACAAGAAAGTACTAATGAGTACCTACAACCTTTTATCAACTTAAAAGGTTTATTGGATACTAAAGTAAATCAAGAATCAAGTGATGATTTTCTTACATTCGTCAGAATGATGGCTCCTATGCTTGTCTCTGATTGGCGAATGGGTCGTCATATAGAAGTTATATCTAATAAACTAAAAGACTTAGAGGCTGGTAAGGTAAAACGGCTGATGGTCTTTCTTCCACCAAGGTCTTCTAAGTCTGTTATCTGCTCTAAACTCTTTCCTGCTTGGTATATTGGTAGAAATCCTACACATGAGATACTGACTGTCTCCCATAGTGATCAGTTATCCAGTGATTTTGGTCGATCTGTTAGAGATGTAGTCAATACAGAAGAGTTTTCAAAGATATTTAAAGGAGTCTCTTTAAGGAGCGATGTCAGGGCTGCTGGTAAGTGGAAGACAAACCAGAATGGAACGTACTATGCTGCAGGTGTGAGGTCACAGATAGCTGGTAGGGGCGCACATATTGCTATATTGGATGATGTGATGTCTGAAGAGGACGCAATCAGTGCATCAGGTAGGAGATATATTAAAGAATGGTATCCAGCAGGGCTTAGAACCCGCATAATGCCCAACGGCTCTATAGTTATTATTAATACACGCTACCACTATGATGATTTATGTGGCTGGTTGCTAAAACAACAGGAGAATATGGGAGAGTTTGAAACAATCCCATGGGAAGTGATTAGAATACCTGCATGGGTGGACGAAGAAGCAGCGCAATTGCTTGACTTACCTGTAGGCTCTAGTTACTTTCCCGAATGGAAAAGTGATGATGTCCTGAGAATGGACGAGAGTGAGATCAAAGCAAGTAATGGTAGCCGATACTGGAACGCCCTCTACATGCAAGACCCCACACCAGAAGAAGGTGGGATTATAAAGAAGAAATGGCTGAAGTATTGGGAATATGAAGAACCACCTAGCTGTGATTTTATAATACAAACATATGATACTGCTTTTTCCACAAGGACCACGGCTGATTACAGTGTCATACAGACATGGGGTATATTCTCCATGTACAATCAGGATGAAAAAGGATATGAAGACTTTACCCCCAACCTAATCTTACTAGGAAACATCAGAGGTAGATTTGAATATCCAGAACTAAGAAAGCTTGCACAGAAACTTTACAATGAACACAGGCCAGATGTGTGTATGGTGGAGAAGAAGGCCAGTGGACAGTCTCTGATACAGGATATGAGAAGGGGTGGTCTACCTGTACTGGAGTATACACCTGATAGAGATAAGGTATCTAGGGTATACTCTGCCTCACCTATCATAGAAGCTGGTAGAATGTGGATACCCAATAACAAGAAGTGGTCAGATGAACTAATAGAAGAATTACTAAGATTTCCCAATGCAGCACATGATGACCAAGTAGATGCCATGACAATGGCTATACATTATATGAAGGAGTCTTGGCACCTGACACATCCAGATGATCCAGAGTATGATGATGAAGTAACAGAGAAGAAAAAAACTTATTGGACATTTTAATTTGCATTGAAGCAAAAAGTATGGTATAATAGTGTATAACAAAATATTGGATAATATATGGTTATAATTTAAAAGGAGAGCAGTCATGGAGTGGTTGATTCAAACGCTAGGTGCAAAGACTTGTTGTATTCTATCAAGCGGTGTGGGCGGTTTAACAAATGTATTAACAAAGAAAAACTTTAACTGGACTGCTTTAAAGGATATTCTTCTAGCAGTTATTGTAGGGTGGATAGCTGCAGAATGGTTTATACCACCCATAATGAAACATTGGGCCTTGGATATGACTTGGGGTCCAGCCATAGCATTCATGATTGGATACTGTGGTATTAGATTATTACCAAAGGCAGAAGAGATTATTGCAGCAAGGTTATCAAAATAGTGGCTACAAATATATATGATGTATTGGCTGGTCAATCAGCCATAGATGTTTTTAATGAAGATGTATATCCCACTGGTGATCCAGAAACCAGAGGAGGAATGTATAGTCGTGCCAAAGGATATGGTGGTTTAGCTCAACTTGCTAACCTATATTTAGAAATGGCAGGATTACCGCCTACACAAGAAAACTATGATATGGCATTCAGGGCTTTAGGTGCTGGTGCGCCTGTACCTGTTGCAGAAGAGTTACCAGAAGGTAAGAGTGCTATGGTAGCTTATTTTGATAGATTGCTTGGTCGAACGCCAGAGGAAGAAAAGAAAGAAACAATAAAAGAAATAATGGTGGAAGATGAAAGTAGTGAGCCTGATCTTTCTGATACTTCAGAATATCCTTATGATCCGACTGATTGGAGAGATATAACTAGAGAAGAGTATGATTTATATCCTTCCTATAATTTTATAGATTTAGCAGGTAGAGTAGCAGGTCTACCATCAGCAGTAGCAGGTAAAATTTCAGGAAGTGCTGAAGCAAACAAAGCTAAAAAAGAAAAAGTTCAAGAAATATTAGAACAAATATATAGTAAAGAAGTAGTTGATGCTTATAATAAACAAAAAAAAGATGAAGGTTTAAAATTTAGTTTTGATATTGGTAAAGCAGTTCAAGGTTTATTTGGAATAACTGATCCTGCTGCTGCTTTGTATGAAGATGAAATAGGATATACAAAAGGTCTTTCAAAAGCTCTTGGATTGGAAGGTTTAGGTTTAACAGCAAATGAAACATTTTTAGAAACAAGTGCAGCAGAAGCTAAATTAAATAAAGAAGCTGCTGAAAGACAGGCGAGAGAAGCTGTTGAATATGAAATAGGTAAAGCATATGAAAATTATATGGCAGGTAATATAACTCAAGCTAGGTATAATCAATTAATGGAATTAGGTAATTTAGATCCTGATACAGGAGAACCAAATGAACCAACTGGAGATATGACTGGTAAAACTGGGTCAGAACTTGTTGACTTAATATCAGATATAGGTTTATGGGGTCCAGATGATCCATCTGCATATGATCCTAGCGACTTGCATTCAGATTTGCAAAAAGCGTTAGGTCATGGCGATCCTATTGCTGCTGCTTTAGGTCCGGCTGGATATGGAATGACTCAAGATGAGATAGATAAAGCAGCAGCAGCACTAGGAAAAGGCTATAGAGATGAACAAAAAGAATTAGATAAACGTTCGGCTGAAGCTAGAGCGAAAGAAAATAAACCCGGTGGTGATGATGTTAATGCAGATACAGGTAAAACCACAGACCAAGAACTTACGGAAGATTGGGAAGATGATCCTGATGCTATGTTTTAAGGGGAATAAATTATGAAACCAATGTATGAAATATTCTATAGAGCTTTAGGGGGTAAAGTTCAAAGTAAAGATGGATTGTCTAATGTAGTTCAACGGCAAACTGGTGGTCCTGCTTTTGCCCCAAATTTATTTAGTATGCAACCTCCCGGTCAAATACCTTTACCTTATCCTATTCCTCCAAGACCAGAGCCTAAACCTATAATACCACCTTCACCTCCTCCAGAGCCTGAAATCATATATGATCCTGTGCGTGAAGCTGCTGCTGAGAAAGCATTTAGAGATATACAAGCACGTAGGATTTCAGAATTAGATGAAGCTCCTCAAACAAGAGCAGAGCGTGAAGCACTTCAAGCCAAGGGTGGTTTTTACAGAGATGAAGAAGGGGCAGTACGAGATGCAATGGGTAATGTACAAGAAGATTTTGGATTTGACTATGTAGCTCCTCCAGAGCCTGATCCTTATGATCCACCTGATACACCAGATACACCTGCTCCTGAAGTGGTAGAACCTTTTAAACTTGATACAACACCTTTACCACCCGGATTAGTACGTAATCCAGAAACAGGGGAAGTAACTATTGACAAGGAATTAGCAAAAGGATATGTAGGTACAGGTGGCTGGCAATTTGATATGGAAGTACAAGATCAGAAAAGTGACGAAGAAGCATGGCATGACTGGGATGAGCAGGATTATTTACGTGGTGCTTATATGGAGGGTTATGGTATTACTGGTCTTGGTAGAGGTGATCTAGGAGGAGGTTGGAGCATTGAAAGAACTGATCCTAGTCCTATCTGGAATCCAGCAAACTCTCCTAGTGGATATAACTATGCTTTAAAAGGTCCAGATACATTTAGAACTATGAGTAAACCTGTTCTTCAGCCATCAAAACCGGGTGGTCCAGTTTATGAGCCTATGCCATTACCTATGATGGGACAACCACTACAGTCTACAGGTCTACAAGGTTTACAACAAGGTATGGGTCAAGGGTTTAATTCTCAACTTTTTGGAAGACCAGCAATGCAACAACAAAGCATGGGTCAAAATCTTCAACCATTTGGTATGCAAAGTCCTAAACCCTTTGGACAAAAGGTATATTAGAAATGGCAACAGAACGTAATCCTTTTGATATGATTCCTGAAACAGAGACTAATGTTATTGCAATGGTCCCTGAAGAACAGTCCAATGTGTCTATTGAGATTGATCCTTCTGATGGTGGTGTCATTGTAGACTTCTCTTCAGAAGAAGCTGTAATGGAACCTTCAGAAGAAATCAGTGAATGGTATGGTGATCTTTGTGAAGACTTAGACGAAGATGTTCTTCAAGATATATCTGCTGATGTTATTGAGAACTTCAATGCAGATAAAGATAGTCGTGCTGAATGGGAGTCTATGTTTGAGAGAGGCTTTGACCTACTTGGTCTAAAGCTGGAAGAAGGCTCAGAACCTTTTGAAGGTGCGTGTACGGCTGTACATCCTCTTCTAATTGAGTCGGCTGTTAAGTTCCAATCAAAAGCTTCAGGTGAATTGTTCCCTGCTACTGGTCCTGTCAAGGCTCAGATACTTGGTGCAGCTACACCAGAGAAAGAGATGCAGTCCAACAGAGTTCAGAACTTCATGAACTTTCAGCTTACGGAACAGATGCCAGAGTACTTTGATGAATTT
>Ga0098041_1000809_pt1 | contig 12398 bp, 5 predicted proteins | sample 8_EtaG_FD_77066 | JGI IMG/M metagenome (GOLD analysis project Ga0098041, IMG submission 77066) | Marine viral communities from the Subarctic Pacific Ocean - 8_ETSP_OMZ_AT15162 metaG | ecosystem: Environmental > Aquatic > Marine > Oceanic | place: Pacific Ocean | collected 2015-01-08
AGCCTGATCCGCCAGGCCCAGCGCGCGCAAATCCTCACGCAAACCCGGCACCCCCCCGTGCAAATTGTCCGGCCGAAGCTGTAAACCGCTAACGCCCAGGGCGCGGAACCCCCGCAGCATCAGGGCGCGCTCATGGCGCCGCCAGAGCGTTTTCTCGCGCCGCGGCACCGCACCATCGACCACGCCGACCCAACCGCCCTGCCAGGCCACTGCGCGCTGCTCCTTGCTCAGCCAGCTCTCAACCTCGCCGAACAGACCACTGCCACCGGGGTTCAGCGCGTACAGACCGCGCGCCGGATTGGCGACCTTGCCCTGCCGCACCAGTCGGTTCAGCGCCACTCGCACGTTCTGGTCACGAAGCCCGCACACCTCGCCGGCCCGGCAGAGCGCCGCCACCGACACCTGGCGGGCATCGTGTGTGGACAGAATATCCAGGACCAGATCCGCGGCGCCGAGCTCATATTGACCGTCGGACGGGCCGTCGGTCACGGCCAAATTATAACTATTGCTGTCTTTTGCAGTCATATGGTGAAATATATCCAAACCATCCCCTTTGTTCCACAAAGGGAAACAAATAACGCCCGAAGGCCAAGCCCAGGAGAGCCCCGTGCCCACGCCCCCGATCCTTGTCGAAACCGACGGCCCCGTCCGCACCATCATTATTAACCGGCCGGATAAGCGCAACGCCGTGGACCGACCCACCGCCGACGCCCTGCGCGACGCCTTTCAAGCCTTCGAAGAGGACGACAGCGTCAGCGTGGCCGTACTCACCGGCGCCGGCGGCAACTTCTGCGCCGGCGCCGATCTGGCCGCCCTGGGCGACCCGCAACGCCGCAACGAAGTGGAACCGGAAGGCACCGGCCCCGGCCCCATGGGGCCATCACGCATGCTGCTCAGCAAGCCGGTGATCGCCGCGGTGTCCGGCTATGCGGTGGCCGGCGGCCTGGAGTTGAGCCTGCTCTGCGACCTGCGCGTGGCGGAGCAGTCCGCCGTGTTCGGCGTCTTCTGCCGGCGCTGGGGCGTGCCGCTGATCGACGGGGGCACGGTGCGCCTGCCGCGGATCGTCGGCCAGGGCCACGCCATGGACATGATCCTCACCGGCCGCCCGGTGCACGCCGACGAGGCCCTGCGCATGGGCCTCGCCAACCGCGTGGTCGCCGACGGCGAAGGCCTGGACACCGCCCGGGCCCTGGCGCACAGCATCGCCGGTTTCCCGCAACGCTGCCTGCGCGCCGACCGCCTTTCCGCCTACCGGCAATGGGACCAGCCGCTGGCCGATGCCCTCGCCCGGGAAGGCGCGGGAGGCTACCCGATCGTCTTTGAAGAGGCCATCGCCGGCGCCGAACGTTTCGCCAAAGGCGCCGGCCGCCACGGCGAATTCGAATAACGACAATGAACAGACAAGAGGAGAGCTTGAATGACCACCACCTATCTCGACCTGATTAATCGCGGTGCCGGCTACTACCCCGAGCGGACCGCCATCGTCTTCGGCGACCGGAGCCTCACCTTTAGTGAGACCCACACGCTTAGCAATCAGCTCGCCCACAGCCTGATGCAGCGCGGCGTAAAACGGGGCGACCGCGTGGCACTGCTGCTCAACAACAGCCTTTACAGCGTGCCGGTGGATTTCGCCTGCGTGAAAGCCGGCATCAACCGGGTGCCGCTCAACGCCCGGCTGTCCCTGAACGAACACCGGAAAATGCTGGAAGAGACCGGCTGCGAACTGCTGCTCTACGGCGCCGACCTGAGCGAACGGGCCAGCGAACTGCGCGACGCCCTCCCCACCCTGCAATGCCACGGCATCGGCAGCACCGACGGCGGCGGTGACGACCTGCTCGCCGACGCGGCCAACCAGAGCACCGCCAATCCAGACGTGGCCGTGGAACCGGACGACGTGATCCTGACCCTGTTCACCTCCGGCACCACCGGCACGCTTAAAGCCGCCCAACACACCCAGGCCTCCTACGCCGGTGTCTGCAAGAACGTGCTGCTCAACCTGGTCGCCGTCGAGCAGGACGATGCCATGCTGCACGCCGCCTCGCTGATCCACGCCAGCGGTGTGTTCGTACTGCCCTTCTGGCTGCGCGGCGCGCGCACCGTCATCATGCCCGGCTTCGACCCGGACGCCTTCCTGGAGTTGATCGAGAAAGAGCGCATCACCGCCGTCAACATGGTGCCCACCATGCTGCAGATGCTGCTTGGCCACCCGCGTTTCGCGGAGATCGACGTGAGCCGGCTGCGCCAGGTGATTTACGGCGCCTCGCCGATGCCGCGCCCGGTGATCGAGAAAGCCATGGCCACCTGGGGCCGGGAGAAGTTCTGGCAGTACTACGGCCAGACCGAATGTCCGCTCACCATTGCCGTGCTGCGCCCCGAGGACCATGAAGAGGAGCTGCTCGGCGCCTGCGGCAAACCCAGCATCGACGTGGAGATCCGCCTGGTCGACGAACAGGGTAATGACGTGCCCCTGGGCGAACCCGGTGAAATCGCCGTGCGCGCGCCGTCAATGATGGCCGGCTACCACAATGCCCCGGAGCTCAACAAAGAGATGTTCATGGACGGCGGCTGGCTGCGCACCCGCGACATCGCCCAGTTCGACGAGCGCGGCTTCCTGCACATGAAGGACCGCACCTCCGACATGATCATCACCGGCGGCTACAACGTGTACCCCAAAGAAGTGGAAGACGTGCTCACCGCGCACCCCGCCGTGGCCGAGTGCGCCGTCATCGGTCTGAAAGACCCGCAATGGGTGGAAGCGGTCACCGCCGTCGTGGCCCTCAAACCGGACCAAAACATTGATGAGCAGCCCCTGATCGACTTCGTTGCCGAACAGGTCGCCTCCTACAAGAAACCCCGGAAGGTGATTTTCACCGACGCGATCCCCAAGACCGCGGTCGGCAAGATCAACCGCAAAGCCTTGCGGGACCAGTACGCGAAAACCGCCTAACACTCACCAATGCGTTTGCCGCTGAGCGACATGCGCATTTTCATCGGCCCCATGGGGGACTCCATGTCACCTTGCATGGTCCCCTCCATGGTGTCGCCCTGGAGTTTGAGATCCGCGCTCATCGTGTAGGGCGAACCGTCCGGGCCCGGACAGGTCAGGCTGTAACGCAGGCGTGACCGGCTCTGCTCCATTTCGGACACCTCGCAATTGTTCAGCTCGTCACCGCCGAACAGATCCGGATCGGTAACGTCTTCCTGGCGCACGCAATCCTTGTTCTTAGCGGTGCGGGCCGGCATCGCCTGGCCACCGGCGCTCATGGTCATGGTGGTTTCATACTCCCACTGCCCCGGATTAACGTTCGGCGTCTCCGCCGACACCAACGCCGGCGTGGCGATGAACAGGGACAGGACACAAGCCTTCAACTTCCTCATGGTATTTCTCCTTTTAGTATTCTCGGCTTGGCCGACCCTAGCGCGGCCCGGCCTGGAAGCGTATCACCCAAACGGGGGAGCCCGACGAAATGACACGAAAATTCTAGCGCTGACAACATCATACCAGCAGCATAAAAATGGCGGCGATATACCCACAAAAGGAGGCGCCCAAAAAGGTCCAAAATGTTCTCTTATCTTGGCGAAGGTAACTGATCCTTGGGTTTACAGGGCAAACATAAGCATATTTTGGAATCTCAGTTTCCCTGGCATCTTCCTCTGAACGGAATGGCCGCCCCCCAAAAAGAAAGAAGCTTCTAGCGTAATGCTTTTGACCTTCATAAAGATAAGAGTACTCAACTTTAATTAACCAAAGCTTACGGCGGCCCATTGTAACTTCACTGAACGACAAATCAGCTTCTTCCATGATCGCCTTGGGCCACCTCCTTGCCCACAACATAATTAGGAAGAGAGCCAGTGATACTGAAGAAACAAAACCCGAAAAAGCAGCCAGAGCAACAAACATCACGCATAAACCCGAATACTTCTATATGTCACCACTGAGAAGTACCTGCTATTAAAGCTGATAAGAAGAGCCGTTATCATACTAGCGAAAAGCAAGCCCACAATGGCAGCTGCAACTGGCCCTCCAAGCACACTAAAGGCCGCTAGCGTTACCAAAGAGGTGGATGCATAGGCAAAAATCGCTGTTGAGAATCGACCAATTTTACTGGAAACACTTAAAGTGTCATCACCAAGCGTACTCAAGACATCAATAAGCAAGGAAATGACGCCTAGGATGGATACATATCGTGCTTGCCTCGCCAAAGCCTTTAGTCTTTCTGAAAACATTGGCTGTCCTGACTGACCACTCGTTGTTATTCCCCCCAAGAAACCTAGCATAGCGGCCACGATTACCGACAAGAACCCGCCATTCTCGCCGCCGGCGATGAGGTAGCCGCCGGCGCCGGTTTCGGGGTCGATGACCATATAGCCGGCGGAGGGGCGCCCGTGGAAGTTGATGGTGTCTTCGTGGGCGGTGACTTCCTTGCCGGTGCGGACAGCATTGCGGATGTCGGCCTCCACGGAGCTGCTCAGGTTGAGGGCGGCCATGGCCTGGCTAAGGTTGCTCTGGGTGATGGTCCAGATTTTCTGGCCTTCCGCCGCCGCCAGCTGCAGGGCCTTTACGGCGCTGATGCCGTGGGCGGGGTTGTCTTCGGTGCTGTACATTTCTTCCGGGACGAGATGTTCCATGGCGGACATACGGGCGCCGGTGGCGCGGTTGAAGGCCACCCAGCGTTCCCGGTTGTTGTCTTTGTCGACGCGGATGCTGCTCATATGGTCCACGTCCATGCTCAGGCCGCTGGCTTTTACGTCGCGGGGCATGCCGAACCAGTATTGCGGTTGCAGGCTGGTTTTGAACAGGCCGTAGCTGGGCGCTCTGTAGCCAACGCTGTTGGCTTGCCGTTCGCCGATCTGGTCCTGCATGTCGTTGAGTGCGAAGTAGCCGAGGATGGTGCTGTAGAGCATGTCACCCACCAGCTGTTGCTTGGTGAGGCCGGTGTAGTCCTCGGCATCCAACTTGGCCCGGGTGTCTTCCAGGCTGGTTTCGAGATCTTCCGCGGCCTGGGCGCTAATGCCTTGCAGGTCCAGGGCGAGCGCGCGGTATTCACCGGCGATCGGGTTGTTTTCCGAAGTGTCCCAGCCCCGGCCCGGCTGCCAGTAGCCCATCTCCGAAATTAAGCCGGACCCCATAGTCACTTCCACGTCCGGGTTGGCGACAATGTCTTCGTCGACGGCGAGCTCAGCCTTCAGGTTGATCAGGTAGCCGGGCAGCGTGTCGGGGAGCTGGCCCGGATCCAGTTCACCCTCTTCATCCGGTTGCGGCAGATACCCTGCCAGGGTGTCTTCGTCTTCCTGCGTGGCGGGAGAGAAAGACACTGAGAGCTTTCTGCCGGCGAGCGCCACGGTGGGCTCTTCGATGGTGAATAGCTCGGTGCCTTTGTAGCCGTTGGCGTCGGTGTGCAGTTGGTACTTGAACTTCCAGCGTAGTGAATCCGACAGCTCCGGCGTAGTCAGCTGGCGAGTGATCCGCTGGTACGGCAGTGAGGGCGCCAGTTGCTCGTGGATCACTTCCTTGATGCCCTTGCTCCCTAACACTTCACCCACGGTGGCGTCCGGGGCCTGGCTGTCGATGTAGGCTTCCAACTCCGCGCGATAGTCTTCGAGGCTGTCTTCAATGGCGCCGCCGGGCACGCCTTGCACCCAGCCTTCTTCTTCGTTGATGGTGCTTTGCTGTTCGATGGTGTCGGCCAGCGCTTGCGCATCGAAAGGCACCTCCTGGTCCAGCGCCATGCCGTCACCGTAGTCGTACTGCTTGAAGCTGGCATCCATTGGGATCCAGCTATCGCCCTGGCGATGGTCCGCGCCACGGCTCGGGTGGAAGTCCACCCAGGCTTCCACCCAGACATGCTCCAAGCGGAAGCTGTCGACACGGCCGCCACGGGTCATGGCTGTATTCGGGATGCCGCCCTGGCCGAGCAGGTTGCCGGCCGCGCCGGGAGCACGGACGCCACCCACCCAGTTCATTACCTGGTCCGCGGGTATTTCCACGGTGCCCATGGCGTAGCGCGCCGGTATTTCAGAGGCACGCAGCAGCGCAATCAGAAGGCTGGCGGTGTCGAAAGCGTTACCGCGACGGCTTTCCAAGGTGTATTCGGCACCCTGGATGGAGCCGTAGCTGGGAACGAACTCGATGTTATTGCGTACCCACTGGTAGATCGCCACGGGCTCGTGATTCAGCTCTTCCGCCAGCGCTTCGATGGCCGGCGTGATATCCGCGTCCAGGGTGCTCGCCAGATGCTCCTCGTCGGGGGCCACCGCGCTTTCCAACAGGATGCCGTCCATGGACGCCGATGAACTGGCGACCTGGGTCCCCATATCGAAAAGGGGCAGCCCGGTTCTGCGGCTTAACTCGGAAGCGCTGTTCGCGGGGGCGCGGGTCTGGTCCGGGTCCGGGGTTCGCCAGGGGAGCTTGTTCGGGTCGAAGGGGTCCCGGGGCTTCTCCATGCGGAACTGCTCCAGGAAACCGACCAGCTCCGCGGCGGCGTCGCTCTGGGCGGCGAGTGACGCTGAGCCGGTTACCGACCGCAGTTGCTCCTGCAAACGTTGATAACGCTGGCGATAGTCCGCCACCGCGCGCTCATGCCGGTCGCGAATTCGAGCACTGGCGTTGGTTTTCTCCAGCCGGGCCCCGGTTTCTTCAAAACCGGCCAACGCTTGCTGGTGCATCACCTTCGCTTTTTCCTGCAGCCAGACAAGGCGCTCCGTAGCCAGCGCTTCGTCGCCAAGCCCCAGCGCCCGGGCAGCGCGTGCCATGATTCCGGAGTTCTCGCCGAGTCGCTCGTTGATAGTCTGTTGTTGCTCACGCGCCTGGTCACGAATGCCGCGCAAGACCTGATCGAAGGTTTGATGCCGGGCTTCCCAGCGGGCCTGTTCCTGCTGCTCCTTATGGCGCTCGGTTTCGATGGCGATCGCCCAGGACGGCCAGATCACGGCGTTAAGTAGCAGAATAGTGGTTGCCAGGGCCACGGTGCGGCACAGCGCACCGGCGCGACGAATCTGTTCCATGATGGTCTCCCCCAGAGAAGGTCCTTTTCCGTATGTGGTTTTCATGGGCGAATCCCCCGAATCGCCCGGTCGAGCTCAAGCCGCAGCGCACTGGCCTCCGAATGGTGTGACGCTGCCAGGGACGAGGTGGCTTTCAGCGCAAAGCGCAACGCTTTTTCCCGTTTGCCTTGGTGTAACGCGTGTTTCGCTGAGCCCAGTGCCAGCAGGGCTTTTTTCAAAGCCAGGTCCCAGGGCCTCTGCCAGTAAGCGGCACCGACCTTTTCATGGACCTGATCGAGTTCAGGTCCATCCTGGTCCAGCTCCAGGTGAAGCTGCCTTGAAGCCTCCACCTGGTTGCCGGCCTGGTCTTCGCCTTCAAACACGGCCTCCACTCGCAGGCTCTGGTCGCTTTCGTCCGAGGCGATCCAGGCTTGCAGAACACGGGTCTCCCCGGCCGCCAGGTCAAAGCGCCATTGCCCGTCGTCAGCGGTATCGGGCACCGCGTCCAGTAACGTCCCGCCGTTCTCCCAGTTCAGAGAGGCGGTGACCGCCAAGGCCGGCCCCGTGTTCTCGACCATCAGGCGCAGCGGCACCGGTTCACCGGCGATCGGGTTCAGACTGGATGGCGCGGTGTGGTCCAGGGCCCGCTCCATAAGTTCGGCCATCGCCCCTTGTTCTTCACCGCCGGCGTCCGAGGCGGTCATTTCCGCGAGCCAGTCAAAGGCCAGGAACACCGTGCGCCCTTCCCCGTATTCATTGAGCGTGACCGCTGGGGTGTTGGGATCCGGATGCGGCCAACCGTGGTGATGACCGCCGTGACGTCCTTTGTGATGCGATGACGACTTGAAGTAACCGGCCAGATCCGCCCCGTGCAGACGGGTCGCCGGCACCTGGCGCTGCAAAAGCAGTGGCAGCTCACCGGCCTGGGCCAGAGCGCTGTCCAACAAGGTGATGGTGTGGGGGCGATGCGGCTTATGGCCCGGCCCGTGACCGGGCTTCAGGCCCAGGGCCGTGGTCAGAAGCAGCGGGTGCGGCCGGTCGCCGGAAGCCTGGATGACGCCCTCGCCGCGGTTTGCCGCTTCGCGCAGGTACTTGGCGTCCCAGTGATTCAGCGGCACACGATCGGCGAGCAGTAGATACTGGTGGTGCTGACCGGCATGGAGCTGCCGCCGGAACGCCTTTGATGAATCCACCAGGGTGTGTGCGCGGCTTGCCAGGAAGGTGTCCAGACGGGCGCGCTGCTCGGCGATCGCGGGTTGCTCCAGCTTATTGTCGCGCTGATCGCTCCTGGCGCGTTCCTCCAGCGAGACGTCCACCACCTGGAAATCGCCCAGGTTATCGCCGGGCTCCGGCGGTTTGCCGCAATGAAACTTCCGCTTTCCGGTGGTCAGAGTGTTCCGGAACCAGAGGAAGCGCGGGTAATCCACCATCACCTCAAGGCTGTGCTTGCTCTCAAAGTGTTCCGCCAGGTCCTCACCCTCGATTCGCACCTCAACGCCCTCGGCATCGAGATCGCTGATCGTCAGATCAAGGCGGCGCTCGCCGTCGTTATCCATCTCGCCGTCGAAGAAGCGCGGGGTGGCGGTTTCCAGGTCCCGAATCAGGAACGGGCTTTCCAGCGCCTTGGCGTTAACCGTATCCAGTGGCCGGATCGGCTGTTCGAAATCCGCCTTCAGAGTGATACCGGTGACGGCTTCACAAGTGGAACGAACCGGATCCGCCAGCACCAGCAGTCGTGGTGCATCGGAGGCGTATAAACCGGTCTCGATCGACAGCGGCTTCTCCTTAATCTGGAACAACGCCTGGTCCAGTTCCCGGACCTCGCCGTCCAGGCTTACGCTCAATGCACAGGCATGTCGTGTCAGGGTTCGTCCGGCGGTATTGAACGAATCCGTGAAGGTCACAGGTTCATCGCCACTCAGGGTGACCGAGGCGCTTTCAGTAGCCAGGGTTTCACGGTTGTCCACATCAAGTCGGGTGCGCGTCACCGTCACGGTGCGGGGATCGGCGCCTTCGGGTAACGAGACACGGTAGCGACAGGTCTGGCTGTCGCCCTGATACACCCACTCTTGCGCCAGGGTGACTTCGCCGGACACGGCAGCCAACGGGTCCCTGACCACATCAAACGTCGCCTGATCCCGCGCCAGCGTTTCCCCATCGGCGTTAAGCAGAGTCCCGGCTACGCTGTGGGTGCCGGGTTGCGTGTTATCCAGCGACACCGCGTCGCTGAACGGCAGCACCTGCGCCACGGCCAGGCTACTTACCGGTCGCTCCTCGTTGAGAAGCACGGCACCATCAGGGCCGCTGACCACAAGCCGATAGCGGGCATTCTGGATCAGGGTGCTGGCGCTGGTATTTTCGAGCAGACTCTCCAGAGCGGCGGTCTCGTCCAGCCGGTAGGACGCCCGCTCGGCACCCACGCGCACATCAGCCACCGGCACGGGTGAGTCACCGCCCTCCCGGATCACCAGGTCCGCGCTGTCGGTATCCAGCGTGCGGCCATCGGCCGCGTAAAGAACAGCCACCGCGCGGTAAGGGCCGGCCACGGTAACGCCGGTGTTCCATTGATCGACCACCCGTTGTGCCTCGCCGGCGGCGAGCTCGGCGACCCCTTGTTCCGGGAAGCCGATCACGCGGACGCCGTCGCTGTCCTCAATATGCAAGGCCACCTGGTAGCCCGCCGGCAGCGCTCCGCTGTTGGTGACCAAAGCGTCCAGTTCCAGCTGCTCGCCCGGCGCCAGGGTGTGGCTCGACAACATAAGCGAGACCTCGCCGAGGCGCGCGGACACGGTCTCGGAGGCGGTATTGTTGCCGGTGTTGCACTCGGAGACCTCTCCGCTGATTTGCGCGCGGACCTGTACCTCGTCATCGGACAACAGGGTCGCGTCGATATCCTCCAACACCACCGTCTGACGGGTACCGGATTCCAGGCCGCCGGTATACTCAACGTCACCGATCACCTGCCCTGCCGATGGATCGCCGTTGTAGAACGTCAACGTGACCGTTTCGGAGATATCCGCCGAGCCGGCGTTGCCCAACACGACACTGAGGCTGACGGTTTGCCCGTTACCGTTGTCGAGGAGGGTCAGCGCACCCACCGTAAGGTCGGCAATGCGCGTCTCTCTGGAAATCTTGCCGGCGATGCCTTCCATGTACTCTTCATAGCCATCCACCGTGAGGACGAAACCACGCTCGCCGCCCGCGGGCTGGGGGAAGACAATAGAGTTCAGCAGATTTTCGTTCGCACCAGACCCCACGCCGATTGCGTTTAGCACACTAATACCAGCCTGGCGGGCACGCTCGGAGGCAGCCACCGCACGGGACTGGTTGGATTGCCCGTCCGTGGAGACATCAATCACACGCAATGGGGCCGCCGGACTCGCGTTGGTAATCAGGTCCGAAGCACGATCGATACAACTGTGGATGCTGGTCCCGCCGCCGCGCTTATTGATCGCGCGGATCGCATCGCCCACTTCGGCGACGTTGTCTTCTTCAACAATGACCGGATCCAATTCCACATAGGCGCCGCTGGCGAACTGCGTCACCGACACCCGCACACTGCCATCCCGGGGCACAATATCCGCGTCTTCGATGGCCCGCGCGGTGCCCTCGAGCTGCAGCTGGAACTCCGAACGGCTGACGCTGCCGGAGGAATCCATGCACAGCCCCAGGTCCAGATAGGGCTTCTGATTGTTCACGCACTCGCCGGCGGTGCTCTCCAGGTTATTGCTTTCGGAAAGTTCGCTGACCGATTGCTCTGAATCCAGCATCACCGAAATCGGCGCGTCCCGGAACGGCAGATCCCCCTCGATGGCCAGTTCCAGGTCCAGGGTGGTGTCCACTTCCACCGCTTCGGCGACAACCAGGCTGCCCAGTACGGGCTCGTTATCGACACTCCAGACGCCGTCGCCATCCAGATCACTGAACGCGATCACTTCGAACGGTTGGGTAAGATCGCTGTTACCCCGGTTAATCAGCGTGACGCCCAGCGTACCGCCGGCGGCGAAGGTGGCTTGATTGGAGGTCAGCGCGGCGGTATCCAGGCCCTGTACGGCAAGATCCGGAAGCAGCGCGTCGACGCCGGGATGACGCATGCGGATTTCACCCAGATCAAGCGTGCCGCCGGTGGTCATCACCAGTGGGAACGCCTTGTCCTGATAGTCATCCAGGGAGAAGCGGATTTCATAATCCGCGAGCAGCAGTCCCGGCACCTCGAACGCACCGTCCTGGCCGGTGAGCCCTTCGCCGTTCACGGTGGCACTCCCCGGCGGCCCGACCTGCACCAGCACGCCTTGAAGCGGATCACCGGTGCGCACGTCCACCACACGGCCGGTCACGCTGTTCACCGCTTCGTCCCGAGGCGTGATGGCCACTTCACCCAGATCATTGATGAAGCCGGCCTCCACCGCACCGGATCCGGTCAGTGGCAGGTAGCCATCCATGCTGACTTCCAAACTCACGTCACCGCTCGGCAGCCCTGCAACCTGGAAGCCACCGTCCTGGTCGGTCAGGCTTTCTTCCTGATAGCTGTCGCCTTCCACCAGCACCCGGGCGCCTTCGATGCCGCGCCCGGTGATCGCATCCACCACCGTGCCGGTAAAGCCGCCGGGCTGTTCGCCGCCGGGGGCGCCTTCCTCGACGAGGCGCGGAGAAAAAGTGATGTCGGCGCCCGGCGAGGCCTGCGCCACGCCGGACGCCGGCTCAAAGCCACCGGCGCTGACCGTCACTGTCAGTTCGCCGTCGTTCAGTTCGTTCAGCTGGTAGAAGCCGTCGGCGCCAGTGGTGGCACTTTTGCTGTCGTTACCGACCTGAGCCGTTACCATCGCCCCGGCGACAGGCTCACCGCCTTCTTGCGCGGTCACCGTACCGGACAGGGTCACATCACCGTCCGGCTGCGGATCCAGAGCCGGGGAAAAAATCAGTGTCTGACCGGCCACCACCTCGGCCTGGCCCTGGGCCTGCCCGTAACCCGGCGCCGAGGCGGACACCGCAACGCTTCCGGCGGCGACCTCGTCCAGCAGATAGCGCCCATCCGCGCCGGTAATCACCGACATGCCACCGGCCAGAGCAATGGTTGCCCCGGACAGCGGCGCGCCACTGCGGCGGTCGGTGACCTGCCCGCGTATCAGCCCGGTGGTCACCGGCTCGCCGGTGTCCGGGTCGGTGGCACGCACATCCAGTCGGATCTCGCCAAGGTCACGCTTGTCACCGGTCTCCAACACGGTGTTAAGAATCAGCGTGCGATAGCCGGAACGGGATATTTCTACGCGGTAATGGCCGCGCTGGAGATCGGTAAAACGAAAGGCGCCCGCCTGGTCGCTGCGCGCGTCGATGTCCTGTGGACCTTGCAAGGCGATCAGCGCATCGGGCAAGGGCTGGCCGCTGTCCGCGTCGACAATCGTGCCGTTCAGCAC
>Ga0098041_1000812_pt1 | contig 12341 bp, 17 predicted proteins | sample 8_EtaG_FD_77066 | JGI IMG/M metagenome (GOLD analysis project Ga0098041, IMG submission 77066) | Marine viral communities from the Subarctic Pacific Ocean - 8_ETSP_OMZ_AT15162 metaG | ecosystem: Environmental > Aquatic > Marine > Oceanic | place: Pacific Ocean | collected 2015-01-08
ACTGCGACGTTGTAGTTACCACCTGATTCTATTGAGTTACCTGCATTAACACCTGCAGCAAAGTTAGATGTACCTGCTGTTGATTTTATTATATCTCCTTCAAAAGTAGAATTACCGCTTACAACTAAACTTGTAGCAGAAACAGCCCCTGCAGTTATAGCACCAGCAAAACTACTAGCAGATACTATTCCTGTGAATGTTGCACTTGTTCCGCTAACAGGGCCAGTAAGAGTAAGACCTGCACCTTTCAAAGCTGTAGCAGAAACAGATGTGGTAAAGTCTCCTGTAGCTCCTGTTATTGTAGTAGCAGAAACAGCCACAAATGCCGGAGAAGCACTTACATAGACTGCTTTTTCAGAAGGTTGGGTAACAAAAACTGTTTTTGTACCAGCGGAAAGATTAACGGCTGACCCGCTATTAGAAGAAGATAAGACAGTAGTACGAGCTAAAGTTCCTCCACTAGAAGAGTAAGTACCTATACCTACTTCCCATTCAGAAGAGCCTAAAGAAGAAATACCATAAAATGTAGTATTCCCATCTCCAATAACAGAAAAGGATTGAAAACCAGTTTCAGCCCCAGCAAGACTTAATGTTCCCGTTCCTGTAGTTGTGGTAGTTTCTTTTACACGGTCTTTAATCACAAAGGCCATTCATCACCTCCTGTAAAGTAATAATTAGTTAAGGCGTATGATAGCTGCTGCACTTGTTGCTGAAGGAATTGTCATTACAAAATTACCCGCAGATGCAGACTTATCTGCGCCGAAATCATAGTAAGCAATCATTGATTTAGTAGAATGACTATCATTATAAATGAAAGCCCCTCTTGCTGTAAAAGTTGCATCCGTTAAAGTAACATTAGAAAAATCTACTACACCAGAAGTACCTTCATTTGTTACAGTTACGTCTGCTAATGTTGTACCTCCTGTCGAGTAACCATTTCCATTTGCTAGCTCACCACCATGAGATACTAAGCTTGTGTAAGTAAAAGGTCCAGTTGCAGGAGAACATGAAGCTCCAGACGAAACTAGCCCAATTTTAAGTGTGTTAGTATTTAGATCATGTTCTGCTAACATGACTTGCGCTTTAAAAGTTTTTAGTATGCCAGAAGTAATAGCCATTATTTTCTCCGATTAGTCTTTAATTATTATGTTACTATAGTATCGCTAGGAACCCAACCATCATTGCCCTCAATCTCTGGTAAACCTAGTGCTGCCCTTGTAGTATTGATATTAGTTAAAGACGAAGTAATTTGCTCATCGTTAGGGGGACGAGCATCACGTAAAGGTCTACGAGAAGTAATCTTAGGAGCTTTATTAAGAGGACTTGTTACTAAGTTGTACTCTCCATCCGATTCGTTTGGACCTACAATATAACCTGTACCGGGTTCTTTAACCCGTTCAGAGTAGCGAAATCTAAAACCTGATCTATCGGAAATAAAGTATGCTTCTTTAGCCATTTTATATATACCCTAATCTTGGTTTAAGTTCTAAATCTGACCTTTGACGATCTTCTTCAAGAGCGTTATTTAACTCTTGATCATATTGCCCTTTAAGTATACCTACTCTATCTATACTTACTCCCGGCCTTTTCATGCCCATGTGATAAGCTAGTCCAGTAATTAGACAAGGTAAAAATCTATAAGGAACATCTGGAGTATCTGTACTGTTTTCAAAATTAAAGAAACGTCTTGCTACCCACAGTCTTGCTGTATAGTTAGTCGCATTAGGCTTAGGCCAGACATACAAAGATACGTTATCTCTTTGTCTATGTACTGAATATTGAACAGGTCTTCCTTTAGTAGATTTATTAGGAATTTGTTGATACTCTTCAATAGGAATACGGTTTATTTCTAAGTCTGTTTGATTAGATCCTGTACTCGTCCTAATTACAGTTTGTAATACATCTACAATATTAGAACTTAACTCGTATGTTCCTGTAGTTGTAACAAGTGTGGTTACTGTTAATTCGGTAGTCCATAAAAGAATACCTCTATTCTGCCAATCAGAAAGAATTAAATTTAAAGTTCTCCTAGCAGATTGTGCTTCTTCACCTGTAATAGGAGGACCGCCTATTCTTTCAAAGGCATCAAAAATAATCTGATCAATATCAAGATTAAAATCCTGTAGAGTTGAGACTGCCATTATGTCCTATACCTTTTTGTTTTCTTAGCTATTCTTTTTGGCTGCTTCACGAACTGCTTCCCTGCAGCAGTCCCTTTTCTCTTTGCTTTGGTGGTCGCTGCATATTCCTTTGATGACAATGCTTTTATTGCCTTTTTGGGAAGATACCGTTCTCCTGTCTTGCCGCTGGGCTTTCCTGATTTGGTTGTCCATTTCTGCTTTGTCCACTTTGATAGCTTATTACTTTTTTTCTTTTTACCAACATACCCACCACCAGCATCTTTATAATACTTAGTTGCTAGTTGCATAGCTCTGGCTGAGTGTTTGCCACCCATCTTAGCCTTGGCTCTAGCTTTAGCTCTAGCCCATTTAGCAGGGTCACGTTTAGTAGCAACCGCCATTACTATGCTTTTCTTTTGGGCCTTAACTTCTTTAAAGTCTTAGCAAACCTTGCACGTTGTCCTAACTTGCCCGGAGCTTTAGCAGCTTTATTAAGTTTAGAAGCAGGAATTGTTTTTCCCTTTTTAATACCTAATGATGCACGTAATGCACCCGGCTTTTTAATAGCCTTTTTAATATTTAGTTTTTTGCGAGGTCTTCCCCGCTGTGATCCGTATGTACCTTTACCTTGGGGCATTAACACCTCCACCTTTTTCTTGCTTGTCTTAATCTACTGTTAGGATTTTTAGCAGCCTTTGGAAACTTTTTCATTTGTCCCGCAGATCTAGCACAGTAAGATTTACGTCTTGTTGCTCGTTTACCTTTAGGCTTCTTTTCAGTTACCGCAGTTTTTAATTTTGAACCGGGGTTCTGTCTACGATATTTTGCTACGCCTTTTTTAGTTAAACCAGCACCAGATTTAGTAGGGCGTTTATGACCACCTCTTATAGTCATTCCCTTCATTCCGGTACTTCTTCTTCTTATTGCCATTACTCTATTTACAAATAATTACTTTTACAGCGTTATAACATTTAACCGTCATATCCCATATGTATTTAGTAATACCGCACATATAACAAATGGGACAATAGTTTACATGAAAATTTTTCATTATCTTCCTCTTGTTGACATCTTAGCACATCCCCATCCACGGGGTTTCTTTTGCATTTTATTCTTCTTTCTTTTTACAGAACCACCCTCTTTAAATTTTAAAGAAGCCTGTAAACCTGCATTAAAATCTCCTTGGGTATTAACTCTACCCCCTATTTTAATATTTGCATCATCATCGCTATACAAAGTTTTTTGCGCTGAAAGTTGAGTAGGGCCAGATTTAAAGCGTTTGATTGTTACATTATCAACATAAGTTTTATCTTTAGGAGCTATATTTAAACTTTGTTGATTTATTCCTATTCCTAAGTCCAAATCGGCTAATTGGTTCTCAGGTAAAACATTTGTAATATTTGCTATTGAAGAGGAATACTCATCTATATTATCAATCTTAGGTAAATTTATTCCTAATCTTTTTTCTACTTGATCAGAAGCATTATTATAACTTTGCAAATATTGCTTAGTCTTATTCTTCTCTGCATCTGTAGCAGATTTAGAAGAAAAATTAACCTTTCTATTACGAGCTTTATTTTTTACCTTTGATAAAAAACTAGCCATGCTTAACCTACAAAGATAGTAGCAGCACAACTTGTAGGAACAGTAACGTGTAGGCTAGTCTTAAACCTAATACCATCATCCGTTAAGTATAAGTCTGAATTTCCTCCTGTAGGAAGAACTAGTTTAAACTTTTCAGTCCCTGCATCTTTAAACGTAATCTCTTTAGTAGCATTTGTAAAATTAGCCCAAGAACACCCACGCAATCTAGTAGGATGGTCAACAGCAGTTGTTGTTGCGCTTACATAAACTGCTTGAATATCTGTGCTCATCGAAAAAATCTCCTGTTATTTTCTACACTCTTATTGTACGGAATAAATGTTAAAAAGAAAAGGGGGAGGAATATTTTGGTCCCTCCCCCTGTAAGTTAACAATGCGTAATATTATTAAGTATTACTTACGCACCTTGGTTGCCGTAATAAGAACGCCAATCAGAGAACCCGAAAGAATACCGTTCACGAGCTTTAAAGCGCATGTTACCAGTATCAAAGTCAGGGTCCATCTTAGTAGCCAAAGGCATACGAACAAAATGTTTCGTGCCATTGGGTACGTCAGTCCTGATGAAATACGCCGTTGCAGAACTAAACCTATGGTTAACCATGTAACCTTTAGGCATAATTCCTTTAATAGCGTTAATGTCATTCACATTAGTTGCACCATTACCCGCTGTCGTTGGATTAACACCAATAGTTGTGGACATTGGGCTGTTCAAGATTTGATCAGCAGTAAACTGAAGATCAGGTGGAACATGTAAAGACATAGGACGAGCACCTATTAAGATACCACGATCATCTTCCAATTTATTAATTTGGGTAACCGCAGACTCAATAGCTGCTTCTGACAACGCCGTGTTAGCAGCAGTGTTATCCCTGCTTGCAGAACCTGCTGCGCCACTTCCGGCAACAGGGTGCGAGTCAGAGAAGAAAGCAACACCGTCACCACCAGCATAAGCACCAGCAGTGAAGCCGTTGTTAAAGACACTTGCAGCTTTAGCTTGCTTCGTGGAAGCCATAGCGCGAGCTAGAGCCTTTGCACGAATTTTAGCAAACGTATCATACAAGTTATCTTCCATTGCTTCTTCAGTAACAGCAAATGCCAAAGCAATGGTTTCTGCCGTGTAACGAGCCGTCCACATTTCTGAGGCCGAATCATATTCCACAGCACCGCCTTCACTTTTAACAGGTGCTTCACCAAATCCAGTCATCAGTACTTCTTCTTCAAAAGCACGATCAGACTGCTCAGTATCAAAGAGTACTTTACTCTCATCATCAATTGAGCCATATTCCAAGCCAAAGATAGCGTTTAGGCCGGGAAGTAGCTGTTTCGCAATACTAGCGCGATTAATAGCCATGAGTTAATCTCCCTCTATCAGCTTGGTGGTGTAGTCACATAAGCGTTGATATTCTCAACGATTTTGACTAGTACCTTGGGATTTGCGGCAGTGGCGTTACCAACAGTATCAACAATACCAACAATACGTAATTGTCCTGTGGTTGCCTCTGCGCCTACGTCGAGTCTCATACCAGACATTCCTGTGAGGGTACTTCCTGACCCAACAGAAACATCATATTGTGCAGACATAATATCTGCAGTCGTAACTGATGAATTGGCTTCAATTTCAAATACACAGTTAGGATCATCAACCACAAAAGCATATGGAGTTGAATCTGCAGAGCTAGTGCTAGCGGGCCAGTACTTCGACCATGTAGGACGTTTCGTGGTAGGGTCTACATAGTAGCAACCTAAAAACGCACCCGCATTATCTTTTGAAGTAGCTGACGCTTCAACAACAGTTCCTGCAGAAATCCTTACCAAGTCACCCATAAAAATGGAAGTGCCATAGGTATTCTTAATTCGATAGCGGGAGTTACCGCTAGTATTGTAGCCGCTTCCATTCATACGAGAAGGTGTTAAACCACCCATATCATTTCCTCCGTAATAGAGAAGCTTTAAGAATCAAAAGAGGGACTTCGCCCCTTCGTGACTCTTGACTTACTGGTATTATATATAGGTGCGCGAGAGTCACTACTTTCCATTAGACGGCGATTAATAGCATCTTCCATAGTTTTGGTTTTCTGTCTATTCTTCGTGTCAACAGCGTCTTGTATCTCGACGGGTCTTTTAGCGAGGGCCACATCTCCTCGAATAATCGCACCTTCTAAGCTACCTTCGGAAGCAACTCTAAAGCCTAACGCCATTTCAGGGGCTTCCTTTTCACTTACAAACTCCCAACCTTCACGTTGTTTTAACCCAATGCTTTGATAATCAGTATTGCCCTTCAAAGAAATTCTTATCCAACCAAGTACATAACCTTCATTAGCAAAACGGTTACTCACCGCTGATGGCAGGTGAAGCCAATCATCATTATTGATTGCTTCTAAAGCTGCTCGTGTCTTTTCTTCCCGATCATTTGACTCTCGACTTTTACGAGTATCAAGTTCCACTTCAGTATTCCCAGTATTTTCTTCAGACATTAAGTCTCTCCTATCCGCGCTACAATACTATGTAATAGTAGTATAGTCGCCATCAGCCTTTTCCATTTGGGCTTTGTTGGCGGCATATTTCTCAATCGGTATTCCCCACTTTTTAGCAAGCCTAATATCTTCTTGATTAAGTTTTACTTTCTTAGCAGAGGCAGAACTGCGCGATTGTCCTGCTACCGTTTGACGAGGCTTTTTCGGAGTAGCCTCTTCCGATTCTGGTGCAGATTCAGCTTCCTTAAACTTGTGAGGAAGTTCTTCCCGAATCCTTTGATCAATCATCTCAAAGAAATCATCAGATGATGGATCGTAGCCATTCTCTTTTAACTCAGCATCAATAGCTAAAGCAGTTGCTGTTGCTATTTTATCCTGACCAAACCATTCATTCCTAGACGCCCAGTTCTTAGCTTTAACATTTACTGGAGTTTTAGGAGCTTTCTTAGGAGCTTCTTCAGCTTCATAAGCTAATACAGCTTTCCGTGTCTCTACATCTTTTTTCTTATCTTCTAAAAAACGGAGTTCGGTTTGAGTATTAGTTAAAGCTTTCTGAGCTTCTAATAATTTTTCTTGATCACCTGCTTCATAAGCTGATTTAAAGTTTTGTTCAGCCATAGACAGTTGATTGTTTAAATAATTTTCAGTTGTCGTTACTGCTTCTTCTTCGCTTGAAACTTGAGAATAAGTACTATACTTAGCATCTTCCTCTAAAGCTTTAATCTTTTCTTGCGCTGCAGATAACTCTTCTTCACGTTCTTTACGCTGACGTACTAACTGCCTAATTCTTTTTTCAGCACCCTTAGTACTTATTCCTTCTAATTCAGGAAGTTTATTTTCAGAGTTTTCTACTTCTTCAGTCTCTTCAGTAACAGCAACCACTTCTTCTTTTTCGGGGGCTGCTTCTACTTCTTCAACTGGTTCTTCTTCAATCTCAAAAGCAACATCTGCTTCTTTATCTTCAGAGGGAGTAATATCTATTTCAGCCCACTCCTCAGAGCTTTCATTCTTTTGTTCAGTAGCCATTCTTTTCTCCGTAGTATGCGACTCTACGTTTTACGCTGCAATAAGCTCATGTGATGGATCAACATCTTTTGGATCTTCAATCTTCATTAAGATCTGATCATCATACATAAGTATATATCTAATTCCTTTATAAACAAACCGTTGTCCACTATGCCTACCATAGCACACATACTCTCCCGCAGAACACCACGGTCCTTCAGGAAATTTTGTATTATCAAGATACGCTAGTTTTCCTAGCTTCACAACACGCCCTACCGTTGTAAGGTATTGCATATCATCTTTAAATTTATCAGGCAGCAAAATACCGCCTTTGGTTTCTTGGCGAATAGTCATAGGACGTATTAATAAATGGTAACCGGGAATATCAGGTAATACTTCAGGATCAGGTACTTCACCGTTAGTAATCCACTCATCGTTCATAATTGCTTTTTCAAGTGCAGGTTGAAAAGTCATCAGTCATTCTTCTCCATATCTTCTAACACAGACGTTTCATAGTTTTTAATAATGTCTGTGGCTTTTGTCAACCCGTCTACTTTTCCCACTAACCAACGATATTGTTCGAAGCTATCGCAGTTACCTGAAATAAGTACAGCTGTAATAGATTTTTTCTCTCTTTCAAAAGCATCTATTAAATCATCTAGATCTGTAAACAATTTTACCTCTTTTATTTAAAGAAAAATTTTCATCATGTGCAAGAACACAAGAACCTACATTAGCTTGGGATACTAGAATTGTCCAGCTTTCGGTTTTTTTGTCTTCAAATAAACTAATAAAGATTTCTGCTTTTTCTAAATATTTTACAAATTTAGCTTCTTCGCCATAAACCTCTTTGAGGTATTTAAAAATTTTATCGGTAGGCCCACAAGGAATAGATTGTTGGATATACCCATCAAACAAAGACGGATCTATTTTAAATTGTTCTACAAATTCTTGTGCTTTAGATAAAGTTTGAGAGCATACAACCATCAATAAGATGATAGCGGGGTAAGTCCAATACTTCTTAAGCCAATTCATTATTTATCTGCTTCTTTTAATAAAGCATCTCTTGCAGCTTCTAATCTCCTTGTAATACTATTATCTATATTTTGAGCTTTTAACGCTTTATACTCTTTATGGTTTAGAAGTTCTTCAGCTGCTTCCTTAAATTTACCTTCATTAATTAATCTACGAGTAGTAGGACTTTGTACTAAGTCTCCTCTGTAGTTTAATTGTATTAATTCAGACTGCAGATCAGGACTTAAAGAATCGTAATTTTTTATAAGTTTTTTAGCCTGTTCTGTTTTATTTTTTAGATCTATGTCGAATAATTCTTCTATTTTGTCAGCAGACATATCCATTTGTCCTGCTAAAATTTTAGAAACTTCATCTGAAGAATACCCTAAATTCTCTAAAATCTTAGGAGTTTCTGATGTTACTAAATGACCTTTTGCTAAAGTACTTTTACCTTTAGAATCTTTATACTCTGATGAACGTACTCCTTCATATTTATCTAATTTTTTTCTAACTAAAGATTCTGTATCTTCTTCTTCTCTCATAGCATCGGCTACTGTAGCATCTCTCCTTAGATCACCTGCAGTTGGACTTACCATAGATAGTCCTCTTCTCATTCCTCTTACTTCTACCTCATCATCTTCAATATTTCCTAAAACAGGACCACCCTCTTCAAAAAACTCTACATCTTCTGGAGATCCTTGCTCACGAATAAGAGAATCGACAATCATGCCTAATCTTTCTTCAGTAATGTCAGCTTCTTTCATTTCTTCTTCAGCTACTTTTTGAAGATTGCGAAGTGTTTCAATAACAATTTTAGTATCTTCAGAATTTTTATTCGTCTCTACCTTGCTTGCAATAGTAGCTGAATCTTTAGCAGCCCGTAAACGACGATCTACATTCCGTTCTTCTGCTTTAACTTCATCATTAACACCTTGTTGTCTAATCTCCATCTCTTCAAGATCAAGCTTACGGTTCTTAAGTGCAAGCTCTGCTGCTTGTTCCGAAGCTTTTAAACGTAGCTCATCCTTTTGAATACCTACCCGTTCAGCTTCAATAGCCAAACTTTGTTCTTGAACATTCTCTGCCCCACCCATTTGTGCGGCTCTTTGCTCATTAGCCACAAGAACTTTCTTAGCAGCACTAATAGAAATTTGATTAAGAATAGCAGGATCATTAGTATTAACACCAGCTTGCATACCTTCTTGAGCACCAAGCTGTACAAGTCCTTCCATCTGTTCTTTGTATTGGAGAAACATGTGTTCACGAATAGCTGCTTGCAATACAGGAACTACATTCTTCATCATCTCATTACCGCCTAACATAGGATCAGCTATGAAGTCAGTAAAGATTTGTATGTATGCTTGATGATCCTGTTGAGGAAATGCTTTAATAGGCATCCCATTAATAGCACTCTGTATGTTTTCAATAGGGCTTTGAGGCTGCGCTTCCTGTGGTGGAGTAATAAACCGTTGAGGATTTTGAATATTAGCAGCGTTCAAGATAGACATATGAACTTGTCGTACATCATACATACCGGGAGGAGCTTGTTCTGAGAGTTGTAGAACCATCTGAGCCATTGCTAGTCGATGGGCAGCTGATGGAGTGTTCGGATCAGATACAGGAATAACATCTACTTCATCATTAAAGTCATCTCTTAGAATAGAAGCAGACATTCCCGGCACCATGTACGGATACGTAGGTGGTAGGAAATCTCTGTTAATTCGTGCCAGAATACGGAACTCATGTTTCTGACTTTGATGTAGACGTTTATGTATAGCACTAAAGAACTTAGCACCCGCTTCTAGTAGAGCAAGCGTTGTTCCCACAGGTCCATAGTTTGTAGAGTTAGCAACAATAGCTTCTGCATTGTCAGCAAACTTCTGACCCATCTCTGTCATTGTACCTAAGAGTTGATACAAAGTATTTGAAGGATCTTTATAGGGAAGAGGAACAATAGCTTTGTTTATATCCATTCCCGCTGCGTCAATTTCTCTAAACTCACCGGGAGAAATAGGATCGTTATTACCTACAATTCTAATACCACGAGCTTTAAAGCCACCGGGTAGATTAGCAAACTGTCCTGCGTCAACTAAGCTACGTAAAGCAGCAGTCGCTGACATGGTAAGGTTACCAAGTAAATGTATAAGACCTAATCCATAGAAGCCAAAACCCGGCACAAACTTGTAATGGGTAAAGTACATAAGCTTCTGATAAAGAGGATCACCTTCAGCCCAGTTCCTACGAATAGCTAATACTTTACCAGAACTTTCTTCAATGGTAACAACATAAGGCCATGCTGATCCATCAGGGCTGTTAAAAGGTTCAGGAAGATCAATATAACAATGCTGTTCTAGAAGCACATACTGTTCATCGTAATCCTCACCGGGATTAACACCCATGATATCGTTTATCTTACTAGAGATAGGGGCTGGTTCAGGTGTAGTAGCGTGACCCAGATCACACTCTTTGTATAAACCAGCAGTCATTTCCTTACGGATATCATTAGGAGAACGATTAATAACGTGCGTATAACGAGAAGCACTCATTAAATCACTAGCATTATAAGACACATAGAAGTGATCAACAGGAACAAACTCTGAACAGGGGCGTCCTTTTACAGGATCAAAGTACATTTTCTTAAACGCACTTCCCATAAGAGGAAGATGAAAGAGCATACGCTCAAACTCATCAAAGTATTCAGGCATCTGTTCAGTAACCTGATAGTTCATAAAGTCCTGAACACGATTAGCTTGTAGTTGTTTCTTTTCGTTAGGGTCACCAACGATCTGTGTCTTCACAGGGCCAGAAGCAGGGAAAAGCTCTACTGTAGCTTTAGATTGAAACTTAACGGCAGACTCAATAATAAGGGGAGAGACAGCTTGACAAGCACCTTCAAAAGGTTCGGATGCTTCTTCTAGTTTAAGACCAAGAAGATCAAACCCTCTCTCAAAGGTAGATTCCCACTCTTGTCTAGATTCTTTGTCAGCTTCGTAATGCTCACTAACTATTGATGATATTTCTTCAAGATCGTCATCATCAATATATTCAGCTAAGTTAGCATAGTGGTCAGACTGAGCCTCCATGATGACTTCCATTTCGTCACTCATGTTTAACTCAATCTCACCTGTATCGTCATCAATAACAACTTCGATACTGGTATCTATCTCTTCAAGAACTTCTCCAGCAGTACTGCCTTCGACACGGTTAATAGGACCAACTAAATTCTTAGCATCCTCTTCCCCATATTCTACTTGCTCTTCACTTACTTCAGCAAGTCCACCTTGTTCTTCTGCCATACCTTAAACCTACTATTTATTTTTTGGAATACTTTTTATAAATCATCCAGCCTATTGCTGCGATAACGGCTACAATAATAGCTACTGATACCATAGGATTTACAGCTTCTTCCTCTACTACTACAGGAGTAGGTTCTACTATAATAGCTGCTTCTGTTTTCTCTGCAGATTTTTTAACCATAACTTATATTACCTCATCTTATGTTTGGGTTTACGGGCTTTGCCCCATCCCCGAAACTGATTAGTTGTACGGGAACGACGGACAGGTCCACCACGACGATATCCTCTGAGTTCTTTTAGATCAGCTTTTAAATCTGCTAGATCATGTTGAACATCTTCGGGATCTTGCATATCTTTCCTATCTTCTATTCTAGACAATAATGTTTCAAGGTCAAGACCAGTACGGGAACCATCCCCTTTAGGATTACTGGTTATTGTTCTTCCTTGTTCTACAATACGGTCTTCATCGTCTACACTAAAATCAATTTTATTATCGGGCTTTGGTGGACGAGGCGTAGCACCAGATGGCTTTCTTCCACCCATATATGCCCCCGTTCCTAAAACAGTTGCTAGACCAAGACCAGTTCCTATTTTTCTACCAATGTTCTTACTTTTACTAGCAGCGGCAGTAACAGCAGATTTGTTATCTTTACCTTTACCTTTGCTTTTGCCTTTGCCCGCCTTTGGAGGTTTAGCTTTAGTAGCGTTTTTAGCAATTTTTGCGTTTGCTGGGCTACTAAACCTATTTTTAGGTTTTCTTTCTTTGTACCCTTTTTGGAAGTTTTCTGCTTTTTTACGGGCTGCGGCACTCATTTCCACAGGTTTTTTCT
>Ga0098041_1000818_pt1 | contig 12250 bp, 14 predicted proteins | sample 8_EtaG_FD_77066 | JGI IMG/M metagenome (GOLD analysis project Ga0098041, IMG submission 77066) | Marine viral communities from the Subarctic Pacific Ocean - 8_ETSP_OMZ_AT15162 metaG | ecosystem: Environmental > Aquatic > Marine > Oceanic | place: Pacific Ocean | collected 2015-01-08
CTCCCATATCAAATCCTGCGGCATCTACCTCTGGTTCATCCCTCATTGCTGGAGGTGGAGGGGGAGGGGGCATTTCTATTTTAGGTGGGCTAGGAGCCGATCCCATGCACATTGTCATCCTCGTAAAGTTGTTTGAGTCTATCTATAACAGACTGTTGACCTTGTAAGTATGAGAGTTCCTGTGTATCTGTTCCTCTAGGTGGTAATACATTAGGAAACATCTCTTCAAGGTAAGTTATTAATTTTTCAGAAACTAAGTTGTAGTCCATAAATGTCCTTATATTTCACAACCTCCAGCAGTACACGCTAGTTCTTGTGATGATGTAGTGTTATCTAACATCTCATACTCAGCTAATTTACTCCAGTCAATAGTAGGCATACTATCGTTTAGGGTAGTAAACTCCTCCTTTTCACACTCAGTATAAGGTGCTTGCTTATACACAAAGTCTGAGTAAGGTAAGAATGAGACACCAGAGATGTCTTCAAAGTTGTTAAATACAAATGTACCTACCTCAAGCCACTCTTCTTCTTTAACTGATATAGTCTGACTAACCTTATGTTCAGCCCAAAACTTAGAGTAGGTTCTGTGGAGTTCCAACTGTTCGATAGCAGAGAGATCATTGCGTGTTAGCGATGACTTTGGGGATCGCATGGGGAATGAGAAAACCTTTACGTTACTTGGATTAGTAGCGTCAGGCTCGCAAGGTACTCCACTATCAATCAGAAGGTTACACAGGGGATCTTTTACATCGGCTCTAATTGTTCTGATGTAATAAGGACTGTGGCGTGTGTGGATTCCAGAAGCAGAGTCAACAAGTTGGCTTACTGTTCCAGAAGGTTTAACGCACGTTATACTAGCAGACTTGGGTATACCAAGTTGGTCAGCATAAGCGGCATTAGTCTTTATAGCTCTATTCTTTAAGTTTGTTAGTAATTCTGGTAGATCCTTTTTACTTCTACCATTAGTTAAAGAGGAATCCATTATACCAGTTAGTGATACTCCTAGTAATCTCTCTTCCTCACAGTTAGTCTTCCACTTACTTCCTAAGTATCTAAAGTTAGTTAGTGTGGATTGCCACGTACCTAGTATACTAGCTAGTTCTACTTTGTTTTGTAGGGAATCTATTGTATCATCTGCTCTTACTACTGCTTCTGTAAGATTACAGAACTCACGTGGTCTTAAGATTATCTCTGAACATGGGTTAGTTCCAAAGTCAGACTGAGGTTCTCTCCTAGTCTCTGACTTATTCAAACTGTTTACATGCTTCTCTGCATTAGCACTACTGAATATACCACGCTCACCAGACTTTGAGTTATACAAGGCTTGCCACTCCTTAAGGAATGTGCCTACATCTGGATTACTATGGTAGTTAGCAGAGTTGTTTGCTAGTGCTCTCTGTCCTTCTCTGTGCCACCACTCACCTGACTTGCATGATCTCATCTGTTCATCACCAATGTCACTAAGAGATAGTAAAGCACTCCTACGTACTCCACCTACGACAACCACTTGTGCTGTCTTACATACTATATCATGGCATTGTAGTGGGGTTAGTTTAGTTCCTGTTGCTTCCCTAAAGGTACGTACTGTAAATCTAAATAAGTCCTCTAAAGGTTCTGGGCCACTTGCTCTACCTCCAAATGTTTTCAAAGGAGAACCAGCTTTTCTAACTCCCTCAGTACTCCACTTAGGAATTAAACCTGAGTAGAGTAACGAGATGAGTTCTCTGAAAGCCTTTGCCCACCCTAGTTTTGAATCTCTGACTACAATAACTGTATCGGTTTCATGTAGTTTATCTGGTACAAAAGGAAGTAAACTTGTATGCTTGAACTCAACTGAGAAACCAACTCCTGTGCCATTCATAAGTACGTAGAGTAGTTCATCAAATGAACGAGCAGAATCAATAGGTAGGTATGCACAGTTATATCCTGCAATGTTTTCTTTCTCTAATGCTAGTCCTGCTGTCATTAAACATCTCATACTAGGCATTATCTCTAGTGAGAGGACAGCGTTCTTTAGTGCTTTCTCTAACTCTTTAGGAACTTTGTAGTTACAGTTCTCTTTAAGATGTTTCCTAAAGAAGTTAAAGTATCTATCTACTGTCTCCTCCCATGTCTCTCTACGTTTCTTATCGTAATCCCAACGTGAATATCTAGAGAGGTGTATAAACTGTTGATATTGTGTAGGTAGGGTCTTCATTCTCTTCCTTTCTCTCTCTCAATTAAAAAATCAATGTAAGTTCTAGCTTTTAATAAGTCGTTTACCCCACCCTTATGTTGGTATCTAGAAACATACTTTATTACATTCCCTTCTAAGAAGTCCAACTCGTTCTTAGTTATGTACTCAATAGGTTGGATAGTGAACCCAACCTTATCGTAGTGTTTAGGATTAGTTACTTCCTCATCTTCATATACTTCTGTGTACTCTTGTGTTTGTGCGTCCCATTGTTTTGTCATTCTATTCCCCTGTTGGTGGTTCCCATAGTGAAGGGTACTTATCTACCCCATTAAACTGTTCCTTCTGTAAGATGTAGGCCATCCTAGCTTGTGTTAGAATACTGTCCTTAGTGTACCCATTCTGTTCGTACACCTTTACTACCTCTTCCCACCTATTCTTCTTCTTCTTATCAATATCATCTAGTATTCTAGTAGCTGATACCTTGCCTATCCCTCTGCATCCAGAGTATCCATCAACAGAGTCTCCTGTCAGAGTTTGGAATAGGAAGTTTTTCTCAGCTAGATCCTCACTAACCTTAAACATTTCTTTATCTTGGAAGTCCCAATGGAATCCCGGTATTGTTAGTAAGTCTTTATCAGTTGAAGCTATACAAGTTTCCTCTGGTTTCTGAGTACATAAGATACCTAGTAAGTCATCGGCCTCTAGCCACTTAGACATCATAGATGGGTACTCTTTTTGGAGGTACTCTCTAGCAGGAACATAACAGACTGGTTTCCTAGTACCAGTACGTTTGTTCTTATACGTATTATCTATATCTTTTCTAAAGTTCTTATGTGAACTAAGACAAATCATTACTGAGTCTGCCTTTGAATCCTTCATTAAGTTGTTTATATCTTTGTCTAATAGTTTCTTAACATCTGCGAAGTCACAATGTAAAGTCCAAATATCGTTCCCCCAATCTACCTCATGCTCACAAGCACAAGCGTTTTTATAAACCAAGATGTCACCATCTATAAGCAATTCCATATTGTCCTCGTTAGTGTGTTTCAGCCCAATTAGCACCATAATTATACTCACCTGTCAATGGTACTCTTAATTTTAGTAGGTTACCTGCTGTTTCTATAGACTGCACAGCTATATCTCCTACCGATTCTTCTATACCCTTCTTAACTAACACTTGTATTTCATCGTGTACAAATGCAACTTGTTTATAGTCCTCTCCTTCTTTGAAGCCAGACTCTTGCATCAGTTTGTGAAACTCAACTACCCACTTCTTACATATTATTGCTCCTGCTGACTGGCAAAGAGTATTTAGGGAAGAGTGAGTTGATCTAACTGGTACTTTTCTCCCATCTAATCCAAATAGAAAACCTTTCTCTGATGCTGTGAATACTTTCTGTCTTAATTCTTTGAACGCTGGAACTTTCTTAAAGAATAAATCCTTAAGTCTCTTACCTTCTCTCGCATCCTTTCCAACAATTTGTCCCAGTTTGGCATCTCCAGCCCCATACAGTAGTCCATAAATGAAAGTCTTAGCTTGGTCTCTAGTAGGAAGACCAGTAGCTTGTCTGTTAGCTTCGTGTATATCACCTTCGATAACAGTTTTAGCGTAGCTACCAGAATCAAAACTTGCAAGGTAATGAGACACAACCCTAATTTCCAAACCGGATACATCGCAACCAAGTAGATTAAATCCTTTTGGCGCATAGAATAATTCCCTGCACTCTCTTCCAAAAAATCCTTTAACACTAGGTACTTGACCGATATTAGGGTGTGAGTGTGAACACCTACTTGAAACCGAACCCATTGTATTAACTGATCCATGTATCTTACCATCTTTTTCGTGATATAACCAAGCATGTTTCCCCTCCGATAGTTGTCCAATTAGCTTGTTAACTCTAAATGCTTCAGCCATTAACTGAGCCTCTGGATATGGTAGTTTGGATAGGACACTCTCATCAATCTTAGGTTCATCTGTAGGAGTAAACTCAGTCGGCTCCCACCCATGAATATCATGCAGTCTTTTTGCTATATGCTTACGAGAATTAGGATTAAACTCTATCACCTTCTCTTTTATAAAAGGTACACCTTTGACGTACCCTCTACTTTTGTTGTTTACTTTTGGAATAAAGGTTTCTTTCTCCACCCAATTACCAAATGCTTTCTTTAGCTCAGACTGAAGAACCAATCTTCTATCTGCGAGTGTACTATACAACTTAGATGCCTTCATAACATCAAACGGAAATCCATTCTCTGTTTGTTTGAGGCATATCTTATGGATATTATGTTCTAATTCTATAGACTCATTTGAAAACTTTGCTTCCTGTAGTTTCTTATACAGTAAAGCATTTAATTCTACATCTCTTTCACAGTAGACTAACATCTCCTTTGAGAATTGTGTGAAGTCTGTGAAGTCTCCCTTCCATAATCCTAACCTCTGACCCCATGACTTAAGAGAGTGTCTACCATAGAGAGACTTGTCGATAGAGTTTTTCTTAGAGTCTCTAACTGCTCTATCTGGATAGATTAACTTAGACATTACAAGTGTGTCCACTATATCAATGTTACTTGGTGGTTTCCATTTGTAAATCTTTTCTAGAACAGGAAGGTCAAATGATATAATGTTGTGTCCTATAATTCGCTCAGAATTTTTTAGGAAAAATAGTCCGTCTACTGTTTCCTCTCCACTAAAGGAATGTAGCTTACCAGTCTCTAGATCAAATAGAACTATACAGTATACTTTTGTACAGTCCTCTAGTAATCCATCTGTTTCTATATCAAATATTACGTCCTTCATACTACCCCCTTAAAAATTACTACTCTCTCCTGACCACTCGTTATCTGTTTCATCATCGAAAGGAATATCGTCTGTTAGTATTTCAGTTAATCTTCCTGTCTCATGGTCATAATCTAAACTACATGCTATTCCTGTTTCTCCTGTCCATCTGTTTTTTAAGACCCTGACTGTAGTACGATCAGGTTCCTCACCTTGTTGGTCTCTCTCACAGCCTATAACTATATCAGACAACTGTCCAATAGCGGCTGAACCACGCAACTGAGCCATACTTGTTTGTGCTCCGTCTTCGTGACCTTTATTACCTTGTGGTCTCTTAAGATGTGACACAAGTATTAAACCGCAGTTGACTTCTTCAACTAAACCTCTGAGTTTAGTCATTAAGTTGTCAATAGTCCTTCTCTCGTCACCTTCTTCGATACCTGAGACAACTATAGAGATATGATCTAGGATAATGTAACCACACCCACATGCAGTCACCATATACCTGATCTTGGATAGAAGATTCTCACCTTGTAACGAACCCCAATGGTCGTACATAAAGATCTTACCTGTATTTAAGGTATTATCAAATGACTCCTTAAACTCCTCTTCACTAACCTCAATGTTACCTAGATGGAGTGGTTTATTAAGGTACAGACCCATAAAACCTAGTCCTGTACGTTTATTAGACTCCTCTAGTGCAATGTAACCTATAGTTTCTTCTTGATTTAGTATATGGTTAGCTAGTTCACGACACACCTGAGACTTACCTATTCCTGCTCCTGCTGTGATCGTAACTATCTCACCCTTTCGTATACCTAATGTTTTCTTGTTGATACCTTCAAATGGATACTGACAAGATGCCATTGAATCTTCGGCACTTACTATATCCCATAGGTCTTTACCATTTACAATACCATCTGGTCTATAAACCTGTGCTTGCCAGATACAATCGACTAATTCTTTTACTCTACCTTCTTTGAGCATCTCATTTGCATCCTTCAAAGGTAACTTTGCTATCTTAGCTTTACCCGGAGGTAATACTTGGGCACACTCTTTAGATGCTTTAAACCCTGCTTCATCGTTATCAAAACAAAAGATGACCTCATCATACCCATCTAGTAACTCTATGCTCCTACGGATAGCTTTTGAAGCTCCTGCGGCTCCATTTGGGACAGAGTATACAGGCCAACGATTACCTTGTGACTGAGAGACTGATAAAGCATCAATTTCACCTTCACATACAATAGCTTTCTTACCTTTTCCTGACCAAAGATGTTGACCATAGAGACCTGCTTCCTTTATGTCTCCTCTGGTATGGAAGTCCTTATTCTTAAATCTAATCTTCTGTGCAACTTTATTACCACTAGAATCTTTATAGTTAGCTACTTGAACTGGCTGTCCTGCAACTGTTCCTATTCTGTAATCCCATTTCCTACAAGTTTCTTCAGTAATCCCTCTTGCATTAAGACCTGTTACCTCACCTTCAACAAAATCCATTTTTTTATCCCCTTTTTGTAATACTACTTTATGTTCTCCACCTTCAGCTTTCTCTCTGTACTCACAACCAAAACAAAAGGCATGACCATCATTATATCTTGCTAGGTTGTCACGTGACCCACAACTAGGACACGGCTCATGTTGTACAAATTCATTTTCATCATGTGTGTGATCCATCAGTTCTCCAAATTTTCTTTCCGTCTTTACTTTCCAAAGTAACAGTACCTACATAAGTGAACCCTACAGTATTTAGAAACGTATGAAAGTTATCTAGAATGTCCTGTATTGAGTATCCTTCAAAAGAAATTTGAGTTTTTTTAGTTGTTATCTTTCTATACTCATCATTAGCTTGATAAGTAAAGTCATAACTCTCTTTGATTTCATCCCTATCTGGAATGTCTAATATTTCCAATTCACTAGTCTCCATATATCCCCTTGATATTTAAGTTTAATTTATTACTATCAGCCCACCACTTCTCTATATTAAAGTTTACACAGGCATGACCTATTACCTTACCACCTTTATATATAGAAGTCAATGTCTTCAAGATTAAAAACAACGATTGATGTTGTTCTGTTGTATAATCGGGAGCATCAGCACCTCTACTATTTAACCCACCAACTAGTAGTACACCGACTGACTTATCATCAAACTCTTGAAAGTGTGCTCCGATTTCATTAAAAGGTCTACCTAACTCAATAGTTCCATCTCTTTTTATAACTACATGGTAACCTATCTTAAGTAGTCCATTCTTTCTATGCTCTTCGTCAATATCTCTAGCACATAATTCTACATTAGGTCTTGTTTTGGTAGAGTGAACTATAATATAACTAGTTTTTTTTCTTCTTGACATTTTTTGTCCACTCCTTTGGTATGACCTCTTGTGCGTATTGAAAATTATATCTCTCACACCACTTAGCACATGTTAGCTTAGAGCCTTGTACACGACTGTTAATGTTAGAGAAAACAAATCTTATATCTAACTCAGGATGTTGCTTCTTTATTTCTCTGTGTTTCCTCTGGTGTTCTTTCCTAAAGAACCCTTTTGCTTCAATAATAACTCCATTATCTAACACAAAGTCTGGAGTATAGTTATAAGGTATGGTATAAGCAACGGATAATGGCTCATACTTAAATTTACACTTTTGTTTTGTCAAGTTGTCCGCTATCCGTTGCTCAAGCCCAGATCTAAAAGTCACTAGCTTTTTCCTCTGTACTTTCAAAAGCGGCTCCTTCGTCTACAAAGGTAGTATCTACCTCTGAGATTGCATCGTAGCCCTCTTCTACACTAAATATATCATCTGCATCAACACTAGGTATGTATTCGATGAGATTAAGTACCTGTACCATACGGAGTCTAAGTTGTAAACCTAAAGACTGTCCATGAAGGTAAGGTGCGATCTCAAACGCTACTTTTCCTGTAGATCCATTGGATATTTTAATGTTATTAGGAATAGGTGCTTTATTTGGCCCTACTACTACTGGTCTTTGTGTGAAAGCCTCACCAGATTTACTGTTTATTCCAGATGCTTTCAATTTGAAATGAAATGCAGTTCCTACTTCCATTCCTGCATCATCAGTTTTCTTTTTGTATGGTAACCACTCTGTCCACTTACCTTTTGGATTATCAGCGAGACATTTATCTTTCCAATTCTGATGAGACTTATCAATCATCTCTTGAAACTTGTCTGCTTCTTCATCTTTTAAGATCAGTTTAACATGGTACAGACCTTCAGCTTTATGCTTTGTATCTGCAACCAATATATGAGGGTACTCAAACTCTCCTACTGATGTTACTAAGTATTTTCCTGCCATATTACTCCTTTGTGTGTGGTTTTAGTTTAGGGCATTACAAGAATGTCCACATTTTACGAGAAGAAGTATCTGGAGTCCAAAACTCCTAGAATATCAAGTTCTCCTTTAGATGGTGGTTCCTCTAAATTAGGAAGTACATCTACAACATTCTCATAGAAGTCCTCTAGAACATCTGTCTTAGAATACATATCTACAAACGATGATCTAATAGAGTCTGCTAACTTAGGTACGTGATGTGCGTGTACCCCAAATGAATCATGTACCACAGAGAAATCCTTGATTCCATCTGAGATACTTTTGTTTATAGTAAGAGTTAATGCAGTTGCATCCATACTATGAACAAAGTTCGGAGACACACCATTAGCAGTACGTCTTTTATCAATCTTAGGTGTCTCCTCTAGAATAGTAGGTTTAATCAGTACGTTATCTATGTGTGTGGTGATCCTTCTAGACTTCATACTAGAGTATATCTGTTGAACTACAAACTTAGAAGGTGTCTCCCATGTTATAGGTAGGTTTTTCTCTGCCATCTTACGACCTACATCTTGTAACCACGACATAGCTTCACGTGATTTTACTACTACTTCACTTATTGCATCCCATACGTGCTTTGCTAAGTATAGTGAGCCTTCGTATACACTATCTCCGAATGGGTTCTCTTTAGAGCTTAGTATTCTTTCATTCATGGCATCTTCTATGTACTCTCTACAAGAGTATCTAGTACCACCATAGGGTACTACCATGACTGGTCTTTTAGTTATCTTTCTGTCTATACCAAAGGATAGCCACTCTTTAGACATAGGTAACATCTTTCTGGAATCCTCTTGTACCTTCTCTTTTACTACATCTGCAACCATTTGGTATATATCCTGTGGCATAGGTTCTGGTGTAAGGTTAGTTGCTTTACCACCTATAGGATCTCTTAACATAGCTGAGAAGTGCTGGAGTCCATTGTTAGACCCATCTAAACAGACTGGTAGGCTAGACATATACCCATACCCTACATCACTGAACTCAGACCACTCGTAGCACCATGCCAAGAAAGTCCAAGGTTCATCGGCATGTGTCCACCATCTGAAGCTGAATGGGTCTTTAGCACTCTGCTTTATTTTGTCTGTATTCTCTAGTATCCACTCTACACGATCAGAAAATGAAACCTTGTCGTTACCATAGGCATTAGCACCATGTACAGCAAAGTAATCCCTTTGTTCCTCTGTGTCGATAGGTAACTTTTCAGCAAACTGTAGTAGTGCCTTTGCATAATCCGGGCCTTGAGGTGTAAGAAAGGAATTAACTGTGTACTTACGTCCTCTAAAGTCACATTGGTATACAAAGTAGATAGACTTATATTGTCTGAACTTTCTAGCCATAGCCAATGTACGAACTAATTGGATACGTTTGCTAGTCATCTTGGCGTTCATATCATAGACCTGAGTAGCCTTCTTCTTCCATTTTATGAAGGACTCAAGTTCTTTCTCTGTCATATTCTTTTTAGAGCCTTGTACTGGACTAGGTAATACTTTGTAGTCCTCTCTAGGTGGAAGTGAAGCCCACGATTCTCCAGTTTCCCAACATCTCTGGATGACATCTAGTATTCTATTGTTTACTGCCCACTTTGTCCTCTGTAGTGCATTTATAGCACCATACTCTAGTGGCATAGAGTGGTGGGACATCTCCTGTAGGTACTTCCTATTCCTAGTCTTAATTAGGGCTATACTATCTATCTTACTAGTGTGATACCCACCATTAAAAGGTGTACTCCAGTCTTTCGGAGGTATTACACATGGATAAAAGTATGGATGTAGTCCTTCCCCCTCTTTATTGACATTCTCAATCCAGTATAGCGTAGCTTTATTAGCCTGTATGTATATGACTCTCCTGCTTCTACCGAATTGTACTGTCTTTATCTCCATTAATCCAGTAGTTTTAATGAGTATATCAATAAGTTTACTACCTAAGTGGAGTCTCTCCTGTTTAGTCCATGCTTCATGGTCTAAGACATCAAGTCTAGACATAGACCTAATTATGTTGTACCTCCTGTATAACCTGTTACTGGTACGTGAGGTAACCTTCTTCTTAATCCTTCTGAAAATCTTCTTGGACTCTTCCCCTTTCTCCCAAATATCAAACTTAAACTGGTCTTCTACTGCACCAGCTAGTTTCATAGCTACACGTGTAAATGGAGACCTAGTAGATACTCCATCTATGGTGTACTTTAAGGTTAAGTAGGCACATACTTCAGTATCCATGAGACCTAGTGCTAGTGCTGAACTCTGGTACTTACCTACACCACCAGCTAAAGCAACCTCTAGGAACTCTTGTATTCCACCCTCTACAGAGTCTAAAGCCTCTTTCATTAATGTATTGCCATATAAGGTAGTAGACTCACCACCACCCTTTCTAGCATCACGAATGTTTTTATAGTATCTGTCAATTCCAAGAGAGTTCATCTCCCTTTCAACCTTTTGTTGTTCGTCTGCTAGAATCAATTTAGTACCTCCTTACTAAGATTTTCTGACACAGCTTCAAGAAAGTTACTCTCAAGCATCTCCATTGCCATAGCCACATAAACTAGACAAGTGGATACCTTAGTATCACACTTCTCATCTGATCTCAAACAACCATCTATCATCATTATGGCATTACCCAGTACCTTCTGGGCATCTCTATCTAACTTTTGGATACGCTTGACAGACAATCCATGCTCCTCACGCATCTCTTTATAAGTTACCCCTTTCATTAGACCCCCGATATGAAATAATTTGTTTCCTTAAGTTATGGACTCCATCTCCAAATGACTTCTCGGTAATATTACCTGAGTATAGCCAATCAGCTTCATCTAATAGAGAAGTGGTAATGTCCATTATAAATTGGATGTACTCCAGACTATCTACAGTATCATCTGTAAACTCTGGTTCATTCCTTCGTATTTCTTCTTTCAGAAGGTCAGACTCTTTCTTTAGTGTACTCTGGAAGTGTCTAAAATGTCCTCCACTCATGTTATCACCTATGTTATACGATTTACTACACTTAACTCTAGAATACTTTTTAATACTTGTGTGTACCTGAGTACCTCTATTAAGTATTCCTTTTGTACGAGACCTACCTAGACTTACTAAAGACTTTGACATTGGTATACCTATGTTATATTTTTTATTACTACGTAAATGTCCACATTTAGAAGAAAAAGGGTCAAAAACTAACCAAGCAGTTATGGTCTAAGACTTCCCCTTTACCTAAGTCTTTATGAAGTGGGCTGTACATTAATTACTGCGGAAACCACTATCATACTATGTATACCGAAGTATCCTTATTTGTATCTAAAAACTCTTGAGCTTCTTCTCCATCTGCTACATTAACATAGTAGTCTTTCATATTACTACGTACATACTCTTGTAGACTATCTAAAGACATATCATCTACGTACAAATCAACTATTGACTCTATGTCTTCTGTAGATGGAAACTCATCGTAAATTACTTCTTCAGTCATTTTCCTGCTCCATATTAATATATGTAATGTTGGTGAATCCTGAAGATTACTGCAGATACCACAGGATTCAATACCTTGCGAAATGGAAATATCCAACCTACAAGGTATATGCTTTACCAACACTGCTTAGTTGGTGAGGAAGGTAGGATTTGCACCTACTATGTCATTCGACATCTGATTTACAGTCAGATTGCTTATCTAGATTGCATACTTCCCCAAATAAAAACTGGCTACACGCTTCGTAGCTCAACTTATAGCCTAGCTCCACCATCCACCTCACCAGTTAAAAATCAGTACCCACCCTAGCCCGAACTACTGTTCTCGCACAAAGTTTAAAACTTAATGTTCACTTCTTCCAACAGTTGTTATGGAAAAGGTGAATGTTAGAATAGTAGAGTGAACCTTCCAGTTAGAAGGTGAGACTTAGGTCTCCAAACTGGGTTAACCTCTCCTAGATCATTACTTCACTAGCGAACAGTTAGACACTCTA
>Ga0098041_1000819_pt1 | contig 12243 bp, 25 predicted proteins | sample 8_EtaG_FD_77066 | JGI IMG/M metagenome (GOLD analysis project Ga0098041, IMG submission 77066) | Marine viral communities from the Subarctic Pacific Ocean - 8_ETSP_OMZ_AT15162 metaG | ecosystem: Environmental > Aquatic > Marine > Oceanic | place: Pacific Ocean | collected 2015-01-08
ATCGAGGACTTCACAGATACCGTTAGCATCAATGCCAACAGCTCCCATAGACATCATAGATGTTGCAAGGTGTGAAGCTTTTTCAGCGACATAGTTCACTTCTGTTTGAACATCAGCATTAATGCCCAGTCCTACAGATGAAGTGTGATACGCAATGTTCTTACCAGCCGTTACAGCAGAAGTAGAGAACACTTTGAATCCCATAAACTCTTTCATGGTCATGCCACCAGCGAATGGTAGGTTTTGCTCACCAACAAAGTCAGAAGAAGCAAACTGGCTTATTGCGAATAAGTCAGCGTAACCCTTTGGATTCATTGCCAAATAACGCTGTCCGTCTTCTGGTACGTCATTAACGCCCATAGTTTCAAACAGTGATAGTAGGTCAGCGATCTCAAGAGCAGAGCTTGTATCGTGAATTGCTGTACCACCAGCAGCATCCATAGCTGCATAGATAAGTTCATCTGTCTTACGACCAAGGGCCGCAGCAGCAGATTGAGCAACAGCTTGACGTTCGTTAATGTTGATCTTCAACTCGTCAAGCTTGTCGATGTACTCTGGTGCATAGTAGTCAGCCATAGTAGCTTCGACTGTTGTATGCGCCAACTCCATTGGAGTTACGTTACCATTACGTGATTTAGTGTTTGCGACACCTTTACCAATTACTTGGAATCGAGCAACTGAACCTGTCACATTGCTGGTACGCACAGTGTTCCGTAATTTGGAACCCATACGTTGATAAGCCATGTGAACTTCGGTTTCAAACTGCTTGATAAAGGCTGTGTCAATAGTATTAGCCATTTTTTCAGTCCTAATTTGAAGTTACAGTTACACGGGTATCCATTTCTTCACTTCAACAAGGGTATCCTTTCGGACCTTTCAGTGCGTTACGGGCCGCAGTAATTCACCCCTAACACTATTTTTGTTCGGATTGCAACGTACAAAATCAACATAGTCGTTTTTGCCAAGGGTAGAAATGCCCATAGCTTCAAAGCCTAACCAGCTTGCCCAATTCAACATAAGCTCGTAATCCGCTAATATTGTCATGCTCATATGGCTCTGTGTTGTATCAAAGAAGTTAACTAACATCTGTGAGCCACGCGCCATAGCTTTAAAGTTTCCCTTAATTGTATCAGAAAACATAGCAAACATTTGTGGGAAGTCTTGATCGTTGTCGTACCAAAGACCACCTACAGCTAGAAATCCTTGGTTTTCTTTTCTGGCAATGTAGCACTCAGAGAACTTTTGCATCTCTTCTATAGCTTGGCGTATGTCTAAGTGTCCAAGTAGCTTTAGCTCTCTTCGACTTTCTTTTCCTAGATGCTCGACAACTTCATCTATATGCTTTTCGGTAAACGGGGTCAGGTAATACTGGCCCCGCTTTATTATTTTAACTTCATCTATATATTTGTTGCCAGCCATCAGTGACTTGTTTATGTAACTCTGGATCACGGTCTTTCCAATATCTTGGGTCATCCATCATCTCCCTAAGTTGTTGCTCAGTTGTGCCAGCACTTGACTCAGCATTGCCAGCAAACGAACCGTCCTTCATTGCTTCCATAATAGACTCAATAGCAATAATACCTTCATGGCTTTCGCACATTCTTTCTATTGCAGGGATAGCTTCTTCTGGAAAAAACTTAGTTGCAAACATAGACGCTGCTTGTATTCTGTCGTTTGCATTTTCGCCCAGCTTTGCTGACTCAGCTTCGATGTCTGGTTGCTCCCCACCAATAGCTTGAGCATACATCTCTATACCCTTCTTAAACTCATCTTGGCTGTACCCATTCTCAAAGGAATGTTCAGACCACCACTTAAGAAGCTCATTATCAACAGCAAGCTCTTCATCTACTGACTCTGGCAACTGGTAATCGCCAGCAGACTCTGGCCTTTCGCTAAAGCTTTCTGCCTTGATTTCTTCAAGAAGCTTATTGCGTATATCTTCTTCTTTGTTGCCAAGCTTAGACTCAAGTTCTTTATAGGCTTTTGCTAGGTCTTCACCGCTTTTATATTTCTCTGGCAACCACTCAGGGCGTTCTGGTTGTGTATCTTCTGCAACAACAAAGTCACGCTGCTCTTCTGCTGGTGCAGCCTCTAATGGTGCAGCCTCCGTTGCCTCAGTGTTCATTAATGTATCACTCATTTTCTTTTACTCCTATGTGAATGGGCAATACGCTGCTCGATTAAACCAACGATATATCTCTGCCCTTCTATATGACGTAACTCTTCCGTAGTTACATTCGGCCCGTTAACCATTTCTATAGTTATAGAACGTAGATAACGCACAACTTCTTTGCCTGTTGGTGATTCAAATATCTGAGCTACGTTGTGACTTATCTGCTTATCAAGATCAGTCTTTCGCTGTATCCCGTCTATTCCGATGTTAACCTTCTGGTTGCTCAACCATCTGTCCTTGTTGTTGCATCTGCTGCTGCGCCATTTGTTGCGCCATCTGTGCTATTTGCTTGCGTTGCTCTTCATCCCTAATCAAGCTTTCTGGCACACCAAACTTCTTAGCAAGATGTATTGCTGTCTGCTCACCGTCAACTAAGAGCTGCAACATCTCTGGGCCAAACGAACCGCCAACCAGTTCTAGGAAACGTGCTACGCTTGAGATGTCTTGATTAGATTGCGCTTGAGCAAGCGGAGATACAGAGCGTACCTTTACTTCCCTACCGTTTACAGTTGGGACTTCGATGCGACCCTGCTTCTTTAGAATATAGATAACCCTTTGCAGCACAGGTTGCACAAGTTCAGCTTGCAATCTGCCAAATGCAGACCCCATTCTACGAGACAAGTCAGCCATTCTTTCAGCTACCTCAGTAGCAGAAGCTGGTGTTTTATCAGGATTACCAAGCATATCATTATACAATGCACGTTTAATATTTAGCCTCATGTCAGACAAAACAAGTTGTGCAACGTCAAACCTACCAGCAGCTTGTATAGGTTGCAGTCCAGCAGATCCCATAGCCTTAGGAATAATAGATCCTGGAACTAAATTAATAGTATCAGGGTTAATTACGCCATCATCTTCCATCTGGTATATGCCAGAGATAGACATTTGAGCGTTTTCAAGGATAAGTTCTATCGTTAGGTTTGTTGTTTTAATTGCAGACAGAGCGTTAATAAGTGGGCCACGACCATAAATCTCACCAGCACAGTTGGACCAGCGGAAGCAAACAAATGGATTAGAGCCAATGCCAGTTAGCTCTTTGGAGTATATGCAAGATTTAGTCGTCATGCAGATAGCGTAGTGATAGTAAGCTTCTTCATTCTTTTTAGAGTAGTTTCTGCATACAACTTCAAGAACAGTTGTCTCTCTGTTTGACCCCATTAAAGAAAGCACTTGGCTGTTAAACTTTCCGTTAGGATACATAATCTGTAAGTGATCAAACTTAACCTTCTTACGTTCTCTATACACATGATCTATTTTATCGTCAGGGCCAGTATCTAAAACTACATGCGGCAAAGGTATTGCTGAGAATGTAACAGGAGTAATTGAATCACCTTCTTCAACGCATAGAACACCAGTACCAACAGCTAAGTCCATGAATGACTCATGCACTTCTTGGCTGAAGTTAGAGTTCTGAAGTACCTCGAACACATACTCAGTTACTTCATCTAGTTCATTGTTGACTGCTTCGCGCTGTTCTACAGGAACTTCGCTGCCAGCCATGAGGTCAGCCCAACGTGCAAAATTAGGCACAATGCCAGACTGTAAACGGCTTGCAAACTCTTGAACGCCTACAACTGCTGTCTCATCGAAGATCTTATCATCTCTGCGCTGCCCAGCCTCTTCTTGATAAAAAGACTCACGTTGAGGTAACGCATACTCGTAACATTCTTCAAACAAGGAAACCCAATTCTCACGGAAAGACTTTGCTTTCTCGTAGCTTTGAATGTATTGCTTTGCGATTGGATCATCAGCCATTAGTCAAACCTACCTAAAAATCCTTGGCGACCACCAGAAAACAAAGACCTTCTCATGCCTCTGCCTCTGCGCTTTTCTAAAACATCAGAAATATCTTCGCGTTTTTGCTTTGCACGAGCTACTATCTCTTCTTGTTCAATGTCATCTGCTTCTACACGCTGTTCAGCCGAAGCTTGTTTAGCTGCTGCACTTGGGCCAAAACACATAGCTATCTCCTCTGTTTATTCTTCGTAAGCACAAAACTAAGAAAATATCAATGCACAAACTACATCCTTGCCCAAAAGCTAGGTTTCTTTCTACCATTAGAGTTACGATTGAATACATCGAAGCTGCGCTTTGCTATCACTGGCATCGCTGGTTTCTGCGAGTTCATCAATGCTCTGCCCTCACCAGCCCCTAGAAATAGGTACTGCGCTGCATCGTGAACGTGGCTAAACATATTCTTATCTGGCTTATCTGCATAACGCTCACCAGATACTTCCATACGCTTGTAGGCATACCCACCTTCAAATCCCTTAATAAGCTGTGGGCATCGCCTATCAATTAAAAGCACTGGCTTACCTTCTGACATTTTGGTGAGCTGGGAAGAGACAGCCTCCAATCGAAGATCAACAGAGTTGGAAGGAGCTGGAAACGCCTTCAAGCCAGCACCGCGCAGAATGTGAAAGGGTGTGGATTCATCAGTCTGCGCTCTAAAATCGCCAGCAGGATCACCGTATATAATAACATCACCAGCTACAGCAAAGCGAGTTGACAGTTCGTTACGCATAACTTCGGCAAATCTCACTATGCCCATGTCAATAGCTACAATCTCAGACTGTATAAACCATCGTCCTCGTATCTTCTGACCAAATACGGCTGCTGGTGTTAGCCCAAAGTCAACGCCAACATACACAGGAACCCCTGCTGCTACTGGTATTTCCTCATCAGCTACATGGATTTCTGGTGCAAACATAGGATACACAGGCTTTCCGTCCTGTATGTGGCCGAGTCTGTTCATAACATAGACATCTATCCAGCTTTTTGTCTTACCTTGAATAAGGTTAGGATAGTAAGACTTCATCATGTTCTTTGTGTTTTCAGCCTTACTGTTAGCAACGTAATCCTTTATTTCTCCTTCGTCATTCTTCTCTTCGACCATGCCAGAGGGCTGCGTAAAGAACTTCCAGTTGTCTGGTTTAACCAGCATCTTAGCTTGCTCACGAGGAATATGATCTGGCACTGGAACCTCACCAGCCATGATCGGCCACCAGTGATCTTCCTCAGGGGCGTTGGTATCGGCAATAACGCCAGTCCAAGAAGGACCACCATCACGCATTGAAGGATAACGGCCAACACGCATCGTACAGGCATCAATAATACTCTTCGGAAGCTCTCTAGCTTCATTGACCCAAACGCCTGTAAGCTCAAGAGAAAGTAACTTTTTAACATCTTCTGGCCTATCTAAAGCTAAGAAAAGAACTTCGAGGTCTATGTCACCCTTCTTGATATGGTGCGTATACGGCACTGACCAAGTAAACTTACCCCAATCAGATTCGGGAAACCAATCTAACCATGTCTTGATTGTAGTTGTTCTAAGCTGCGGATTGGTATTTCGGATGATAGCCCATCTGCTATGCCGTATTCCATCAGCACCTTTCTCTTGTTCGAGGGCGCGGCGGAACACTTCTACACAACAGCCAACAGACTTACCAGATCCTACTGGACCTCTTATGCCACGAAAGAACGTGGGGTTTTTCATAAAGGATTTTAATACATCACCGTCAGGTTTGTATTTAAACTCAGGCATTACTTCTTAGCTTTTTCGTTTTTCTTTGCAATCGTGTGAGCTTGAGAGAAAGTTTTACCAGCCTTCATTGCTGTGGTCATATCTTTCATATGCTTTGCGCTATGATGCACCTTATGTTTTTTTAAGGCTGCAACTTGGCTTACTGTTAGAGCTGCCATCTATGCTGTTCTTTTAAGAAGACTTCTCTTCTTCTTAGGAAAGCCAGCTTTCATATTAGCATAGGACTTAGCAGTAATAGTAGAGTTCTTTTTAGAACGGCTTGTTCCAGCTTTCTTTCGTCTGTTCATGTTTTCATACAGGCTCATTATCTTAATCCTTTATCTACGCCAAATTTAATCATACGCTCAACAACTTCGGGGCCAATACTTGCAATAAGCTTATCGCACTCTGTATCAGTTACAAAATTTTTACCATGCTTGGCTTCTACGTATGCGTAATGTGTTTTACGCACAATGCGACGAAGGAGGCTAAGATCTTCTTTGTTTATGGTATTTAAGAAGCTCATTGCTCATCCATCATTAACGGGGTTAGCAAGGATCTTTTCTTCATTCCTTTGCGCCGTACATCCCTCAGTTGAGAGGAAGCCCCTCCGCTTACCATAGAGTTAGTATCCATCTTTAATGAAGGAAGAGGATCATAGGTCTTCTTAATTTTCTGATAGCGGCTTTCTGCGCTAGGTCCACCAAAACACATTATGAACTCCTATGCTTTCTTACAAAGTTACGAGCAGCTTCAACAGAACCAAAGCCCCACTTCTTTAATGCTAACGCCTTACGGGTCGGCTTGCCCTTCTCATCTTTCATAGGTCCCTTCATTCCAGCAAACCTTGCAGCGAAAGAAATACGTCGGGGATTAGTTCCCTTACGAACAGGAGGCTTAAGGTTTGCACCCTCAGTTCTTTTAAAATGCTCACGTCCCTTTTGCGTTAAACCACCAGTAGGGCTTTTGTGTTCGCTACGCATTTTTAGCTTTCCGTTCTTTACGCATGCTTTCTCTTAATGCCTTTAATCGCAATTTGTTAATTTCATTTGCGGAGAGGGACACCCAAGCTTCATTCTTCTCCGTAGTGGGATCATCAGCAATGAAAGCACCACTGTCATCCCTAGCTCGTACCTTGTTAGAACTCTTCTTATCTGCCATGCTCTTCTCCTAGAATATTTTACTTGTACCTTTTTTAGTGGGATCTGCACCAGAGATCCTTCGCATCTGCGCTCTGGTCAAATCTTGCATGCCTCCACCACCGCCACCACGATAGGAACCTTTAAGCACTTTAGAGGTTTCTGACTTTAGCATTGTGTTTCTTTGCTTAATAGCCTCTTTTGTTTTATTTATAGAAACCTTTAATTTCTTTTCTTCTTTAGCAGCGTTGGCTAACTGCTTCTCTTGCTCTGGACCTAGTTCGTGTTTCATAAAACGTAACGATAGTAAGCTATCTCGACGATTAGTAAGTTTTTCTAGCCGAGCCTCAAGCTCTTTAACAGTAGCCATAACATTCTCCTTTGATCAAACCCTATACTAAAAAAAATATAACTAGCAAACCTTTTTCCAGAATAATGCGAGTGGTGGACTATTACAGTAACTACGTTACTAAGTTTTTACCCCCACCCCCCTATGCAACACCAAACACTATAGCTATTTACCCTAGATCAATACTGACACGTATATCACCTGCCACTTGCACTTGAGAACGGTCTATAGGTTTATACCCTGCACGATCTAACAGATCCTTGCTTGCTTCCAGCTGAACATACTCAGACTTAGCACCTGTGGCTAACCTTCTTACAGTCCCAGCAGCCAATGTAGCACTAAGCCCAAACTCCTCATTCATTCTCTGCATCATATACTGCTGCACATGTGCAAACTTTAACGCCTTGCTTGCAGTCACTCTTCCAGATTCGCCAGCAGCATACCCAGCCATCTCTGCGGCTTTAGCTATGGTGCAACCATTTGCTACGAGTGTGTCAACCAATGCGGTCTGTTTCGTAGTTAACTTTCTCTGTATTGGAACATTCATATTACCATACCTACCATTAATCCCATTGCTTGCCCCCCTCTCCCTCTCTCCCCCCAAATAGCACAATCCGATACTTGCTTGTCAATACATGACGTAACGTCACACCATGCAGAAAGGTATCATAGTACCTCTTCAGACTCTTGACATACTATAACCATACTACACCAGATTACTGCCAACTTCACTTAGCTGCGTTTACTTACGTCATGCTCTATGACTCCTTGATCAAGCGAACCACCCACTCGTCTCACCTGCATATCACCCGCATCCAAAAGTTCGCAAGGCGGCCAAGTGGCCGTTGTTCCTTGCTAACTTCAAGCCGCCAAGTGGCGATTGGCTGGGGTGCTACTGGCCTTCACCGAGAGGGCGGTTCCCTCGATTTGATAAGGAGTCCTAGAGATGACAACGATAAGTAAACTTGCAAAGATGAAGTTGGAAGTAATCAACTATCATACTACAGACAAACCGTCTATTGACGGTCCAGTAGTTAACACTGCTTTTCTCACAAAACTAGCATCAGATGCTTGCTATACGTCAAACAATGGGTTGACGTATAAGAAGAAGCAGCTTGCTGATTCACTCGCAGAATATGACATAGCTGTTGATCAAAAGAACAGCTATTCTATGGAACGCACAGAGCGTTGGATCAACACCCTGATGCCAGAGCTTGAAGAACTGCAAGCTCGACATGATGCAGATTGTCAGGTTTACACAGTCATCACAGGTGGAGAAGCTTGGAAACCCAAGGAAAAGACAAGCACAAACGCCAAAGCAGCTAACTTCAGCGCACTCAGAAAGATGGTAGCGTAAGCTACCTTGGGGAGCTTCGGCTCCCCTTTCTACTTGTTAGTTTAACAAGGAGCTTTTGCTCTTTCTTTAACTAAGGAGGTTGTCATGAACGAAGACCACTGGATCGCAATCATATACTTTGCAGTATGCGCTACTGTAGCTGGCTTACTTGTTGTCGGATACATTGGCTAATCAAAACGAAACCAAAAAGGAAATCAAAATGAAACCAGAAATAAAATACGATTCTCAAATGCTCATAGATATGGCAGAGAAAATACTTAGTGAGCTATCATTTATGCTTGTGCCTTCACAGCATAGTGAAATGATAATTGCTTTAACAGTTGCATACAAACACGGTAAAGCTGACGGTTTAAAAGAAGCAATCGAACTCATTCGTGACGCAACGTAACTTTTAATGTGACGTAACGTAACTTAATCCGTAACGCTACGTCACACCCATTGCAATAACACTTTAAATAAAGTTTGATTAACAAAAACAGGAGAAAACATGGCTATCAAAGAACTACATTTACATGGTGTTACTTCCATAACAGCTTTCAAACCAAGCAAGCAATGGAACAGCAAAAGAATCCGATTTGAAACAGTTGATGGAACTAGTTTCGTTGTCGTTGCATTTGCTGAAAGTCTTGAAGGCTTAGAATTAAATATAAAAACTGACAACGTTAAGTTGTAAAATCAAAAGCATTAGAAGGAGAGAACCAATGCTAGACTTCCAATCAAATAATTACAATTTCCCTATCGAATCGCAGCCTGTCTTCACACAAGATGGCGAGGTCATACCAGACCACCAGTGCATCATACGCACAGACACAGGCAGGTCGATGGGCTTGCATGGCTCACGCTATAAAGCTGTACCCCATGACGATGTAGTTAACTCTATTTTAGATAGCGTCAAAGCATCTAACTTATCTTCAGATTACGATCTCAATGTTGACGTAATAGAAGGTGGCCGCAAGCTTCGAGGACAAATCTTATTTAAAGATCTTGTACAAGAGCCAGCAGTCGGTGACTATGTTCAATTCAGAGTTGGCTTTTACAACAGCTACGATGGTTCATGGCCTCTTGGTCAACGTGCTGACGGTCTTAGATTGTGGTGTAAAAATGGCTGCACAAGCCCAGATACAGTAGCTATGTCTCGTCTCAAGCATACAACTTCAATTAATGTAGACGGCAGTGCAGCTAAGATTATCACAGGTGCAGAAATGTTTATGACTAAAGCAGAAGAATGGCAGGGCTTTATGAAGGTACGCATTAACAGCGACCAAGTAGAGCAGTTCTTTCGTTCAACCATATGCAAGGTAACAACCAAGCAAAAGCAAGTCACCAAGACCAACGAAAAACAACTCGAGAATCTTATCTCAGGTTGGCAAGAAGAAAGCGCAACGCTAGGCCACAACAAATGGGCTTTATACAATTGCCTTACATCATGGGCCACACACACAGAGGATCTACGCTCACCAGAAGTAACAAGATACAATCGTGAAGCTATGATTAGCTCTGCTATGAACCACAATCTATGGAAAACAATGAACACGGAGATAGTTCTATGATACAAACAGTAGTCACAACAGATAATCTTGCTGATATAATTGGCGAGTATATGCCTTGGCCTCAAGAGCTAACCAAAATAGCTGACCGACTCGAGAAACTTAATCCAAGGTTTAACCGTGATCGTTTCATTGCTCTTGGCACAGCAGCATGGGAGAAAAACTTTGCAAAACCAGAGGAGATCGACGATGAGATCCCATACTAATGGCTAGTGTTGATTGCCCTAAGTGTGACGGCAACGGCTACATAACTTGGGAAGTAACTGTGCCTCATAATATTGGAAGAGACATAGGTTACATAGATACTGAGACTGCTGAGTGTAGAGAATGTGCAGGTTATGGGTGGCTACCAAGCCACCTAATTGTTGACATAGATGATTAGATTGCTGCATTAGTGCAGCATGAAATCATATTTAAAACAACTGCAAGAGCTGTCTAAAGAATATAAGATACCTTTAATCAAAGCTTTTGAACAGGCATATATACCTTCTTCTACTTACTACAGAACCATAAAAGGTAATAAAGATATGCGATATGAAACAGCCCTAAAGGTGCATCATGTCCTTGAACGATTACACTTACTTCAGCAAGCCATTGACGATCCCAAAAGATTACGAGGTCATGGTACAAAAGCTAATAGACGCAAGGTTTACCCAAGGCTTAAGTCAAGAAGCACTGGCTCATAAGATAGGTTGCACTGTGTCTATTGTTCACAAGTGGGAAACCCACAAAAGAATACCATCAGGCTTTCTATTGTTCTGCTGGTTGGAGGCATTAGGATATGAACTCACGGTCACGCAAAGGTAAACCTATTACCTGTATAGCATGCAGAGAACCTACAAATTATTATGTAGCTATACTTAAAAACAATAACAGCTCAACCCAACCTCATTGGTTTGTCTGTTTAACTTGCTACCAGCAAGACAGGTGGCAACAAGCAGTAGATAACAAAGGATACACACGCAGTATCCAGCCAACAAAACCAAAGCAATATAAACGCAAGCCATCTAAAGCTGCGATAAATAAAGCATGGGATATAATATGATTATATATGGAATAGACGCTGGATTCACAGGTGCTATTACCAAGTACTGGCCTTCAGATGAAGTCATTGAGTGTTATGATATGCCTACATTCAAAGATAAAAAGAAAACTTTAATTGATCTACCTAAATTACTGCAAATACTAACAACCAGACGTTTGCTTGAAAGACCTATAGTTTATCTAGAAAGAGTATCAGCTATGCCAAATCAAGGTGTGTCCAGCACGTTTAGATTTGGTCAAGGTTACGGTCAATTAGAAATGGGTATCGAGGCCGCAGGTTTACCCTTAAATTATGTTAGCCCAGCAGTGTGGAAAAAACATTTCGGGCTTACAAAAAACAAAGGAGAAAGCAGAGAGAAGGCTGCTTCTTTGTTTCCAAAATACGCTGACTTATTCAAGCGTGTTAAAGATGATGGCAGAGCAGAGTCTGCCCTCATTGCAGAGTACGGTTTCCGTAAACAATATTAAACACAGGAGAAAACTAATGAGTACCCAAACAAATCAAATCAAAGAGTATCTTAATAAAGGTTACAGACTTACAGCTTTAGATGCTCTCGACAAATTCAAATGCTTTCGGCTTGCATCAAGAATCAGCGAACTAAAACAAGAAGGCTATACTGTAGATAAAGTTATGATTGAAACAGAATCAGGCGCACGTATAGCAGAGTATTACAACACTTCATTAACGCGAGGTTAACATGCGCAAGCCTAAAACTATTGGCGCAGCCGCAAGCAGCACAGTATGGGACGCTCACGTTGCCAAAGCAGCAAGCTCCCCTGTGCATGCTCGAGAGTACAAGAAATCTAACTACGTGTTAGACACAGATAAAGTTATGGGTGATCGTATTCGCAATGGCGAAGCAATAGGCCAGAACTATTTATCAGGCAAGCTTAAGAAAAGATTGCTTCAATACGGCAATGTCACAGAAGAAGACTTTGACAAATACAAGTGACGTTACGTCACATTGGATTGATGTAGCTGCACATATGCAGTAGCTATGTATCTATAATAACAGGAGAAAGTCATGGAACGTAAAGGTTTCATAGGCGGTTCTGACTGCGTAAAAATAATGCAGGGGAACTGGCTAGAGTTATATCAAATCAAACTTGG
>Ga0098041_1000821_pt1 | contig 12240 bp, 27 predicted proteins | sample 8_EtaG_FD_77066 | JGI IMG/M metagenome (GOLD analysis project Ga0098041, IMG submission 77066) | Marine viral communities from the Subarctic Pacific Ocean - 8_ETSP_OMZ_AT15162 metaG | ecosystem: Environmental > Aquatic > Marine > Oceanic | place: Pacific Ocean | collected 2015-01-08
ATCTCCAAAGTCTCGCCCCAATCGGCTATCTCTTTGGCTACTGCCTCTTTGTCGTCAGAGTCCACCGCTATCGTTATTGAACACGATGCCTCTGCTGGTTCATAGTTACCCGTTTGGATAACTTGTCTACGGAACACCGTTATGGTGTTCTCTGTTTTGTCTGCCATGGGTCTACCTTCCTTTCTATAGTTGGTTCCATGGGTCTGGTCCCGCAAACCTTCCCCGACAGGTTGACCACGCTCCGCACCATTTAGGAGCGCAATGCCAACCAACCATGTTTAATGGCCAGACGGGAAGGTCTGCGGATATGAGTGTTCCAGCGGAGCGAGCAAGCGCAACCAAAGATGCCCACTCCGCCGGTCCTGCGTTCACTGTAGTTCTGTACACCTTGCCTTTGACAAGGTAGACGAACTCAAAATCTAATGGCTCGGTCAGATTGTTATCTGCCATAGCGGAAACAGCCCAAGTGTAAGCGGCGGCTTGAACTGACCATCGTTTCTTTTCCCAATCGTCTGATGGTTTCCGACCCGGATTTTTCCAATCCACAATTGGGCGAGGAAACTCTTGAACACAGTCGATGGTTCCCTGTAACCAAATCTCTGGTTTGTGATCAACTACCAGTGGGAGTTCAAACTTGTGTTCAACTGCTATTGGTTTAATATCCTGTCTTACTTCATCCCACCATGCTGCTGTGTTAACTTCAATTATTTTTACACACTCATCAACCTTGTGGTTCCACCTAACTATTTCTTGTTCTTTTCTAACCCATTCTTCTAACGAGGCACAAATAGTTTCTGATTTCGGAAGAGGATCTCCCGTTTCCATTTGCTCTATCAGGCACTGTTCGATGCCATAGTGGACTGCTGTGCCTATCGCAGTGTTGGAAGACTCGGTGGATTCGGAGATGCCGAGCATGTCCTGTCTGGCTCGCTCTGGACACATTGCGAGTTGCCCGAGCCAAGATTGGCGGAGGATGATTCGATCTTCAGGTGGTTGCATTTTTAAATTCTACCCCATGTATACATGGCATGGCGGGATACCCCTAGAGGGTATCCCGCATAGCATGAAAATTCTACAAGCCGAGGCATTAGCCATCACCTTTGATAACTGTCAGGTCTGGTTTATCGTTAGGCTCAGGTCCATCTACTTCGATTTCTCCTCCTAACGATTGAAATATCCATCCAATATGTTGCATGAACTCTTCATCCCTATTGACCTGTTCGTTCAGGTGATCTCCTACTGTTTTAAGTAGGTGTTGGAATATGGATATTATCCCTGTTATAGCGTCAGCAACAGACCCTGCTTCTATACCATCTGGCCAGACTACTGCTTCTATTTGATTTAGTCTGTCTTCAACAGACTGTTCTTTCTTGGTTGCCATGTTATGTTCCTTCCATTTGTCGTATGGCTTTCATTTCTCCTAGTGTGTAGGTGTCATGTGGGTCTTCAACATTGGTAAAACGCTTCCGTCTTACGACAGTTTGTTTGCGTTCATACTCAAGATTTGCTGCTGCACAAATACCACATCTGCAACGGTTAGTCTTGTATGCTGACAACCCATGTTTAAAACTATTCATCCTTAGATGACCAGTCTTCTTTTAACCTATTAATATAATCTAACGCTTCTTCCTTGTCGTTAAACAACTCTCTGATCCTACCGTCTTGCAATACAATCCAGCGCATCGTAGAAAGCCCAGCACCCATCGGAATGGGTGAGCGTTTTAGTTTCAAATCAGTTCGCATCCTGCCTCCTAGTGGAGCAGTGCGAGGACGAGAAGGAGGGTAACCCGTCCCCGCACCGCCGGTTATGAGGCTTGAATAGCGAGGTCATCGCCAAGCGAACGAACTTGTATCTCCACTCCGTGTCTACGAGCGGCTGCATAAATATTTGCTTTCATGCTCTTAGGTGGACAATCAAAATCTTTGTCCCCCTCCAGTAGTCGAACCTTCCCATCGAACCACATGCCCCATGGGTAACGTTCTTCTCTGCCACTTCGTTTAACGGATGGCATTTCATTTAATATTTTCAATTACTTTCCTTTCTTTTCTATATTTATCATACTCTATTTACCACCCCAACAGCGTCTACTAGGATACCAATGGCTTGCACCACCCCACCTAATATTACTATCCAAATGATAATATAACCAAGCAGCAACGCCTACTTGTGCGTTCGGGTCGAGAATATGCGCCCCCTCGAACCCTGCTTTTTTACTACGCTCATCCCACCACTTGGGTAAGTGCTGGAACCAGCCTGTCGCACCACTCTTCTGGTTGTAAGCCAAAGAGTAAGTGTCATCCGCATCAGCGGAAGACTCACAGAATGCTATGTCTAACATGAGGTCCTGATCTTCAGGTGCAAAATACACCGACACCAGTTCCCCAAGAGACGAGCAACTGCCAGCCCCGCTGAGTACGGCAACCATTAATACTTTTGTGATCATTGAGTCAGTATCAAACTCATCGCTTTGTTAGCCAAAGGAGTTTTACCTTCGATAGCCTTCTGCAATGACTTAGCCTTATCACGATTACGTCCAGCGTTAACAGTGTGCTGCTCGGCACCTTGAACAGCGTTCCAAGCAAGCCAACCATTACCATCGCCCCATTCTTTTTTCTCTTGCTCCCACCTGTACAGCATGGAACTACGAGCCGTCCGAACGGAGTTCTCTTTACGAGTAGACATGTCATCTTCGATAGGCACCAACTGATTGATCAGTTCAAAAAACTCTGAATCAATCATAGGTTGTTCCTTCAAAGCGAGAGCCTTACCTTGCCAAGTCAACGCTTGTTGCGCTGCCTCTTTCAGGATCGTGGCTTTCATCTCAAAGATGTCGTCATGATTCTTCGTGTGCCTCACCTTTATTAATGGTCTACCCACTAGTTGGTTTTGGCAGAAGAACCTGCGTTGCATGTCGTACACACTGGTTGACCAAGAACCATCCAAGGAACTGATCCACACTAAATGGGATTGGATTTTATCTCCATTCCCAAGATCTATGGAGTCCGAAAGTTGTTGCGTAACAGCAACTCTTTCACCGGCACCCCAGAGTGTACAGGACGTAGTTGATGCAGGGAACATCATGTCTGCCATGTCGGCAAGCATCTGATATCCATCAACCTCAGGGTATTTCCCAGAATGCAACCCGACTACCTGCCCAGTGTCCTCACGGACAACAAACTTGTACAAAGGCACATTCTTATATGTACCGCTCTCAAACGTTGGAATGTGAGCGTCTTCTCTTCGCAGACAATGGTGTTGTGCTGCTGGATAATGCACAGGGAACAAAGCCCCAGCATCACCCATAGTTTCACGAGCATATTGCGGCTCGCTGTTTTCTATAACTGTCATACAGTCTCCTTTTGGTTAGCCCATTTGACAAGCGCACCAGCAATAGCCTGTGCTTGTGAACCACGCCCATATTGCTCGGCGTAGTCAACACCACGTGCCAGTCCGCACTGCCCTGCTACCCAATAATGAAAGTCAAGAGACCAAATCCCTTTAACTTTCTCTTGTATCTCACCATCTTTGAAAATGGTGGTTTTACCACTGCTAGTGTCTGATTCAAATTCTGTAATCAGATTCTCGCAGTCGAATCCATGCCCTAAATAATACTGGGCATCCATAATGCTGTGACCATCACCATCAATGAGACCTTCATCAATAGCATTGACCACCTGTTGTTTGGTAATCATCGTTACCCTTTCTGTGAGGCAAACCTCACGTTGTTAATGCCATCGATACACATGTTGCATTCAACACACGCACCGTGACCTGTTTTCTCCGTGTCCCAAACCACTAACGGCAACTTGCCGGTCAGTTCAGGACAACGGGGACCTTTACGCTCACCATCAAACTGGTAAGCAAGACTCTCTGTTTCCTCCCAAGTGTCAGCACAAAACGCCAACTTAACCTCTGGATACCGTTGCTTTGTAGCAAACGCACCCAACATATTCCCAGCGTCCACACTCAGATACAGAATGAAGTTAGGCGGACCTATCACATCATTAACCGCATCAAAGTTTCTGGTGTACGCCCAGAACCTGACGTTCGGATACTCCCACGCCAAATTGCGTATAGCCTTAGCGAAGTTACGGTTAGGTATGTCACCATCCCAAAACCATCTGAACACAGGCTCAACCTCACGTTTAGAACAATCATCTATAAAGTCCTTCAACATAGGTCGTAGTTTCTCCTGCAACAGCAGCCAAGACTGTTTGTTTTCCTGATACACATCCCAATTGTGTAACAGCAGGTTACGCACATTGGGAAACAACCTCTCCAGTTTCCCAGCGTAACAATTAGACAGACACCATTCAGTAGCACCCAGACAAGAAAAGTCCTTGCCTGCTGGCAGGCCGAAACTATTCTTAAGTGGCTTCATCCCATTAGGGGATTTGCCCTGTCTGCGTCCGTAAGGTGCGACCTTCCGGTCACTGGATGATCTAAAAAACGTTGATGATTTGGTCATCGTAACCCCAATATGTGTTGCCTTGTAGGTCGACACAATCAAAGCCTGCTTTGCCGTTTTTCACATCGTCGTACACGTCTGTGACTTTCACGTAACGCATACTCATGCCGAACGTTCTGTAGTAGATGTATTCACCTACTTCTGGTCGTCCGACTCGTGGTTTTTTATGCATTGCTATCCCTTCCATTTAATCTGTCTTGCATCTTGTGATGCCCAGCAGCGAAAGCAACAGATATCTCTGCTCTCACTATTTCTTTAATAATCGTGTGCAAATCGTTGATCCGCACATAGTTGTTATCTGGTTGCAACTCTGAAACCTGATCACGTAGTTCCTGAATCTCTTCATCAACACGCTCAGACACACGGTCAGCAACATAACTATCGCAATACTCCTCTACATGTGCATGCAGAACAGCATCATCCACAAAGTTGTGGTCTAAGGCTAACTCTTCAGCCAACCTGTCGACATCGAGTTCTACCTCGAAGTCTTGATATTGATCAATTTCTATATTGATCTCACCTGATATTTCCATTATTTATTCAGCCTCCTGACTGTAATATTGAGACATGGCTTCATCCATATCTCTGTCTTGCTCAGACACCACAAGCCGATTGTCGCACCAGCGACGAGAGCCATAACTATCCCCGCAGTACTGACACTCAACTCGTGTGTGATCCGAATTGTTACTCCATCTATGCCCAAAATCTTCAGGCACACTATTTAAATAACCATGTATTTGACTCACAGTTACCCCTTCCTATATTGAAAGCCACGTACAGGAATTGCATTTCCATCCCCGTCTGAGACTCTCCGCATATTTTTCTTTCTGTTCATCGGATTCCCATTTAACCTCAATGCCAAAAAGTTTGCCATCAAAAGGTTTAATGAACCCATCCTCACCACAGTCTCGACAATAGACTGGGATAAGATCCTTGTTAACGTGCTGTTGCACGTTACTGTCTTCATAAGTAGGCATCACTCACCTCCTTCCATGTATCCATTTAATAAATAACCACATTGATCAAACACAGCAACAGGACTATCATCCTCCCAAGACCAAGCGATCTGCTCTATTAAATGTTTAGTTGTTGCCATTTGATGATCTAATTTTTTCTTAAGCCAGTACGTGCGATGTCTTTCATCTAAGTTCTCCTCCTGTGTGCCAGCACTCAAATGATCAGGGTTTATACACAAACTCACGCCACAACTATGCTTTGCCACCTCATCATCTGAGATGCCATGTATTATTTGACACACTAAACGGTGCAGACGATACCATTTACGCACCCCTCCCGTGCTATGACTTACCTCAGGATAGCCAGCACGTTGTCTGCCCTGCCAAACAAGACACCCATCATCAGACACAACATGTCCATGCTCAGGGTTAAGCCAATAGGCTATCTTGTCCTCTAGCATCATACCTCTAGTGAAGTTTTTGGACATCAGCCCTCCTTTGGTAACGCCAGCACAATCGGAACACCCAACTCATACTGACTATTGCGTGTAGTAATCTGATACGCCGTACTATCCAAGTCAGGCATAATCGTACGTGTCGCAAGGACACTGATAGAAGAAGTGGTAATCCACTTACCATCCTCCCAAGTTGGGGACTCATAAACATCCCCACTAATCGTGTTGTTATACACGTTGTACCACCAGTTGTGTAGTACACCATTAAATGGTTTCATTATTACTCTCCTTAATATTTTTGATATTGCTTCTAACAGCAGATACAGCAGTATCTGCATTCATTTGCAGAGCATCACGCAAACATGCGTAATACTCCTCTTTCCATTGCTGCTTAACATTAAACAGCACAACATTAGACACCACTGAAATCAGCAGCATCCAAAACAAGATGTTCGCCATCATTGCTCCTTCCTAACTAACCAGCGCTGGTCAGTTCTATTATTTGACACGGATCTCTTTCAGATCCTGTGCATTACATCGCGCACGTAAAGCACGCAAATCATCCAGCGTCGCATCACCAAACTCATGCGTCATCTGGTAAACCTTCAAACGTGTAGGAGTGCGCCGTTTATGCACACTCGTACGCTCGGTTACCCTGAAGTTCGACACCTCAAGGTAACCCTCCTCATTTCTAGAAACGACAGGCTTACTCATTACCCATCCCCTTCCTGTATGTAATATGTCCAGACCCACACACAAAACGTGAGCCTGTTACCCATCCGTATCTCGGATCGGTAGCAACTCCTGTGCGATCAGCACGCTCACCGCAATTGCGGCAACGCACCCAACGCCCAGTCTTAGGAGCAGGTTGCAGTGACTTAGCATCAACCACCTCCCACTCAGGCAACGTTATTGCTGCCAAACCTGATGGCTTGTAACTCATGTGGATCACCTCCTTTCTTTCTCTGTAGTTAAACTAACCAGTGCTGGTTAGTTCTGGTTCTTCACACAAAACCAATATAAAGTTGTTACACAACATTCTAGCATAAAAAATAAACATATCCAAAAATGACAAACTATATGCAAACTATACAGACCATGCGAAAAAACAGACCAAAACTATATAACAATTCCACACGCCCAGCCCCATTACACAATCACACACGTAACAAACGCAAAAAAATAAAAAAATAAAAGAAAAAAACACACAAAAGCACATAATTAAATACAGGATTTACAGGGTATATGTTCTACGAAATATAAACCAAACAAATGATATATTATTATCAGTGGCGGAAATCACTGCCACGACAAACTAACCAGAGCTGGTTAGTTTGATAAAAACATAGGAGGGTCAGACAAATGTCTAACCTAGTAAAAACAATCTTTACAACCGGAGTTATTAACTCTGCACGTAAAGCGATAGCAAGTGTTGATTCATGGGTATGGGATTTAGCCTCTACTTTTGGAATCACACTTATTTCTAATTGGGATGACTCACAAGGATTCGTAGTTAGAAAAAAATCAGCCGGTGGTCAATCCACATGGATGATTAACTTGCAGTGTTTAGGTCAGAAGACTTCGCAAATGGTGAACATCAGCCATGCGAAAGTTTTGGACTATGGAAATAAAACAAATACTTATGCCGACGTGGTTAGTTCTGGATCACAAAACAGAATCAAAGCCGTCATAAACTTTTTGGCATGTCTTAAGAAAATAGGACAACTTCCAAAAGTTGGAACCGACATGAGGACAGTAGCCACTAACTACGGTCTAACTGTCGACACGGTAAGCACGGCCAACAAAGCATTTGTTCAGTTTCTAAATGGCACTGCAAAAAGTGAAGTAACACTTAAAAAATACATCAAAGCGAGTCTAGGAAAACCTAGACCCGTTGTAGTCCCGCCAGAAAAAGCGGAACCCACTCCCACCGAGAAAGTGGTCAATCTCGGAAAAGAGTGCGAAGCAATTGGTGGCAACAACAAAAGCATCAAAGCACAAGAGGCGACAACTCAAAAGACAATCGCCGACCTAGGAGATGACGAACTTCGAAATCTTCACGCCTCGATGCTGCCCACATGGGTAGCCATCAAAAAAGAAATGATCAAGCGAGAAATGATAGCCGCTTAGGTCATCTCTCAGTAGTCCCCTCTACTGGAAAATTGCCTGTCTAGGTCTACGGATCTAGGCAGGCTTTTTTCGCGCCCAAAATTATCTAGGACAGGAACACAGAAACGCCCAAAAAAATGTGCTGGCATGCCTGTTTGTCGCAAAAACCTAGGCTCGGCGCGCGAAGCAGGCAGGGGGGAGACCCCCAGAAAAATCGGCTGATCCTTGTATGTATAGATATGGAGGGACGGTGCGGTGGTTCTATCGTTGCAGTGGTTCGGCGTGTAGTATTTTCATGGTTTGTGCTTGCCATGCCATGTTCCCAATTAGCCTCTAGGGGAATCACTCTTCGGTGATTGCATGTGGCTAATTGGGCTATGCCCTGCCATGTATATGTGGAGAGTGTCCCGCTAAGTTACACAACTGTAACACTATTGTAACACAACCGTAACATAACAAGTGGGACTTAAAGCATTTAATAATGGACACGGAAGGACCACAATGGCTCAAAACGGTGGCGGCAAAGGCTGGCAATGGGATGAAGAAACAGGCGAGAAGACCATGCCCAAGAAATGGCGAGATCTTCTCGACTGGCTTCTTCAGGGACCCGACAGGGTTCCTAAATTTCAAAAAGATTGGGCTAAGGAGAATAAGATACATGAGGATTCTATTCGTCGTATCAAGCGTGATGCTCGTTTTGCTAAAGAATGGGATCGTCGCGCTGCTGAATTAAACATTCATCCTGAGCGCACTCAGGGTGTTATTGATGCTTTACACGCTCAGGCTGTTGGTGGGTCCACTCAGGCTGCGTCTTTGTATTTGCAATATATTGAGAAGTTCACTCCTCGTCGTAAGATTGTTGTTGAGGACAGGGACGCTGCCGCTATGTCGGATACTGAGTTGGCTGACGAGTTGGAAGCACAAATTCATCATCTGAGGGTTGTTGATGGGGAAGGTTGATTATGAGGATGAGACGACATTTGGGGAACGGCCTCCGCTGGTATACGATGGGGCTTTTTCATCTGAAGAATATGATGTTTTTTCCGACGATGAAGAACTCATTTGCGGTTTGGAAAACCCTGAGACTTGTGAATCATGCGAATGAAACCGCCTACAGGGAAAGATTGGATAATCATAACGATGATGGCGATAGTTGGAACTTCTACAGTGTATCTGGTGGGGGTATTGTCGCGGATCGTACAATCGTGGTTCCAGTAGATGAAAGTTTGGATTGATCAAGACCTCTGTACGGGGGATGGTTTATGTGAAGAGATATGTCCTAGTATTTTTTATGGACATGGTGATGGGCTTTTTTATGTTAAAGAAGCAGGTTCTGAAATACCTAAAGAACCTACGCATCATATGACTGATTCGGTTCAAGTACCTGATGATCTGGTAGAGCCTGTTATTGAGGCTGCTGAAGAATGCCCCGGAGAGTGCATTTTTGTGGAGGTAGATTGAACAATACTATTAAAATTATTACAGCGATCACTGGTTTGATTGTTGCTGTTGGCGGCATTATTGCCGCCTTTGGATTAGGTAAAGAAGATGCTGGCAATTATTCTTACACTACGATAGTGTTAGACTCGCCGGAAAAGTATGAACAATTTTTGATTAACCATCCGGCTGGATAATGTCACGTTTAACAGAACTGCAACAAGAGGCTGAGTGGAGGCGTTGTGAAAGAGATGAGTCTTATTTCCTACATAAGTATTGGCATATCGCTCATCCTGCTCATGGGCGTATCCTTTTTGATTTACGACGCGCACAATCCACCGCCTTACAACACTGGGCCACCAACCGTTACAGTCTCACCTTAAAAGCACGTCAGATTGGTTGGACTACTCTTGTTGCTGCTCACCAGTTTTGGTTAGCGTTCTTTTTTTCTGATCAGAACATTATTGATCTTTCACGTACTGAACGTGAATCTGTTTTGTTGTTAAAGAAATCTAAATATGGTTTTCAGCATTTACCTGAGTGGATGTTGGAACGTGGTCCTAAGTCGCTGGTTGAACACCAGCAGAAAATGGGGTTTGATAATGGTTCACAGATTACTTCGATGCCTTCAGCATCCGATCCTGCTCGAGGTGAGTCGGCTTCGCTGGTTGTGGTTGACGAATGGGCGTTCCTTCCAAACCCTGAGGAAGCGTGGGCTTCTATAGAACCTGTTGCTGACGTAGGCGGACGTATCATTGGTTTGTCTACTGCTAATGGTTCTGGTAACTTTTTTCATCAATTGTGGGTTGGTTCTGAAACTGGTACTAACAGGTTTGAACCAATGTTTTTTCCTTGGTCTGCTACTGAGGACAGAGATGATTCTTGGTATGAATCTAAAAAAGAATCTATGTTGGCGTGGCAGTTGGCTCAGGAATATCCTAGCAGCCCTGAAGAGGCTTTTATCAAGTCGGGTAATCCTGTGTTTGATTTAGATATTTTGGAAGATATGGAAAAAACTATGGTTGAGGCTGGGCAAATGGGGTATTTACGTGAACCTAGTCCAAAAGTTATAGAATTTAGGAAAGATGCTTACAGTTTGGCGTGAGCCTGAGTTAGAACACATTTATTGTTTAGGGGTTGATACTTCTGAGGGTTTAGTTCATGGCGATTATTCTTGCGTTCAAGTGTTGGATGTTCGTACTGGTGATCAAGTTGCAGCATGGCACGGTCATATTCCACCTGATGAGTTAGCACACGAGGTGTTTATGATGGGATTGTGGTATAACGCTGGGTTGTGTTGTGTCGAATCTAATAACCACGGTTTAACCACTATCACACAGTTACGTCATTTGGGTTATCCTAATATTTTTCGTAAAAGGTCGTTAAATCAGGCTACTTCTAAGATTTCTCAAGAGTTTGGTTGGAAAACTACTAGAACTACTAAACCTTTGTTGATTGATGATCTTGGTATGGCTTTAAGAAATAATGAATTGAAGATACATGACAGGTTTACTTTGGCTGAGTTACGCACTTATGTGCGTAATGAGCGTGGAACTATGTCTGGTAGCCCGCATGATGACCGTGTTATGGCTCTTGCGATGGCTAATCAGATGCGTCAATATGCGTTTATGCCTGAATTTACGTTAAAACAAGACGAATATTGGACTGTCAATTGGTTTAGAAATTTGCTTCCTTCGGTGGAAAAACCTGATGAAGAACAGTTACAAATAGGTCAAAATACGGTACGTGGGACACTTTAATTGTATCTAATAGGGAATTTAAGAACCTAGGAGGTTCAAATGGCAAGATTTGTATCGCACACCAGTGCCAGTCAGAATGTTGATGGCAAAGGCACTACAGGCGGTAATAACGTAATGGAGCGTGGTGGCTCTGTTGTTGCTAATCCTATTTGGGAACCGGCACAACCTAATTCACCTCGTCAACGTTTTGATAGCCCGAAGTACGCTAACATGACTGGCGGCTACGGAGAACAAACTGTTCGTGATACTCCATTTAATCAGCATGGCACAACAGGTGATGTAGAACCTTCTGCACCACAACCCGATTTGGCTGGACATAACGCTGCACCGCATACAAAGCGTCCATAGACGTGGCGGTCCTCCCTCGCGAGGCGACATACGAAGATTTCTGCATGTATGTGCAGGATTTTCGTGGTCCAGTATCAGAAACTGAACTGGATGAATTATGGGAACGTCGTCAAAAACTACTTGGCATCAAATTCGTAACTGGAGCAGTCTCCCGCTCACGGTTACCGCTAGACGAGCAGCATTTGACTTTGAACGAAAGAGAAAACAAACTGATCGCCGAAGCCAAAGCGCAAGGGCGTAACATAGAGAAAGTCTGATGGCACGTAAAACAAGAGCGGAACAGCATCAAATAATCCTGCGTAAGTTGGATTCGGCTGCGCGTTGGCGACAAGAAATGGGTTATGACTCTGTTTGGCAGAGAATGATCGATTTATACAGAGGAAAGCATTGGCCGCGTGTCACTGCTACAGAAGATTTAGTGGCTGTTAATCTTGCCTTTAGCACCGTTAATGTTATCGCTCCTTCTGTTTCGGTCAACCACCCTAAAGTGGTTGTCACTCCTAATGATCCTGAGAATAGTGACAGGGCTGCTTTTGTTGAAGCGGTTATTAATCATGTTTGGCGACATCACGATTTTCGTAAGCCTTTCCGTCGTTCTGTTAAAGATTTTCTTATTTTTGGTCATGGCTGGTTAAAAGTTGGTTGGCAGTTCCTTGAACAAGAACGTACTCTCGGTGAGGAAGAACGAGAGGATATGATCAACGAA
>Ga0098041_1000822_pt1 | contig 12238 bp, 10 predicted proteins | sample 8_EtaG_FD_77066 | JGI IMG/M metagenome (GOLD analysis project Ga0098041, IMG submission 77066) | Marine viral communities from the Subarctic Pacific Ocean - 8_ETSP_OMZ_AT15162 metaG | ecosystem: Environmental > Aquatic > Marine > Oceanic | place: Pacific Ocean | collected 2015-01-08
ATCCAGTTTTTAAAGATTGGTATTCCCATGTAAGTGATCCTCAGGCAACTAAGTAGGGCTAGAATGGGTCGTTTTTGCGGTAGAATTAATATGATAGATTGTTTTTGGAGGTAGTTTATGTCTGGGCAGCGAGTTCTTTCATATCCTTTTAGGTTTGATATTTATAATTCTAGGTTAGGTACAGTTAATTCAGATTCTGATACCCATAAAGCCGAGCAAATAAATGCTTTTTTAAAAACAGAAAAAGGAGAGCGTTCTTTGTTTCCTGATTTTGGTATAAATGATCCAGTTTTTCACAGTTTTGATGCTGCAGAATTTATAGATTCTTTTGTAAGTTTTTATAAACAAAATGAGGTAGAAATTATAGAAGTAGAAATAAACGATGTTAGATCTTTTGGGGAATCCCAAAATATAGCAGTTAGGTTTAAATAAGGATAAATATGACTTCACCAGATGTTTCAAAGTACACAGATTTAACAATACACGATGAAAAAGTTAGTACCTCTCTCCAAACAATTTTGCAAGCCGCTAGAGGATTTTTACCTTCATGGGTTCCTCAAACAGGACAGATAGAGGTAGTTTTATCCGAAGCAATTGCTAAAAGATCTGCTGAAGTTAGTCATGCTATAAATAGGGTGCCTGGCGCAACAGTAGAAACTTTGTTAGAGCTTTTTGGAATAACGTTGAGTGAAGGTGTTCAAGCTACAGCTACTGTTAAAGTTACTGCGTATGGAAACTTTACGCTTCCCGTCGGAAGTGAAATGATTTATATAGATACTGGAAACAACACGTCTTATATATTTACTACTGGTAGCTCTGTGACACTTAGCCCAGTTAAAGCTACAGGAAAGTTAACCTTAGCGGGCTGCACAGCGAATACGACATATCCTGCTGGTACACAGTTTACTGTGACCGTTGGATCAACAACTTACACCTATACTTCTGATAGTAGTTTTGCAACTGATGGATCTGGTAACACTGCATCAGTTACAGTTACGGCTACTGTGTTTGGTAAAGACCATAACGATGTTACACATGGCGGTGTGATACCTAATGGTTCTAATGCGTTTGAATTTTCTGGTTCTTCTGGAGGTGGTGCTACAGTAACTGCACAAACTGGTGACACGAATGGTTTTATAAATGGGTCAGATGATAACGCAACAGTAACAGTAACTGCTCAAAATCCAACTTCTCAGTATAACATAAGTGCTTTGGGGTCTGAACTATCTTTGTTAAATTCAGCTGCTAATTTTAAAGAAGCAGTTTTTACAATTAATCCTACTGGTGGAAAAAGCCGAGAAAGCGACACAGATTATTTCCAAAGAGGCGTATCTACATTGTCGGGCTATTCAGGTGCATCTTCCACCTCGTCACAAATACTTAACTACATATCCGATAACAAAAGTTATGCGGAAAGGGTAGCCGTTTACAATAGAAGGCGCTATAGAGACAGAGATACTACAGCGGCTGACTATGGTTTACATAATGGGCACGTGCTTGTTGCGGTAGGTGGATTTGTGGGATCGCAAGCTAGTGCTACTACCGAATTACCAGTTTCATCAGCTAACCTAGCTGAGTTACATACTACTTTAACAGATAGAGTGCCAGCATCTCTATCAGTTGATGTAATGACTGCAGAATTAGCAGATGTTGACATAACTGCTTCTGTTGTTAAAGAATCTGGAACCACTGCGTCTACAGTTAAGACTGCAATAGAAACAGCTTTAAAAGCTTATTTAGACACTAGTCAGTGGAATTGGAATGATACTCTCGTTAGAAGAAATGAAATCATATCAACGATTGATGCTGTTACTGGAGTTGATTACGTTAGCTCTCTAACCATGAGTGGCTCTACTTTAATTGGAACTAACAATATTGGTTACAATAATTCTACAGGTGGTGCTAAAGCTACGATTCAAGCAGACTTAGCTGGCTTAGGTGCTGGTGCAGATTATACTGCAGGGACATGCAATTTTTATTACATAGATTTAACTGCGTCTACTCCGTATGTTTATGAATTTGCAAATGCGGCGTTTGATGCCGACACTGGTTCAAGTACTACTAAGGACAATGTTGTTTTCACAGCGGTGGCTAACGGAGTTAATTACAACTCAAGCGGTAATGGTGGTAAAACTTCAACTACAGAGGCGGATTGGAAGCCTATTGATGTAGCAGGTGCGAGCTTTTCTAATATAGATAGTGCTACAGGCGCTTCAGGCGGTGTTGATGACACGACTCAGTTTGTTGCTTTATCAGGATCAACTTTTGTAAGCACTGATTTAGTTCTTAGAAATTTGGGAACCTTAGTAACGTTTGGTACATTGAGCATTACGGTAACCTGATAGGAGATAATCATGGCTTTAAGAAGCGTTAATCTTTTATCAACCTCACAAAGACTGTTTGGAAGTTCCACTAGCACGGGGGCCGATTATCTTGGTGGTTGGACTGGAGTTGTTTCAGGGGGAGAAGCTAAAGCGACAACAACTTTAACAATATCTGGCGCCACTAATAATACATATTCGTCTACGGCAGATAAAACGTTTTCTGTAACTTACGCTGGCACAACATACTCTTTTATAGCTAATGCCAATTTTACAGTTTCTGGCGGTTCTGCTACCGTTGCGGTTACTGCAGCTCAAAACGGGTATGAATACAATGATTCCACCAATAAAGGGTTTATACCAAATAGTAGCACATTTACTACATCTAGTAGTGTTGGTGGTTCTGCTACTGCTGGAGCCATAAGTGGCGGTAGAAGTAATCCTGCTTTCGTCTTGGTTCCTAACAACTCTATATATTTTCAGTATACGCCAGGTGATTTTACAAGTTCAATTGGAAACATATTAGCTGGGCAATTTCAAAGCACAGCTGATATAGTAGTATCTTCACCTGCAGTTGCTCTTGGTGATGCTAAGAATATTTTAGCAACTACTGTATTTGCTAGTGAAACTGAGCTACTGACGGTTGAGGGTGTTTTAAGGTTTAGAGAATCACCGACTGGTTCTGTAATAGATACGACAAGCCCTAAGAATTCAGTGCAAGTTAAAGCGGAAAACAGAAATAGCGTCATACTTAAAGGAACGGCTCCCGATAACGCTAACTATGTGCAGATGGTTTTTACAATATCTCCGACTAGTGGCTCAATTACACCACTTAAGAAGTTTTTGATATTTGATCCAGTTATAGCTGATTTTACTTATACAAATTCTGGAGATATTGCTGAATTAGTCTATTCTGACATGCCTAACTTTATGTTAGTTGATGATAAAGAAATAAATGATTTGAGTAGAGCCGATTTAGGTACAAAAACACAAGGCACGTTAACTTTATCTAGTTGCACAAATGGGCTATATCCAGCAAATACTGAATTTACAGTTACTGTTGATAGTGTAACTTATAGCTATGTTGCTACCAATGACTTCACTGTTTCTTCAGGCGCTGCAACTGTGGGTATTGTTTCTAAGCACCCAAGTATTGCTACTAACGATGTTACTCATGGCGGTGTGATACCGAACGGGTCAAATCAATTTAAGTTTTCTGGAAATGTGTCATCAGGTACTGCTACAGCAGGAACAGGAGACGCTAATGGTCTTATAAATGGTGTCAATGGCACTACGGGCCAGATGGACCTACCCCTACGAAACTATATAGCTGCGTTAACGTACCCGCTAGACGTTATCTTCAACAGCACTAAAGATTTTTATTACACCCACGCCACTGAAGGCACTTTAAGTAGATCAACTTTGACAGATCCTAGAACTGCGCCAGCAAGCTACCTTCCTTGGATAGCTTCTATAACTGGCTCTACTCTTCTTTCTTCCGCTAGCGGATTTACTCCATGGACTGCGCTAGAAGCATATGATGGGGACTCAGGGGGAGATCCTGGTGAGTGGGAGGATTTTGAAGTTTTATCAAACTGGAATGCTTTACAAGACTTAAATCCCGATTTCTTTGATGAGCTTCAAAGCCATAGAGATCAATTGACTACAGGGTTTACTGGAATACTGTCTGGAAAGATTGAAACTATGGAAGCTTTTATAGCAACCTTACTAGATACTGATACGCCTGACAATTATACGCATAGAGTTACTAACAATAAATTTAATAGTCCTTTTAGGATTCAAAGTTTAGTTGATCCTGCTGTTGATCCAGATGCTGGAGGAACATTGGTCAAAGATGCTTTAGATGCGGGCGCTCCTGCTGGAGCTATAGCAGCGTCAACTAATAATGTTATTGAGTCGGGTAATGGTTCATATGACATATCTGGTATTCTTACGGGAACTTTAACTGGAGCTCAAGTTGTTCCAAATAGTTTTATTGATGATAGAGATGGATTCAATAGAAACATTCTTTTGAATACTGGCGCAACAGGAGACATTGGTGGCGGTATTGGAACTTCTCAATATACTGCTGATTCTTCTTACTTATATGGTGAGTCAGGATTCGTAGTAACTAAGAAAGGCACTTTTACTCCAAGTTTTGACATAGGCGGTGACGATACTGCTTTTGATATAATTGTAGAGCTTACAAACTTTACACCTTTTAGTGCTGCTGCTTGGACTTCTACGAACTCTGCCACTGGTTCTCAGCCGAATGATTGGTTTCTTAGGGAGAAAAGGTTACTTGTTTGTGGCGCTGATTATAACGGAACTTCTAGTCAGCCTACGCCGACAGGAGGAACCCCTCCTACAACTGCTCATGATAATGACTGGGCTTTGTATTTAGTATCTGGTAACGACATTTCTGCAGATTCAAAAATGAGATTGCTCTGGATAGAAGGTTACATGGTTGAAAACGATACAAACTATAAGTATTCTTCCGAAATTGATATGAGTACTGCTACTCAGTACGGTCCTATAGTGTTTAGGGTTTCTAAGTCAGCTTCTGATGTTGTGAAATTTTATGTGCAGTCTTCTATCTATGATGATTGGGAAGCTAATGCGCTTACAACATTTCCTTCTGGGGCGATTACGCCGTCTATAGATCCAGCAACCGCTGGAGATGCGGCGGTTCAGATTGGTGGAACTTTGAGCAACTCTAAGTGGTCGGATGCTTCAGCTTTACCCGCAGCTTTCCGAAGAGTTATGATTAACAATTCGGTGTTTTCGTTTACAGGCTCCGGATCAACTAGTAGCGAAAATCATGCTTATGTTGATGGTGGAGGAGTAAACGATTTTGGAGCCGCATCTTACAAACCGTTATTAGATGTAGACTTTTCTGGTGTAGCAAAGCATGCTGATGATTTTGACGCTAAACATAACACCGCAACTGCTACAATTAATGTTCCAACAACAGTTAGAAAAGCTGCAACTAATGACGTTAATTTTCTTGCTATGGAGCCACATGGAACTCATGGAAATCTTTGGTATTTTGGAGACAACGATACTTTAGCTGTGGCTGGGCTACCATCTGCTTCTTATGATTGGCGTGTAGTTACTGTGAACCCTGCTAATGGCGCTCTAGTTAATAATGATGTTACTGGAACGACAGCTACTAGCTTTTCTTGGGATGACAGTACCAATCCGGGTACTTTTCTCAATGGCGGTGCATCAATCGTATCTATTGACATAATTCCTAATGGGGGTTCGTTTGGAGCTAATGGAGCTCAGTCGGGTGCTTCGGTTGCATATTTCACACCGTCTACGATAGGTGCTGCAGCTAACCCAGCTAGCGCCACGGGCACAGACAACAAATCAAAAACATGGACCTTGACTAGAACCTTTCCGACTGTTACGGCTGCATATGCTCCTAGTCAGATAATAGATAAGCCAGCTATCCAAGCATTTAAAGGTGCTCCAGTTATTGCTGAGGCTCCTGAGCTAGAGCATTATACCCCTTTTGCTATAGCTATGCAAGTTAGAAGGCATTGGAAAGCGACTTCGGGTACAGAGTATAATATATTTTCTTTGTTAAATACTGAAGGATCTCCACAAGGTTTGAAAATATTTTATGAAGATAATAAGCTAAAAGCTAGGTTCACTAATGGTACTGTTGACGAAACAGTTTCATATACTGAAACAACATTTGGGGGCTGGAAAAATGTTGTTGTGCAAAGAGATCCAAGATATGGATTTCAGCTATGGGTGAATGGCGTCAAAGCCGAAATTGCGCAACCAAATATTAATATAACACGATTTGTGAATCCTACTAGTGTAGGAACTTTTGGCCAAGGAACGGCGTCACAATATTTCGCTAGGTTCGGATTATCGCACTTTACTTACTTTGATAGATTACTTACGGTTAGAGAAATCTCTCTACTAAATAGCCAATTAACATAGTAGAATAACTATTAGGAAGGAATGATTTACTTATGGCATCTTCACAGACAACAAGATTAGCAATTTATACTTGGACTGCGGGAACAGACACGTTTACCCGTGACCAGATGACGACTTCACATACTAACATTGAGGCTAGAGTTGCTGGTTATAGTCAAGCTGGTAGCCGTCCTGCGGCAGCCGCTGCGTATCAAGGATTTTTTCATTACTCATCTACAGATTCTACTGCAGGTGTTTTGAGTTATTCAAATGGAACTGCTTGGTTTGATATTGGTTCGTTGAGTTCGTCTACCCCGACTCCTTTGGATGGTTCTGGTTCTTCTGGTAGTGCTCAGTCTGGTTCTCGGTCTGATCATAAGCACGCTATTGCTAATGATGCTATAACGAACGCTATGATTGATGAGAACGCTGTTCAAGCACTTCAGATAAACGCTGATGCTGTTACCACTATTAAAATACTTGCTAAAAATGTCACACATGAAAAGATTGAAGACTCTGCTGCTTTATCAGTTATTGGTAGGTCAGCAAACTCTCCTGGTGTTGTTGCTGACATTGCCGCAGGTGCAGATCATTATGTTTTGAGAAGGAGCGGAACTTCCATAGGTTTCGGAGAAATAAATACAGACGGTATTGCTGATAATGCGATTACAATAGGTAAGATGGCTACTGATTCAGTGGGTACTGATGAGATAGCTGAAGGCGCTGTCGGTATCTCTGAGTTGGCTACAGGTGCTGTTACAACAATAAAGATCGCTAACGACAATGTAACCCATGAGAAGATGGAAGAGTCTGCAGCTTTATCTGTTCTAGGTGTATCAGGAAGCTCTGCTGCTCACGTAGCCGATATTGTTGCTGGTTCAGATTTCTATGTTTTACGTAGGCATGGAAGCGCAGTCGGATTTGGTGCTGTGCAAACAGGCGGTATCGCCAATGATGCTGTGACGTCGGCTAAACTTAATAGCACTAGTAGTGCAGAGGCTGTTACATCAGATGTTATCCGAGACAATGCTGTTGGTGATGATGCTCTTAATTACGCTAATATTTCTGTTTATGGGAAAAACGGAAGTGCGCCAGCTGGGCACAGAATATACGCCAGCTCTAGCGCTCCTTCAGGCTCTGGTTTTGCTGCTGGTGATATTTGGTTAGAACACGCTTAGGAGCTCATTATGGGTAAAAAACTTTACGTTCATGATGGCTCTAACAGTGGTGGGGCAGCGGGCTTCAAAGAAGTTTCATCCCCTGATTTTAAATACTTTGCTTCAACCTCTAGTACTAGTAGTACAGCGTTTAGTGCAGTTAAAAAAGGCTATTATCATCCGGGCGGTTCAAGCTCGTCAACAGCTTTTGAAGAATTTTATTTAGGTTCTGACCCTGTTACGTACACTTTTATAGCTAACTCTTCTGCTTCTTTCAGAGATAGCGATTATGGTTCTAGTTGGAATACAGCTAACTCTGCTGCAGCTGTAAAAACTGGAGCTTTCTCATCAGGAAACTCTCCATACGTTGGCGTGTTTGGGTTTGGCACCATGGAAGGCGGTGGCCTTACTTTGGCGCAAGCCCTTGCAGAGAGGCCTTTTGTAACTAACGCTACAACATCTATTGGAGGAACTGCGGAAAACTATGTATCTATAAGACGAAAAACTAATACTGATTCAGGGGGTTCTGGAGCCCCTGCAGGGTGCTATGGTACATGGTATTTGGCGATGTATGACGGCAACGCTACCGATTCCAGCAGTGATGCTGATGATTGTAATTTTGCGACAAATGCTTCATTTACCCGTGCATCTAACAATATACTTAACCACGGCGACACTATGACGATTGATTTGAATGGAAGTGGCGCAAATCGTACTAAAATGCAGACGTTTGTTAATCATGCGGCCTCAAAAGGGTTATTATTGACGTCTGCTAATAGCATTACTAATGTGAAGGCTACCTCTGGAACACGACCCGAAACCGAATATGCTTTCTTCTATGGAAGCGGAGAAACTACTCCCCCGAAACTTGTTGTAACTTTAGATTACGTATCTGCATAAGGGCAACTGATGTGGGCTGAGTTCCTAAACATGTCTGTCCCTGCCATAATAGGTTCATTAGTGACCTTTTTTGGTTTCTGGGCTACACTACGAGCTAAAAACAAACGTTTAGAGTTTGACGTTGAAACAGCGCAAGATAGCGTTTGGTTAGATCTAGTGAAGCAAAGTAGGATAGAATATGAATTACAGAGAAAAGAAAATAATAGGCTACGTTACATAAGTCATCACCTTCAAGCGGAAATCTTGGAGTTGGAGAGGAAAAACGCAGAATTATTGGACGAAATTTCTAGTTTACGAGTAGAGTTGAGGGAGTTTGACTGTGAGTGATGATTACAAGCCGTGGGATGAGAGAAGCGATGATGATTCCGTTGATGATATTATTGCCATGTTCCGTTCAGCTATGATTCCGGATGAGATTCCAACTGAAGAATTTGTTTTAGATGAAGTTGTTGGTAGGGCTTGGAGGAACTTTGAGGAAGCAGGATTGCTCGGAAACTATGTTTTTGTCGGTGAAGTTATCAACAAGGAAGGTGTTCCTCAACTTATGGTAATGACTTCTGATGATTTACCTTCTTGGATTGCGAGAGGAATGCTTCACACGGCAGACGATTATTTAGGGGCAGGGTTTATAGAATGACCGCAGGCCTTTATAACTTTACATGTACAAAGGGTTCAGCTTTAAATATAGTTATAACCTTAAAGAATCCTGATCAGACAAAACCTAATATCCAGAATTGGAATTCTAGGATGCAGATTAGGAGAACAGTTGAGGCTTCTTCTACGATGATGGAGCTTACGACTGAAAATGGTAGGCTTGTAAACAACGCTGATAATGGTACAATAACAGTAGCGCTTACTTCAAGTGAGACAAATACGTTTACGAGTAGTGGCGTTTATGATTTAGAACTAGTAGAGCCGAATAGTAATACGGTTATACGAATAGTACAGGGTAATTTTAATTTAGTAACGAGTTAGTGATGGCAGACAATACAGTACAGGTAACAGAAATAGTTGCGAATACCGTAACAGCGCAGGATATTATCAATTCTGTGACCGTTTCAGAGTCTGACGCTAATTCTGTTACTGTTGTTGCTTCAACGTTTGTTAATGACTCTGGGGCTTCATCTAATTTATTCTATGGAACGACTACACCCACATCTAATACTGGAACTACAGGAGATTTTTGGATACGGACAGACACGGGAGAGCTGTTTGGTCCAAAAACTGGTAGCGGTTGGCCGACTGATTCTCTCCCATTGATACCAAAAAGGTTTGTTTTTACTCAAGGTTCTGCTGCTTCAAGCTGGGCAATCACCCATACATTAAGTGGTTACCCTTCTGTAACGGTAGTAGATAGTGCAAACACAGTGGTTGAAGGTGATGTACAATATAATAGTACGACACAATTGACGATAACTTTCGCCTCAGCGTTTACTGGCAAGGCGTATTTAACATAGGTAGGATTTAAATGGCTAAAAAGTTTCTTGTAAATTTAGACTTAAATAAAAATGAGCTTCAGAATGCGAGCATTCAAAACTTAGGAACTGCGCCCGGCTCTCCAGCTACAGGTCAGATTTACTTTGATACTGGTGATAATGAGCTTTATATTTATAATGGCTCTGGTTGGGTAAGTCTTCAAGAACAGGGTGACATTACAGGCGTTACTGCTGGTACAGGTCTTTCTGGTGGAGGAACTACTGGTGCAGTTACGGTTAACTTTGCCCCTACTGGGCTTTCTGGAGTAACTGTTGCAACAGATGATAAAGTAATTATTGCTGATACGAGCGACAGCGATAATCCTAAAACTGTTACTGTTGCTGCTATCGCAGCTTTGGCTTCAGGAGATATTACATCTGTAGTCGCTGGAACAAACCTAAACGGTGGTGGAACATCAGGAGATGTGACATTAAACTTAGACGCCAGCCCCTCACTTACATCCGCTACATTTAGCTCAGCTAGTCCGCTAGTCTTTGAAGGCGCAACAGCTGACGCACATGAAACAACTTTCGCAATAACAGACCCAACATCAGACAGGACAATTACTTTCCAGAATGCTACGGGTACTGTTGCTCACTTAGATAGTGATATTACGGGTAACGCTGCCACCGCTACCGCTTTAGCAACCGCCAGAAACATTGGCGGTGTTTCTTTTGACGGCACTGCTAATATTAACTTACCGGGCGTTAACACCTCTGGTAACCAAGATACATCGGGAACTGCTGGTACAGCCACAAACGTAACAGTATCGGCAAATAACTCTACTGATGAAACGGTTTACATCACGTTTGTTGATGGAGCAACTGGAGGGCAAGGTGTAGAGACTGACACTGGATTGAATTATAACCCAAGTTCAGGTGTTCTTACAACTACTTCTGTAACAGGAAACCTTACAGGTAACGTTACAGGTAACGTTTCAGGATCATCAGGCTCTACCACAGGTAATGCTGCAACCGCTACGAAACTAGCAACTGCGAGAGCCATTAACGGCACAAACTTTGATGGTACTGCAGCTATTACAGTTACCGCTGCTGCTGACACCCTAACTGCAAACACACTTGCTTCAGGTGTTACAGCTTCATCGCTGACAAGCGTAGGAACTCTTACATCTTTAACAACTAGTGGTGCTTTAACTGTGGGTTCAGACGGATCTGGTGCAGACGTTACATTCTATTCAGCCACAGCTGGAGATAGCTTCCTTTGGGATGCTTCAGATGAAAAGCTTGTAATCACAGGTACAAATGGGGCGAATTCCCTTGAGGTTGCTGATGGTGATGTTAACATTTCAGACAATCTGACTGTTGGTGGAAACTTTACAGTTAACGGTACAACAACAACGGTTAATACTGCAACATTGTCAGTTGAAGACCCACTTATCAAACTAGCTAATGGTAATAGCTCTGCTGACTCTGTAGATATTGGTTTCTACGGTCTGTACGACACCAGCGGTTCGCAAGATCTTTATTCAGGTCTTTTCCGTGATGCTAGCGACAGCGGAAAGTATAAGCTTTTCAAAGATCTACAAGCCGAACCAACTACCACTGTTAATACTGGCGGTACTGGATATGCTGCCGCTACACTCGTAGTTGGAACTCTTGAAGGAAATGTAACAGGTAATCTAACTGGTACAGCATCTCTTGCAACTAGTGTTACAGCTACCGCAAATAACTCAACCGATGAAACAGTATACTTAACCTTTGTTGATGGAGCTACCGGAGATCAAGGCATTGAAACAGATACAGGCCTTAGTTACAACCCAAGTACGGGAGTTCTAACAACTACTTCCGTTGCGGGTAACCTGACTGGTACGATTCTTACTGCGTCTCAAACTAATATTACAGCGATTGGTACGATTGCTACTGGTACATGGGCGGCGACAGATGTCGCTGTTGCCCACGGTGGTACTGGTGCTTCAACTGCTGCAGCTGCACGTACTAACTTGGGAGCGACTACTAAAGTCACTGGAACGATAGGCGATGGGTCTGCTACAGCGATTGCTGTAACCCATAGCCTTGGAACTAACGATGTTATTTGTGAAGTTTATGATGCTTCTAGCTTAGAAACAGTGGAGTGTGAGGTTGATAGAACTAGCACGAACGCCGTTACATTTACCTTTGCTTCTGCGCCATCTTCAAACGCTATGAAAGTCGTAATAATTGGCTAAAATAGCCGCTTGTTACCACTAAGCATCGTGTGGTATAATAGTATTGAGGTATAACTATGGCTAAAGACTTTCTATCAGATGTAGATTTTAAAGATAATCTCGTTACTTTGACGAGCACTGATGCTGGTTCTTCTGCTGGGCCTATTCTTGAGCTTTATCGTAATAGCTCTAGCCCTGCTGATTCTGATTATATAGGTCAGATAAAGTTTCAAGGTCGCCACGATGGTGGTGCGAAAGCTCTTTACGCTAAGATAACTGGTAAG
>Ga0098041_1000825_pt1 | contig 12197 bp, 26 predicted proteins | sample 8_EtaG_FD_77066 | JGI IMG/M metagenome (GOLD analysis project Ga0098041, IMG submission 77066) | Marine viral communities from the Subarctic Pacific Ocean - 8_ETSP_OMZ_AT15162 metaG | ecosystem: Environmental > Aquatic > Marine > Oceanic | place: Pacific Ocean | collected 2015-01-08
ACTCCTATTAGTGTTTCTGATGCTGATAAGCAATATCTAGCCTTACAAGAGCTTTTAGTTTCAAATATTTGTGCAGCTCACAGAATTACATCTAAGACTTTAATGGGTATTGATACAAACAACGGATTTTCTAGTAATGCTGATGAACTTATAAATGCAGCGAATTTCTATCAAAATACAGTTGTAAGAGGTTTCCAACTTAATATCTTAAACACTTTACAAACTATATTCTCAGTAAACAACATAGACTTGCCTGTTGAGTTTGTACAATTAAAACCTATCACAGTTCAATTTGACTCTAAGACTATTAGAGAAGTTATGACGATTGATGAAATCAGAGCTGACTTAGGACTTGAGCCTTTAGGAGATGAAGACACAGTAGAACAAGATGTTAAGCTAGCTAAGGTAGGAAGTATGATTAACGACGGAAAAGAGCTACCTTTATTTGACACTATAGAAGAAGCGGAAGCAGAAGCAAAAAGAATTGGTTGTAGTGGTACGCACACACATACGCAAGATGGTAAAGAGTACTTTATGCCATGTGAAAATCACGAACAAATAACTAATTTAAAAAAATGTAATTGCTCAGAAAAGACTGAGCTTGAAAGTTTTATTGAAGAGTTTGGTGAAGATATTTCAGAAGATTGGGAATTGATAGAAGAAGAAATAGTAGATGGAGAACATCAAGACTTTGACTTTGAAGCTGAACTAAATAGTTACAACAAAACAGAATTAGCTTCTACAGGAACAGCAAGACCAAATGCTAGAGATGACCAAGATGGATTAAATAAATCAGGTAATGATTTTTACAAAGTTAGATATGTTTACACTAAAGACAATTTTTTAAGTCAGGAAGGAAGTACAAGAGAATTTTGTAAATTAATGACTTCAGCAAAAAAAGTTTACAGAAAAGAGGATATTATTCAAATGGGTTCAAAAGCTGTTAACCCTGGTTGGGGACCTCGTGGTGCAGCTACTTATTCTATATGGCTTTACAAAGGAGGTGGTAACTGTCATCATTTTTGGTTGAGACAAATCTATAAGACATCTTTAAGAGGAGCTAAGAGTAATATTAAGCCAAGTGAAGCAATATCTTACACTAAAGCATTATCTGAAGGATTTACAGCAGAAAGAAACGATAAGTTAGTAGCAAGACCACCAAAGAGAATGAAGAATAACGGATTTTTAGAACCAAGATAATTATGGCATACGTATTATTTATATCAGAAGCAAAACTAAAGGACTCTACAGCAATCAACTTAAATGTAGATGTAGAGCTACTACTTCCTTATGTAAGACAAGCACAGAAGCTCTATGTAGAAACTAAGCTAGGAACTGACCTTACACAGAAACTTAAAGACTTAATTACAGCAGGTACAATAGGTAATGTAGGAAATGAAGCATACAAGACTTTAGTTGATGACTACATTGGTGACATGCTACCGAATTGGGCTTTTTACCATGCCATACCTTTTTTAAGATTTAAGATAGAGAACGGAAATATTTACAGCAAAACAAGCGAAACGGGAAATAGTCTTAGTACAGAGGAAGCACAACACCTTAGAGAAGAAGTGAGAAACACAGCTGAGTACTACACGGAACGACTAATTGACTATGTAACTAACAATACAACTAGCTTTCCTGAATACAACACAAACTCAGGAGCGGATGTAAACCCTGACCAAAATGCTTACTATAACGGTATGAACCTAGAAAGACCAATGAGACAGGGAACTAAACTTACATTGAGAAACTTTTTAAACGCTTCTGATTACTAATGAAGAAACACTATAAACCAAAAACTAAAAATGTTACTAAGTTAAAGACTTACTTAGATAAAAAAACAAAAAACAATGACAGAAGCAAAAGACACTCTACAAGTAGGGTTAGCTAACGCATCAGCAATAGGGTTCAGCATAACAGACTGTAACGAAATACTAACGCTAGTTTCTTTAATTCTAGCCATTAGTTTTACTATATATAAATTCATTCAATTTGAAAAATCTAAATAGATGGCTCGTAAAGTTATTACAAGCGCTTTTAAGAGCGTTAAAAAGAAGCGAAAGGGAGTACACTCCAAAAACGCAAGTAAAGGACAAAATGGCTTTAAAAAAGCCTACAGAGGACAGGGGCGTTAATCTTCTAATCATTAGAGATACTTTTACAAAAGAAAGCACTATTGGTCGTTTGCATATCAATGGAGAAAGTTTCTGTGATACCTTAGAAAATCCTTATATAAATAATGAAAGAAATATTAGCTGTATTCCTGAAGGTCAATACAAAGTAAGACTTAGACTTCCAAGAGAAAGCGCAACAAGAGAATACTTACATTTATTAGTTCAAGACGTTCCTAATAGGGATTGGATATTATTTCATAGAGGAAACACAGCAAAAGATACAAGCGGTTGTATTCTAGTAGGGAATGGTCGTCAACAAGACGCTGTTGAAAACTCAAGATTGGCTATGGACTTAGTAATCAAAGAAATACTTAATTTAGGCGGCGAAAACATTAATTTAATAATCAAAAATAAATAATTATGAAAAAGTTTTTAGAGAAGTACCTTATCGGTCAAATGGTTAAGAGTAAGAAGTTTTGGTACGCAGTTAGTTCTGTAGTAGTGCCTGCTATAGTTACTTACTTAGGAGTTGATGAAACAACTGCAAAAGATTTGTACTATGCAATCTTAACTTTAATTGTAGGTCAGGGAATTGCAGACGTTGCTAAGAAATAACAGATACAGATTAAAGCCGCATGAAATTGTGGCACTAAAAAAAATGCGAGAAGCCGAGACTAGAAATGTTCTAGTTATCGGTGACTTGCATGAACCGTTCTGTTTAGATGGTTACTTAAAATTCTGTATAGACCAATACTATGCTTATAATTGTACTGAAGTAGTGTTTATAGGCGACGTCATTGACAATCACTACTCAAGCTATCACGAAGCTAGTGCTGATGGAATGGGTGGCTTAGATGAGCTAGAATTAGCTATTAAGAAAATAGGTAGATGGCGAGATGCTTTTCCTATGGCTACTGTTATAATTGGAAACCATGACAGGATTATAATGCGTAAAGCTCAGACTTCCTCAATACCATCTAAATGGATTAAGTCTTTCAAAGAAGTATTAGAAACTCCTGACTGGAACTTTGTTGAACGATATGAAGCTGACGGAGTACAATATATACATGGAGAAGGCGGTACTGCTCGCACCAAGTGTAGAGCTGATATGATGAATACAGTACAGGGGCATTTACATACCCAATGTTACACAGAGCATTATGTCGGTAAGAAGTTCAGAGTCTTTGGAACACAAGTCGGTTGCGGTATCAATCACAAGTCGTATGCTATGGCTTACGCTAAATATGGTAAACGTCCTGCTGTTGGATGTGCTGTTGTATTAAATAACGGTCAAACTCCTATCAACCTTTTAATGCCTCTATAATGCAATTAAAAGACTCAACTAAGCTAAGTTTATTTTATTTTGCGCTTATTTTAATAGTTTTATATTTCTCAATTTAGGTTTTTAACCTCTTTTTTAACACCATTTTAATCTTTTTTTAAATTTATTTTAGTATCATTTACTAGATAGGGGATAACTTTTTTTAATATTTTTAGTTAAAAAGTATGTTAAAAGTTTTGTCAGTAAGTTTTTTATTGTATCTTTGTACCATCAAAATTAAATAAATAACTAAAAACAAACAAAATGGAAAATTTAAGAAACAACGGATTAGAAATTAAAGAGGGAGATAAAATTACCTTTAACTATTATGGAACTGTATACACAAGAAAAGTGCAAACAATGCATATACAATCTTTTAATGGTTTAACTAAATACAATGTAAATAAGATAGGCTCAGGCACAGGTTGGACAGGTGTAGATGCTGAAGATGTAATAAAAATTAATAAATAGAAATAATAATCAGGGGGTGTAAAAACCCCCATAAATAATCAAGAAATGGAAAACTTTAAAATCGTAAACAGAAACACAGGAGCTACTTACTTCCTAAATGAAAAAGAATATGAAACATTCTTCTTAAGAAACAAGATGTACAAAGATGGAGAATTTAAGTATGACATCTACAATCTAACTGAAGCTAAAACAAGAAGAACAAATAAGATGTTAGATGTAGTTGCTCACTTATGTATAATAGGAGCTTCAATCTTAGGTACTTTACTTTACATACAAAACTATTGTTAAGATGACTAGAAAAGACGCAGAATACTTAGAATACTCTACATACGTAGATTACAGCGAACCTAAAATATCTTTTATTACAGGTAAGCCAATAGATGACACTAAAGTAATAGCTCAAAAATGGCTGTTAAAACCTCAATACATTCCTGCTATGGTAACAAGAGCAGGTGGTAATGACTTAGCTTACAATAGCCGCTCAGTTGTTGTTGTAGGAACTGCTTTACAATGCTACAGAAAGTTTTGTGAAATGCTCAAGAAAAAAGGTTGGCAACAGAAAGATAGTTGGGATGTAGAACTTAAGCCAATCTACAAAAAACACTACAAAAATAATGGCAATTTGCCTGTAATAATAAATTTAAAATAATGGAAGAAACACACAAAAGACTGCACGAAATAAACACTTTTCAATGCGTAGATAATGAACTATACCTAAGAGGTAAAGATGAGTGGGGCAAAGACTTAACAATATGCTTTGACGCTTTTAACTTCTTAGAATGGATAGACAAAGAACAAATAGAATATATTAAAGAACAAACAATTAAATACATACAAGAAAAATGAAGACATCAGTAAATGAATACGAGTTCAACAGATGGTTTGAACAGAACAGGCCAAACAATTTTAGCTACGCAGGTAGAAATGCGTTATATGAAATGCTAACAAGTTATGAAGAAGATACAGGAGAAGAAATAGAATTTGACCCTATTGCATTTTGTTGTGAATATTCTGAATATGAAAATATTGAAGAATTTTGGCAAGACTATGATAAAGAGGATTACCCTAATGAAGAAAGTATAATGGACGCAACATTTTTTTGGGGGTTTGGAGAAAGTTTTATAATACAACAGTTTTAATTCAAATAAATTTTTTATTTTTAACGAAATTATTAACAGGCAAAAATCCTAGCCAATTAACACAGGTAGAATATATGAAAACAGAAGCACTAAAAGAAAAGTACATTAAGTACAATTTAACCAAAGATGACGTGTTCAAACATCAGCACTACATCATCTTGACAAGAAGCGGTATTGATAAGATACAGGCTTTAGAAAACATCAACATAGATTATGATGTTATTAAATGTGAAAAAGATTTTTGCGTAGTAAAAGCCAATGCAAGAAAAGAAGGTAAGGCAATTCAAACTTTTGGTTCAGCTTTAAAAGGAACAGGGTTTAAAGACGGAAACACTAATACCTGGTACACTATGGAGATGGCAGAAAAAAGAGCAATGTCAAGAGCTGTACTGAAGCTTACAGGTTTTTATGAACTTGGAGTATTTGGAGAAGACGAAGCAGAAGATTTTAAAAAGAGTAATAACTAAATAAATAAATAAAAATGGAAGTAACAGGAAAACTAGTAAAGAAACTTGAGTTAGAAACAGGAGTATCTAAAGCAGGTAAAGAATGGAAGAAACAATCAATGGTAATTGATACAGGTGGAGAGTTTAATAACGAAATATGTGTAAGTGCCTTTGGTGATAAATTGAAACAAATGAACAAGCTAGAAATAGGAATGGAGGTATCAGTTCTTTGTAATGTTTATTCAAGAGAATATAATGGAAGATATTATCACAATATAGATGGGTACTTTTTCACTAATCAGAGTAATAAATCTTCAGACAAAATACAGAATGGAGAAGAAGATATGCCTTTTTAAGATGAATAAAGAAGATAACTTTAAAAACCTTTGCGACCTTACTACAAGTTTAGTAGGGTTGCCTAAAGGCTCTCTAGCATTAAAAACTAGAAAGACGGAATATCAAGTACCAAGAATGGTAGCGGCTATGGTTGCAAGAATAGAAGATGAAACTCATAGAGAAACTATTGCTAAAGTATTAGACAGAAACAGAACAAGTATTAACCATTATGAAAGATGCCACTCAGCTAATTACTCATCATTTGCTTTATATCGTGAAACATTTATAAAAGTATTTAATGCTTATACTGAAATTAAGGACGCTAAATTAACATTTATTGACTTGTATAATTTACAGGAACACTTAAGGAAAAATGGGATACACGATAGCTCAAAACATCAGACTACTATCCGTATTGTATCAGGTAAATTTGGAACTGATGTTAAAGTTTCTTACAAAGATTTCTACAATCAGTTAGAATTATGTAAGTTAGCACTTCAAAATTATCAACACGAAATAGAAGTAATATGAAAGAAAAGCCAAGCTACTATGCAATAATTCCTGCTGAAGTAAGATACAGCAAAAAGCTAACACCTAACGCTAAATTACTTTATGCAGAAATTACTGCTCTTTGCAATATGAATGGAAAGTGTATTGCATCTACTCAATATTTTTGTAACCTTTATAATGTGAGTAGGTCTTCAGTTCAGAATTGGCTTAAATTATTAGAAGAAAATGGTTATATAATTAGAGTAGTAAAATATAAACTAGGTAGTAGAGAAATTGAGTCTAGGTCTATTAAATTGGTGGATAAGCCTAGTCTAAAAATATCTACAGATAATACTAATATAAATATAACTAATACTAATCTTACAGATAGTAATAAAAAGGCGTTCTTTAAAAAACCTACTTTTGATGAAGTAAATAATTATTGTTTAGAAAGGAATAATAATATAGATGCAGAAGCGTTCATTGATTTTTACGAAAGCAAAAATTTTATGATAGGTAAAAACAAAATGAAGGATTGGAAAGCTGCTGTAAGAACTTGGGAAAAAAGAGAAGCAAAGAAACCGAAAACAATGTCTAAATTAGATGCTCAAATTAATGCTTGGCAAGAAGCTAAAAAATTATTATGAAACCATTAAAACAAGAAAACTTAAAAGAATTAACTGAAAAAGTCTTAGATTTAGTTGCAAAGACAGCAGTTGAAATAGGGCATAAAACAGACCCTCAAACAATGGCAAGTCTTAGTAAGATATTTGCAGAAGACTTAATACAAGAAAAGCGTTTTGGAAATATGACTTTCAATCAAGTTCAAGATGCATTTAGGCAGGGTGTAAGATTTGGAAAGGATGAACCTTTTTTAAATATCAGAACATTTTACAAGTGGGTATATACTCAAAAGAAGCTAGTAGACAATGCCTACTATCAAGTTCACGAATTAGGACAACCAAAGGAAAAGACTTTATGGTATCAAGAACCTGTAAAACTATTAAAATGATAGGTTGGGTATTAATAACAGCCATTATAATGTGGCTAATAAGAAAATTAAAATGAAGATATTAACAATTGTATGGGGAATAATAATTTTACTTTGTATTTTAGAAGCAATTTTCTGTACTAAATTTGACAAATATGAAAACAATTAAAATTACATCAGGAGAAGTAAAAAGCCAATCAGATGCAATTCTCTGGCATTTAAAAACTTATGGAAGTATTACAAGCTATGAAGCTATAAAAGAATATGGAGCAACTAGACTTTCAGCTATTATCTTTAATCATAGAAAAGAAGGGTATGATATAGATAGTATGCCTTTGACTAAAAAGACTAGATTTGGAAGAAACACAACTATTGCTAAGTATATCTACACAGCACCACCTCAAGAGTTGATACAAGAAATGTTATGGCAGTAAAAACTATAAGCAAATTAAAAAAGGAGTTAGACAAATGGTTCAGTCTTTACATAAGACTTAGAGAAGCTAACGCATACGGAATGTGCCAATGCTTCACTTGTGGAGTAGTCAGGCACTATAAAGACGGTATGCAAAACGGACACTTTCAAAGTAGGAAACATTTATCTACAAGATTTGATGAGGAGAATTGTCAGGTACAATGTGTTAAATGTAACGTCTATGCGTGGGGAGAACAGTATAAATTTTCCTTAGCTTTAGATGGAAAGTATGGAGAAGGAAAAGCTGAGGAATTACAACACTTAGCTAGAACAACTTTAAAGTTAAGTAGGTATGATTACGAAGATAAGATAAGTTATTACGGAACACTTGTTGAAAAGTTAAAAAAAGAAAAAGGAATTGAGTAAACATTTTCAGTAAGTTTGGCGTATGATAAAACCGATTTACGCAAGTGAAGAACATAAGCAGATAATTGAAACTTATATAACTATGTGTACTGAGTTTGCAAAAGATGTAAGTACAAAATCAAGATACAATAATTTTTTAGATGTAGTAGACACTATCTTGGAATATCACAACAACTACGGCACAGGAGTTAAAGAGAATAATTGGTACGATTGGTTAATGATTATACCTATAAACTTATCAGTAGCTACAAATGGGTTCTTTGCAGGTCTTGAAACAAAAACTAAAGCACCTACACTTAGAGCTTATAAAGTTGTTCTTACTGAAATGGTATTTGATGTAGTAGATAAAATTGATGCATTAGAACAAGTAAATGACTGAGATATATGCAGAAATATCAAAGCTAAGTTCTTTCTTCAGGAAGATGTGTTACGGTATAACTCAAGATGAAGAAGCTATTAATGACGCTGTTCAGGAGCTTATGATTTATTTCCTGCAAATGAACCCTCAGACTTTACAGGACATATACGAAAAAGATGGTTTAAAAGGAATAAAAGGTTACGGTGCTGTAGTATTAAGAAGAAGTTTAACAAGCACAAGAAGTCCTTTTTATTATAAGTATAAAAAATACTATACAAATTTAGTAGGAGTATATACAGCAACATCTAGTCAGAACGCTTTTCATAAAAGTATCTATAACATACCAGAAGAAATAGAAGACAATTATAAATGGGAAAAGCTCGAAAAAATTGACTGTGTTTTAGATAAGCAAACTTGGTACGATAAAAAGATATTTGAATTATATTACTCAGGAGAAACACTAGACTCACTCGCTAAAAAAACAGGAATAAGCAGAAACAGTCTTTTTACTACAATAGATAAAGTAAGAGAAATATTAAAAAAAGAATTAAATGAAAATGTATGACCCTGACAAGTGTTCTTCTTTTGAAATGATGTTTGGGTTTTCTCAGACAATAATTGTTAAAAAAAGAAAGCCAAAAAAAGAAGATGAAAAAAAGCAAAAGAATGAAAAACTAGTAGCTATATTTACTTCATAATATGAACAAGTTTTTTGTACCTAATGAAGTCTATGAAGATAGAATAGCAATATGTAGGGATTGTGTATATTATTTTAAACCTACAGGAAATTGTAAAATTTGTAAATGCTTCATGAAAGTGAAGGCAAGAATTGCTACTCAACATTGTCCTCAAAAGTATTGGGATAAAACAACAGAAGTAGAAACTCCTGAAACTTTACCTCAAGAAATAGTAGATGAAATTTTAGATATGTGGAAAGACTTAAAAACAGGTAGAGCAAAAGACCAGGCAGCTAAAAAGAGAATGATAGAAACTTATAATACAATTTTTAATACTAACTACAATGTCAGAACAAATTGCGGTTCTTGTATATCAACTTGCTTTGACGGAATAAAAAAACTATATAATGAATACAAATAGAACTTACAAATCAATTAAATGGGTGCTGAATACTCACATTAAAAAGAATGTTAGAAGTCTTTGGACATGGGAAAATGATAACTTTACTTGTATCTTTGAAAACTATTCAGGTGATAGCAGGATATACACACCGCACCAACTTTTAAAACTTTTAAATAATGACACAGAACGAAAAGATAATTAAAAACCTAGAAAATATGCCACCAATTGAAGTAGATTACAAAACAACACCTGAACCAAGTTACTACTCAGGAAAGAAGTATGGTTACTCAGCACGTAAAGTAGTAGAAGACTTTCAACCTGATAGCTACAACTTAGGAACGGCAATTAGTTACCTCTTACGTGCAGGTCATAAACCCGACAATCCTGCTGAACAAGATATACAGAAAGCAATTAACCATTTACATTTTGAGCTAGACAGAATACATAATGACAAAGTATAGTTGCGAATGCGGTAATACTATGGAAATAGGTAAGGCTACAATAGTTTACCGAGACGGTAAATGGGTTACTAAGGAAGCACTCTGTAATGAATGCGGTAAGTATATGGATAGTAAACCAACAGATGGTATGCCTAACCTTAAAAGAACAGAACCTAGCTTAAGTAAACAAAGAGATAAGCTTTGGGCAGGAGCAAAAGAAAAGCTAATAGGCGAAAGAGGAATAAATGAGGACTACTAAATAAAATCAATTAAATTCTATTATATACTATGAAACAACAAGTTAAGATAAGTAAAGTAAAGGGAAACCCTGACAATCCTAGAATAATAAAAAACGATAAATTTAAAAAGTTAGTTAAGTCAATACAGGAATTTCCTGAGATGTTAAAGCTAAGACCTATTGTAGTTGATGAAGATATGATGGTGCTTGGTGGCAATATGCGACTTAAAGCAAGTAAAGACGCAGGGCTAAAAGAAGTGTGGATAGAAGTAGCAGAAGGGCTTACTGAAGAACAAAAGAAAGAATTTATAGTTAAAGACAATGTAGGGTTTGGAGAATGGGAATGGGATATGTTAGCTAATGAATGGGATAGTGTACAACTTGCAGAATGGGGTTTAGATGTATGGCAGAATGAAGATGATGTAAAAGAGGAAGAAGAAGTTTATACAAAGAATATTGAAGCTCCTACTTATGAACCTAAAAATGAAAAGCCAAAAGAAGAAGAACTTTACAATGAAGACAAAGTAAAAGAGCTAATAAAAAAGATAGGGATTTCTAATATAGAAAAGGAAGAAAAAGAATTTTTAATAAAAGCAGCTTACAGGCATACAGTATTTAATTATCAAAGTATTGCAGACTTCTATGCGCATTCTAATAAAGAAGTACAGGAGTTAATGGAAGATAGTGCTTTAGTTATAATTGATTTTAATAAAGCTATTGAGAATGGATATGTTAAGTTAAGTAAAGAGGTTCAAGAATTATATGATGAGGAATATGGAGAATAAAGATTTTGCAGTATTTATACTAACACATGGCAGACCTGATAATGTTATGACATATAACACTTTAAAAAAATCAGGATATACAGGTGATATTTATATAGTAATTGATAATGAAGATAAATCAGCAGACATATATTATGAGAATTTTGGTGATAAAGTTATAATGTTTGACAAGAAAGCAATAGCAAAAACTTTTGATGAAGCAGATAATTTTGAAGATAGAAGGGCAATAGTATATGCTAGAAATGCTTGTTTTAATATAGCTAAAGATTTAGGGATTACTTATTTTATACAAATGGATGATGACTACAGGAGTTTCCATTTTAGACTATATAAATCAAATAAAGACAAGCCTAAACGCATTACAAATATAGATAGTGTGCTTGATGTTATGTTAGACTTCTACAAAACAATTCCTGCAAAAAGTATTGCAATGGCTCAGGGTGGTGATTTTATAGGTGGAGCAGGTTCAGGAACAGCTAAGAATAAGAAGCTAAAAAGAAAGTGTATGAATAGTTTTATATGTTCTACTGAAAAACCTTTTAAATTTAACGGAAGGATAAATGAGGATGTCAATACATATACTCATAAAGCAACAATTGGTGAGATTTTTTTTACTATTCCTACACTATCACTAGAACAAGAAACAACACAAAGTAATAAAGGGGGGATGACTGATATTTATTTAGACAAAGGAACTTACATAAAATCTTTTTACTCAGTTATCTTTCAACCTTCTTCAGTTAAGGTAGCTCTAATGGGTGATAAGAATATGAGGTTACATCATAGAGTAAGTTGGAAGTATACAACACCTGTAATATTAGAAGAAAAATACAAAAAATAAATGGAACAAAATAGAACAAAGATAAACAAAGAAAGATTACTTAAAGCATTAGAGTCAAGTCTAGGAGTAATAACAACTGCTTTAAAAGCAACTGACCTAAGTAGAACAAACTTTTATAAGTGGCTAAAAGAAGATGAGGAATTTGCAGCTAAAGTAGAAGAAATAGAAAACATACAACAAGACTTTATTAAGTCAAAGTATTATGAATGTGTAAAAGACAAAGTGCCATCAGTTGTAATACACGCTGCTAAGACTAGGTTAGGTTGGAATGAAACAAATAGAGTAGATATAACTTCAGGTGATAAAG
>Ga0098041_1000826_pt1 | contig 12197 bp, 12 predicted proteins | sample 8_EtaG_FD_77066 | JGI IMG/M metagenome (GOLD analysis project Ga0098041, IMG submission 77066) | Marine viral communities from the Subarctic Pacific Ocean - 8_ETSP_OMZ_AT15162 metaG | ecosystem: Environmental > Aquatic > Marine > Oceanic | place: Pacific Ocean | collected 2015-01-08
TCTGTCAGCGACAGCAATTAACTTGGAGTACACATCGTGAGTAATTTATCAGATTTAATACCTGCGGGTGCTTCGGCCAAACAACTCACATTTACCGATAGCGGTAGCGGCATAGCAACCAAGAAGCCTGTGGTATTGAACAGTGATGGTACGGTTGCGGAAGCAGGGGAGATTACTTATGCGATAGGGACAGGTTCGGCAACTAATTATACCGGCTCCAGTGATGAAGGTAACTATGTAAATATTGCATACGACACAGTTAACGACAAAATGTTACTTGTTTATACCGACAGTAGCACTGGCTATGGAACGGGAGTTGTAGGAACGGTTTCGGGGACTACCCTTTCTTGGGGGACTCCGGTAGTTTTTCAAAGTGCATCTATGTCTTATACGTGGGTTGCTTTTGATACGTCAGCGGAAAAATTTCTTATTGTGTTTAGGGAATCAGGTTTAGGCTATGGAATGGTCGGCACGATAAGTGGAACGAGCGTGTCTTATGCGGGTAAGACTAGGGTTGATGGAGGTGGTAGTAGCAATGGGTATGGAGGATTAGCTTACGACTCTAATGCGGCAGCTTGTGTGAATGTTTATTACAGAAGTGGCTACTCCCCAGAAGTTACTGTAAATACTATTTCTGGAAGCACTATTACAAGTAGTAGTGCAGTGTCGTTTGGGACTAGTGGAGATTTTCCGTTAGATATAACCTACGATTCAACAGCACAAAAAGTAATTATTTGTTATCAAGGCAGTAGCAATTATATTAGAGCTATTGTAGGAACAGTGAGTGGGGCTTCAATTAGTTTCGGGAGTGAGCTTAATACTGGTCTTCCCACAAACGGTAATGGAAGTGTCAGCTACGACCCTGTGCAAGACAAAACTTTACTTTATTTTAACGAGACATCTGGCTCTCAAACTGGATATTTTGGAGTAATGACTGTTACTGGAACGAGTCTAGGTATAGGTTCGTATGTAGCTAATACAACTGGTGGTGAAGGTTATATAATAGTTCGTTACAACGCAGCTTCAGCAAGTCATGTTGCTGCGTGGAGTACGGGTAGTGCAGGAAAAGCTAGAGATGTCACCATTAGTGGAACTACCCCTACCCCTGATGCAACAATAACGGATTGGTCTACTGATTATTTAGATTACATTGGTATGGCTTATGATCCAGATCAAAAAGTAATGGTGATTGGCACGAAAAACGATGTTGCACCATTAGCCTACTCAATAGTTTACAGAAGTGTTTACACTGGAACCAACCTCACCGCAACTAACTTCGTAGGCATAGCCGACAGCGCAATCTCAGCCAGTGCCGCAGGAAGTGTTATTGTACAGGGTGGTACGGTAACAGGGTTAACATATGCTTCAAGTACCATGTCTTTTGGCTCCCCTGTTAATTTTGATGGGGCGGGTTGGAAACAGAAAAACCGCATGGCATATGACACCACAAATAACAGAGTAGTTAATATCTATGAGGATAATACTGGAACAGGCTATGTTACGGCGGTTGTAGGAACTGTTTCAGGAACTACCACAGAATGGGGAACCGCTGTAGTTGTTAAGTCGGCGGTTACTAATGGTGTCAGTATTGCCTATGACACAAACGCTCAAAAAATGGTGGCATACTACAATAGTGGTTCGGCTCATTACGCTAGGGTAGGAACTGTGTCAGGTAGTGGAACAGGTGCTACTATTAGCTTTGGGACGGAAGTGACCGTTGTGGCGGCTAATGCTGACCTCTGTGCGATTGCTTATGATGCAAACGCTCAAAAGGTGGTTGTAACCGTAGAGGAATCGAGTGTGTTAAAAGCGCTCGTAGGCACTGTAGCCGGAACTGATATTACTTTTGGAACGGCAGCTAGTTTCTACTCTGGTGATGCTAATAATCCCGGCCCACAGATTGCCTATGATGCCAATGCTCAAAAAGTAGTTATCCAGTATACAAAAACCTCTGATTCATACGGATACGCCATTGTGGGAACGGTAGCGGGAACCGATATTACGTTTGGAACGGAAGCGTCTTACTCCGCCGCCACCAACAGGAATAATGATATTTCTTATGATTCAACCGCGCAGAAACTTTTTCTATCCTTTAGGGATAGCAGTAACAATTCTACGGGAATCGTAGGAACAATAGCCGGAACTGACATTACTTTTGGCGCTGTTGCTACAGCAATTACTGGCGGTACTCAAGGGGAGTATTCAAGGTGCGTTTATGACCCAGATAACGATATAACCATTGTGGTAGGGTCAGTAAATAGCGTAGGAACAGTGGCGGCTGCAACCATTTCGGGAACCAGTGCTTCTTTTAGCAGCCCTCAAACATTTAATGCTTTTAGCACTTCGGAATTCGGTTTGACCTATGATACGACTGCCGATAAAGCCGTTGTAGTCTATGGTTATTATGACGGTGCGGGGATAAGTCCGGCTGTGGTAATTACTACTGCAACACCTTTTACCACAGGAACCAAATACTACGTCACCACCTCTGGTGGCTTTTCAAGTTCAGCAGGTGACCCTAGCGTCAATGCAGGACTAGCAATTTCAACAACATCTTTACTTTTGAATGGAGACTCATAATGAGCCAGACTATTACACGAAATGACGGCAACGTAAGCGTTTATGTATTTGACGATAGCGTTACTGTCGATCTCTCAGCAACACCTAATACCACTGTTAGAAACAACGGCGGTAATGACTTTGATATAGGCGATCTAAACTCTAGCAATGCAACTCTGCACACAGGAGTTACAGCACCAAGTGGATGGCAAGGCGGCAAGCATACCTATGACGGCAGTGATTGGGGCGATGTCAGCGGTTGGGTAGACCCACGCGCCGGAATGCTTGAAAACGAAAAAGCTCGTTATGCGGCTGACAGCACCTACAGTTCTACGTTTACAGACGCTATTCAGGCAGAAGCTGATCGTATTAAAGCGTTGTAATTATGCGAGAAGTAGAGCGTTTACTTTTAGAAACGGGCTGTAAGTATTCGACTTTAGCTTACGAAGACAAGATCACGAAAGGAATTAAGATTGAGTCTAGGCTTACGTCTACTACTGCTTATGTTATAAAAACGAAATCAATAGACATTATTTGTTTTCGCGGTACAGCTCAACTTGGTGATTGGCTTTTTAATGTATCTGCTATTCCAGTTCCTTATGCTGGTCGTTTGTGTCATGGAGGTTTTGTGGCGGCTCATGCGTCCGTATGGAGGAAGATTAAGAAGCATATAGATTACGATAAAAACACAATGATTTGTGGGCATAGTCTGGGAGGCGCTCTTGCTGAGTTGTCAGCAGCAAAGCTTTACAAGAAACACAAGAATCTCAGTCTAGTAACTTTTGGCAAACCAAATACCTTCTTCAAAGGATTTAAACGTCCTATGAATTTAAAGGGGCAGTTGTCTGTAGTTTCGGGCAGTGATGTGGTTTCTCGAATTCCTAGACTGTGTTACGGGCCTAGCGTTAGTCAGACTATTATTTATTTTGCTAATAACGGAGATGATTTTATAAACCCTCCAGCAGAATTAAAGAAAAGGGATTTTATGGCTAAGGCTACAGACGCTATATCCGATCATTTTATGCCCGGATATGAACAGCGTTTACTCGCCTACATACAAAACGAGGCTAAGAAAAAAAGGCAGGCACAAACTTCCACAAAGAGTGTGGCTGCTCTGACGGATACAGAAAAGAAAGAATTGAAAAAAATAACGGGGATAAAAGATGACTAGATGGTTAATCTTAATAGCGTTTATGATAAGCGGTTGTTCTGTTTCGGAAGACATGATTGCTAACAAAGAATTGTATTGCTCTGGTGTATACAAAGGAATTAGAGCAGTAAGTCGTGTAGCTACTGAAGTCACTACAGGGATTGCAATTCCTGATGTATGCGACACGATAGATGAGATAGTAGAGGAGGATACTGCTGACGCGACTACTAAAAGTAGTTAGGAATTTAGAAGCAACTATTAAGTTATGGCTTTTTTTGAGGATGTAAATGATAGAACTAACAATAGCTGCACAAGCAGCTTTCAAAGCATACGAATTGCTAAAAAGTGGGGTAGCCAAAGGCCGTGAGATAGAGGACATGGGTGGCTATGTCCGTCAATTTTTTAAAGCCAAACATGACGTAGAGAAAGCAGTTGAAGCAAACGAAAAGAAAAATGGGGAAAAGGACTTACTTTCAGGATCAGCATTAGAGCAAGCTATAGCGCTTGTTGAAGAACAAGAAAGGATCGCCAAGTTAGAAGAAAAAATAAAATGGATGTACATCAATAAAGGAAAATCATCCACATGGGCTAAAATAAAACGGGAAAGTGAAAGAATTGAAAAGAAAAGGGCGGAAGTTAAAAAGAAAAAGAAGATAGCCAAAACACAAGAAGAGCATTTAATTAGAGACTTATTCCTTGTATTAGGAATTTTAGTCGGGGGAATTGGATTAACAGGAGGGATTATCTTTTTAATCTTTAGTGGGTATTTTGGTTAAGTTACCACTCCCCATTCTGGTAATAATTACAGTTTTGGCACTCCAGCTTATACTGGCAATGACAGGATAATAAATGAAGATTGGTTCTTTGTTAAAAACCCTTGCTCCGACTCTGATGAAAACGGTAGCAAGTAGCAACCCCATAGCAGGAATGGCTGTCAAACTAGCTGCGCGAAAGTTGGGCTTGCCGGATACATCTACTATAGATGAGATAGAAAAGGTCGTGGAAAACGATCCAGAAAAAGCACAGACGTTACAAGATGCCGACTTAGAAATAAAAAAATTAACGGCAAATATTGAAGGGTTTAAACTGGAGACGGAGGATAGGCAAGATGCGAGAGATAAGTTCGCTCATGATCCTACGCCAAAAGTTATTGCAGTTATGGCGATGGGTGGATTCTTGGCGTATATCTTTATGGTCACGTTGCGTGGGCCAGAGCAAACGGATGATGCGATTGTCAATTTGGTGTTGGGGTATCTGGGCGGCCTTGTCACAGGGGTTACAAGCTTCTACTTCGGCAGTAGTCATAATGGAAACAAATAAAATGGAAAAGCTGATCGGAATTTTAAAGCGTCATGAAGGTGTTAAAACCCACGCATACAGAGACTCTCTTGGGATTCTACACATAGGGTGCGGAAGAAATATCGAAGGTTCTAAAGCGCACAGAGGGCTTGGCCTTAGCGATGACGAGATAGACTATATGTTGAGCAACGATATAGTCCGTACTATTAAAGAGTTGTCTACGGAGTATCCTTGGTTTAATGATCTTGAAGATGGCGCAAGGCGTGACGGAATTATTAATATGCACTTTAATCTGGGCAGAGTGCGTTTTGCGAAATTTAAAAAGGCTATTGCTTTTATGGAAGAGGGAAACCATGACCTAGCCGCCTTAGAATTTTTGGATTCACTTTGGGCAAAGCAAGTAAAAAATCGTAGCATAGAGGTGACAGACATGATAAGGACAAACACTTATGTCTAACCCATACATCTTTACTGCTACGGTATCTAAAATTGTAGATGGGGACACTATGTATGTTACAGACATCTCTCTTGGTTTTGGTAATTGGCATTGCGGTGATACTGGGCGTGGCATTTGTTTACGCCTTAATGGAATTGACACACCAGAATCTCGGACGAGAGATTTGGAAGAAAAAAAGTATGGACTCGCAGCAAAAGAATTTGTTAAAGCGTTCTCGCCCGTAGGTACTAAGGTCACTTTAAGAACCTACGAGAAAGGCAAATACGGACGTTGGTTAGCCGATATTAAAGTAGGTGGTAAGTGGCTATGCAAAGAATTGATCAAACACCATCACGCTGTGGAATATCACGGGCAAAATAAAGCGGATATACGGGAAGCCCTTATCCTCAACAGAAGTAAGGTAAAACTAATATGCCCTTAAAATCTATTGAACTTAAAGCAGGTATAAATCGAGAAAACACACGCTACGCTACTGAAGGTGGGTGGTACGAAGGGGATAAAATTCGGTTTAGACAAGGCACTCCAGAAAAAATAGGTGGTTGGGAACGTATTTCTGCAGATACATTTTTAGGAGTGTGCCGTTCGTTGTGGAATTGGGTAACGATTGGTGGTCAAAATCTGGTGGGTGTAGGTACTAACCTTAAATTCTATATTGAACGGGGTGGTGCATATTATGATGTTACTCCTATACGTTCTACTACCGCTGCGGGAGATATAACTTTTGCCGCCACTAATGGTTCTTCTACACTTACTATTACAGATACGGCTCATGGGGCAGGTAATGGAGATTTTGTTACTTATTCGGGCGCAGTGACGTTAGGTGGCCTTATTACCGCAGCTGTTTTAAATCAAGAATATCAAATAGATGTAGTGTTAGATGAAAACACTTATACGATTACGGCTAAAGATACAGGTGGCGCAACAGTTACAGCCAACGTCAGTGATACAGGAAATGGTGGGAGTTCGGTTGTAGGGGTCTATCAAATCACTACAGGTAACTCTATAGCTGTGCCGTTCACGGGGTGGGGTGCAGGTGCTTGGGGTTCAGGAACATGGGGGGTAGGTGGTACTACTACTCAACCACTTCGTTTATGGAGCCAAAACAATTTTGGGGAAGATTTAGTTTTTGCTTATAGGGGTGGGCCTCTTTTTTATTGGGACGCAACTACAGGTACAACCACTCGTGCAGTATATGTATCCTCGTTAGCAGGAGCGTCTGACGTACCTACTTCTGTTAATTATTCTTTCGTATCAGATATTAATAGATTTGTATTTGCTTTTGGGGTTAACCCATTAGGGGATTCTCAAATAGACCCTTTGCTAATTAGATGGTCAGATCAAGAAAGTGTAGTTAACTGGACACCGAGTGCCGGAGGGGAAGCGGGTAGTTTAAGACTTTCTCATGGGACGGAAATTGTTACAGCAATCCAAGCCAGACAGGAAATATTGGTATGGACAGACTCAGCGTTGTTTTCTTTGCAGTATCTGGGTTTCCCTGACATATGGGGCGCACAGTTATTAGGCGATAACATATCTATCGCAGGGCAAAATGCTGTTACTTATGCAGCAGGTATAGCCTTTTGGATGGGGCGCGATAAGTTCTATACCTACGATGGTACAGTTTCTCCATTACCTTCTAATGTCCGGCGGTATGTGTTTAGCGATATCAACGAACAACAGTTCCAACAAATCGTAGCAGGTACAAACGAAGGGTTTAGTGAAGTGTGGTGGTTTTATTGCTCTGCAGGGTCTACTACTAACGACCGATATGTAGTGTATAACTATGTAGAGAATTTGTGGTTTTACGGAACAATGGGACGTACGGCATGGTTGGATTCTGGATTAAGGGCTTATCCTCTGGCGGCTACCTACACTTATAACCTTGTTAACCATGAAGTAGGGACAGACGATAAAGAAACTGCTGTAACTACAGCCATTACCGCTTCTGTAACATCTGCGGAATTTGACTTAGAAGACGGCCATCAGTTTGCCTTTGTGAAACGTGTTCTTCCTGATGTTACCTTTGTTAATTCTACAGCAGTGTCTCCTGCGGTAGTGTTGTCTTTAGAGGCTCTACAGAACTCAGGGTCAGGATATAACTCTCCTGCTTCTGAAGGCGGGAATAGCACAGCTACCGTAACACGTACTGCCACCGTACCTATAGAACAGTTTACGGGGCAGGCATTTGTGCGGATTAGGGGGCGACAGTTGGCTATAAAGGTAGAGTCTACTGCGGTAGGGGTGGCGTGGCAGTTAGGGATTCCTAGATTAGATATGCGTCCTGATGGGAGAAGATAGCTATGGCGGCAGGTACCGAACTACGGGTGGTCGCTCCAGCGTTACCAAAACCACCACAGGCATACACAAAAGGATATTCAGATCAGTTTAATAACATATTACGGTTGTATTTTAATCGTATAGACCGAGCGTTAAGTAATCTTATGTCAGCAACAGTACCATATAATTTAAGAGTCTCTCAGGGGATTGTAACGGGCGCTTCTTCTACCTATAAATTTGGTTTTAACTCTGATATTGACACAGCAGAAGAAACCCTTTGGACTCAAGGGGGTGTATATGCTTACTCTACATCAGCCGCCCTTATATACCTGAGTAGTACCGATGCCAATGACACAGTATCGGGTACAGGCGCTAGGACAGTAACAATCGAAGGGCTAGACAGTAGTTACGTTGCCATTTCTGAAACACTTAATCTAAACGGTCAGACTCAAGTAGCTACTACGAAACAATTTATTAGAGTTAACAGAATGTATGTTGTTACTGCAGGTGCGGGTGAGACGGCAGCTGGGACTCTTTATGTTGGCACATCAGGCGCATCTAGTGGTGTACCTACAGGCACTACTTATGCTGCTATTCCTCAAGGAGACAACCAGAGTCAGATGGCTGTCTATACAGTTCCTGCTTTACATTCGTTTTATATAGACAGCATAAGCTTTACAGCTGCGGTTGCTACGGCTACTAATTCGGTTACTACTAAATTGATGACGAGGGAAACTTCTGGGGTTTTGCGGACTCGATTTATAAATGTTATAGAGAACAATCATTTAGCTAATAACTTTGAATACCCTATAAAAGTACCTGCTAAAACCGATATAGAGCTACGAGCTATAGGGTCAGCAGCTAACAATCAGGTAAGTGGCGCGTTTGAAGGGGTGTTAATAGCAGACTAATATGGCTAAAGTAACCTCCAATTTTGATGTAGTAGAAGAAGCCATACGGCAACTTTCACCAGACAAACCCAATCAAGGTTTCGATATGGTGGATGGTATTCCTGTACCCGAAGACAGGTCAGTAGCTAGGTTTGAAATTGATACCCCTGATGATGATCGTACCATTAAGAACGCCATTGGCGGTCTGTCACCCACAACCGGAACTTTGGTGCAAGCATGGTCAGATGCCTTAACCCAAATGGGTGGCACACCGAATACTTTTGACCGTAATCAGATAAAACCTCCTACCGCTGACGAAATCGCTAAAACTCCCGCTGATGTACTTCTAGGCAAAACAGTAAGGCCGGAAGATGCCGAATTAATACTTACAGCTAAGGCTGTAGAAGCTGGCATTACTGACCCTCAAGCCCAACAGATGATCGTGGCCAAAGGGATGACAGCGTTTAAAGCAGGCAAAAACCCAATACAGGTATTAAATAGCGCAGCTACAGGAATAGAAGATTTTGTTAACGATACTTTAGAGCGTGTGAATAATATTGTTGGGCCGATATACACAAAAGGCGAAGACTTTATTACGGAAACTATAGACACCATCACGGCAAAAGTTCCGTGGCTACGTGATTTTATACCTAATCAAGGAACGATAGTTAATACAAGTACGGGTACTGTAACGGGTACTTATACTGCGGGAGGGGCAGGGATACCTCCTTGGCTCCAAACGGGAACGGGGGGCATCACTGTAGGAAGTCCTCGAGCTGGGGGAGGTATTTGGACTGCTAAACGAGGGCCAATAGTTGTGTCTACAGGCAACGCCACAGCCGATAAGATACTTGGAAAGATATTAAAAGGTGGGACGATAGACCTAGAGAATGTAGCCACTCAAGACATTATTAACACTGTGTTAAAGGAAGCAGGGATAGACCCTACTACTATAGGAGGAAACGCAACTGGCAAAGTGGTAAAAACTGCGGTAGAGAAAACTAAAACGATAATAAAAGAGGCTAACAAGAACAACAAAAAACTTAAGGTTACAGCTGATGATCCATGTGATGACCCTACTAGCCTAGCTTACAATGACCCTACTATTTGCCCTAAGAATATTACTTATGATGATCCATGTGATGACCCTACTAGCCTAGCTTACAATGACCCTACTATTTGCCCTAAGAATATTACTGGCGGTCAAGATACTACTGACAGTCAAATTGCACTTCAAGACCTTACGTGTTGGAACGCTAACGGGCAGTCTCAAGACTTCAAACAAGTAGCTTCGTGTCCTGATACGTTCCCTTTTACCAGTAATCCTTTTGATGCAGATGGCGCTCCAGCTACCGTACCTATAACAGGGAAGGGAGATAAACCCTGCGATCCAGTTAACGGAGTTGAGTATAAAAGAGACGATACCGGGAATTGTGTTCCAGTTTCAGGAGGTGATGATAAGAAAAAGGGAGATAAACCCTGTGATCCAGTTAACGGAGTTGAGTATAAAAGAGACGATACCGGGAATTGTGTTCCAGTTTCAGGAGGTGATGATAAGAAAAAGGGAGATACGACAACAGTAGATACGACAACAGTAGCTACGACAACAGAAACAGATGGCTGTGGAATAGTTAATGGAGTTCAGTATGTAGAAGATGCAAATGGAAATTGTGTCCCACCTGCAGTAGGTGATGATAAGTGTGAGAATGCTGTATACGCTGCTAACCATTTGTGTGAGTGTTTCCCTGAGCATCCTGATTGTGGTGATCCGTGTGAAGAGTTAAAAGATGAATGCGCTAAGATAGGACAGTGTGCAGATTGCGATACTATGCAATGTATGGATTGCCCTCCTGTAGTTGAAAAAGAGGAAGAAGAGGTGGTTGAAATAGGTGGTGGTTCAGCAGGAGCAGGTTCAGCAGGTGGTGGGGGGTTAAATTTTGGATTTGAGACACCCCCTCAGATACCTACCCCTTCTCCGGTAACTGAAGAAGCAGCTGAATTAGTAGAACTTGGCCCACAATACAGTATAAGCGGGAAACCGTTATTTGAAACGCAACAGACAGACGATCTTGATTTTCTGGGGTTAGAATCAAACCCCTTCGCCCCTTTCAATAAGGGTGGTATAGTTAGAGATTATGCTGTTAATACACTAATTGACATTCTGAGGAAAAAGTAATGTGGGAAGGTCTAACTGGTTTTGGTAGCGATATATTAAAGTGGTTTGGTGGTGGCGATAAAGATAAAGGGTGGCAAGGAATTTTGGGGGCAGCCTTAGGTGTAGGGGCCGGATACGATTCCTATAAAGATGCTAAAGAAGCCCAAGACGCCTTTAGAAAGCGCCCCACTTCTGGTTACCAAGGAGGTATACCGGACTATACGGCAGTAAGACAACGCGTCCCTATGACGGGAGATGGGTATGATGCTAACCGTAGGCCGGGGAGTTCAGGACGGCGTTATTTTACAGATGTAGAATTTGTTGGCACTCCTGAATATGTAACTCCTACTATACCTGAAGGAGCTTCTAACGAAGCGGTAGCAGCTTTACACGAACAAGCGCGAACAGACCAACAAAATGCGTTAGCCGCCTTGATAGAAGGAGCGCAGGGACGATCCGATACTCAGAAATGGGGTTTAGCGGCGGCTAATCTGGACAGTCCATACCGCGATACAATCCCCACCCCTACTTATACTCCTACCCTTAACCAGAATGTAACTACCTTCGGAGATACTGCTCCTAAAGCCAGTAATGACATATACGATGTACTCAATAGACTTGTAGAACGGTCTAAAGTCACCCCTTACGGCACTACAACTACCGTATCCGATACAGAAGATGTAGTACAAGCCGCAGGAGGGGGGCTAATGGGTATGTATTTAGGGGGGAAGACTGATGGAATGGCAGATCAAATTCCCGCCCGAATAGATGGTACGCAAGAAGCTAGACTAAGTGATGGAGAATATGTAGTTCCCGCAGATGCCGTTAGTCATTTAGGTAATGGTAACTCAGATGCAGGGGCTAAAGTGTTAAAAGATATGATTAGTAGAGTACGACAAGAACGAACAGGCAACCCTAGACAGGGAAAAGAAATAAACCCTAACCACATACTTCCAGTATAGGTACGAATATGGCCATCCAACCGTCAGGAACAGAATCTTCGCTCTCTAGTTGGGCAGGAGATTACGTAACAGATTTTTTAGGCACAGGTAAAGCCCTAGCTAAACAACCTTATCAGGGTTTTGAAGGCCCACTTACTGCAGGAACATCCAACTTACAGAATAAAGCATTCAGTGGATTAGCGGAACTAGCTTTACCTACAGCAAACATGGGTGGATTCCAAGCAAGTTCTTATACTACCCCCGGTGTGTCTACGCGGTACATGAACCCGTATCTACAGGCGGTATTAGAACCTCAAATTGCTGAAGCTACTCGTCAGTCAGATATAATGGCAGCTAAAAACCGCGCTCGAATGACTCAAGCAGGGGCATACGGTGGCTCCCGACAAGCTATATTAGAAGCGGAAAACCAACGAAACCTGATGCGAAACCTTGCAGATATATCAGGTAA
>Ga0098041_1000828_pt1 | contig 12176 bp, 16 predicted proteins | sample 8_EtaG_FD_77066 | JGI IMG/M metagenome (GOLD analysis project Ga0098041, IMG submission 77066) | Marine viral communities from the Subarctic Pacific Ocean - 8_ETSP_OMZ_AT15162 metaG | ecosystem: Environmental > Aquatic > Marine > Oceanic | place: Pacific Ocean | collected 2015-01-08
ACATCGTCATTACGTCAGCAGATGTTGCTAGTGCCCTGCAAATGGCAGGAGTTCTTGATTACGGTCCCGTTCTCAATAGTCTGAACAGTTTGAACGTTGATGATACTGGCAATACTTTTGCTGGTGTTCTTAATGGTCGGTTCAAAGTATACGTTGACCCGTATGCTGGGGACTTTACTGCTGGATCAGATGCAGGCATGCATTATTTCGTAGTTGGTTACAAGGGCACTTCCGCATATGATGCTGGAATGTTTTATTGCCCATATGTACCACTGCAAATGGTTCGTGCTATTGGTGAGAACACTTTCCAACCAAAGATCGGATTCAAGACCAGATATGGTATTGTTGAGAATCCATTCTCTCAAGGTCTTACAGTTGGTGCTGGTGCTCTTAACGCCAATACTAATGAGTACTATCGTGGTGTTGCAGTCAAGGGTCTGCTTGGCTAATTAGTAACCAAGAGGTAATCACTTTAAAGGCAGGCAGGTAACTGTCTGCCTTTTTTTGTTTGTATGTCTAATGAGGTATAATGAAACCATGGTTTAATACTGCTCTTTTTTTATTACTCTTTGTATTTGTTATTGCGATGGGATTTAAGTTTGACCAGAGAATAAATAGCATTGAGATGAAGCAGAAAATTAATGAAATAGAAAAAATCAATTCTCATATGAAACCCTAACTACATGGCAATATCAACAAACCCTACAAGTTCAGCAAATCCAAATCTATTATCTAATGTTACGTTTAACTTTAATGTTGATCGTTTCCCCAATATGAACTTTTACGTTCAGTCTGTTACGCTACCTGGTATTCAAATCATGGAGATTCCTATGGAGACAGGTTTAGCCAGATTGTCGGTCAAAGAGCCAGCAGCAAAAGCAACCTTTGAACCTTTTACTGTGACATACATGGTTGATGAAGATATGAACAACTATATCGAAATATGGGACTGGATAAATACAGTTGGAGGTTTGAAAAAGGGAGATTATGGTAATCTTAAATCTGATGTAACAGGCAATAGTATTAAGTCTACTATCATGATCGATATTTTAACCTCACACAGAAACAACAACATTCGTTGTAAGTTTCAAGATGCCTTCCCAACATCCCTTGAAGCATTGACGTTTGACTTCAGGAACCCATCGGTTGACTATCAACCAATGACAGTAAGTTTTACATATAATTACTTTACAATGGAAAAACTATAATATATTAATGAATATTGAAGAAATTAAGAATCTATGGGCAAAGGATAGTCCCATTGAGACTGATTATCATGTAGCATCACGCAACATTCCACAGTTGCATTCCAAATATTTAAATTTATACTGCGATGAGAAAGCAGTCGCACAAACAATGACTCGTGGTGTCAAAACCATGAGACGCATTCGTTATGAGTACTATACTGGTACGATTGAACCTGAGTTGTTAGATAAATACAACTGGGAACCATACCTCAAAAAGATTTTGAAAACAGAGGTAGGGATGTATTTGGATGCATGTCCTGTGTTGAGTGGTATGGAACTTGAACTGCGTATGCAGGAGGAAAAGGTTTCCTTCCTGGACTCAGTTCTCAGAATGATTAACCAAAGAAACTTCCAAATTAAGGAGGCAGTTTCGTGGGAAAGATTCGTTTCGGGAAACTAAAGAAAAAGGTAAAAATGCTGGAGTTTAATAACCCTATCATAACGACCCTCATCGGATTGGTCGTATTTTACATTGGTCTTAAAATGTTTTCTGGTGGAATGAAATCGATGGGTAACATCGACCACCTACAATGGTTCTTAGGCAATCCCATATACATGTTTTTTGGTGGTATTGTTATGACATTACTTTGGCAGTCTAGTTCACTATCAACAACTGCTATCATAGGACTGGTTGCAGGAGGTGCACTTCCTTTACCTGCGGCAATAGGAGCAGTTCTTGGAGCAAATATTGGTACGACAGGTACTATATGGTTAGCTGGCATGCTGGTTAGCGATGGGATGCCGTCAGGTATAACAAGACAAATAGCAATGGTGCATACAGGAGTAAACCTTTTTATGGCAGTGATGCTGTTACCTTTTGCTCAACATATAGCGAGGTTCGTCTCACGATTCTAAATCATAGCGAAAGGATATAATGAAGTTACCCGTATTTTTATTTTTTACATTATTTTTAACATCCTGTGTACTCACGAACTTTTTCGTATTTGAAGGAGATACAGGGACAAAAGAAAACATTCCTGTCAATCCTGCTGAGTTGATTGAAATGGCAGAGTATTGCAGAGATGTTTATGAAGTAACTGGAGACAATGGTGATGAGTTTTCATGGGTGGTCACTGAAGACCAAGGTGTCACAATCATCATTATCCGAGGTACAAATAATCTCAAAAACGTAAAGTCTGATGTTGATGCCAGACCATTCAAAGACAAAAAACTTGATGCAACATTGCACAGAGGTTTTCGTAGTGCTGCTGAAGAGATATATCAGTCAATCAATAAAAAGCATCAACTCCATGATACAGTCTATCTAACAGGGCACTCACTTGGAGGTGCTATTGCAATGATCATGGGATATTGGTATGATGAAGATGGTAAGACAGTTCAAATTTATACTTTTGGGGCACCCAAGGTCTCAACTAAATACTTTGCTAACAGTCCACAGCATTTTCGTGTGGCAATGGTGAACGACCCTGTTCCCTTTGCTCCACCCTTTCCTTACATACATTCAGGAATAAATATAAATCCAAAGACGTTGGACTGGCGATATAAGAATGATGTAGGGGATTTTACAAAGATTGATGCGCGAGACCATTCGATCAATGCGTATCATAAACATTTAATTAGACACAATGTAGGAGAAAAATGAGTGAACGTGGAATACAAGAGACCAAGGAGGTCTTAAGATTTGTATTATCTTTCGTCATGGCACTCAAGAAAACTTATGCTGATGGGGATTTTGATTGGAGTGACTCAAGACACTTTATCGATCCACTGAAGAATCTTGGTGATGCTATGAATAACATTGATGAGGTTTTACCTGAAATCTCAAATATTGATGATAAAGAATATGAAGAGTTGATTGAGTGGATGGCTGATGAGTTTCCTGAGATAATGGATGAGCATTTGGAATATGTTTTAGATCATGCCCTTGACTCAGGTAAAATGATTCTCTCACTTGTGGACACGATTAACGACTAAATAGGAAGTAACCCATTCCTATTTTATTATGTATAAATTACCATTAAATATTGAAAAAATCGACGAAACATATCTTAGAGCCACTTGTGATGATAGTGGGTTCCTGAGAGAATTATCTGACTATTTCACATTCGAGATACCAAACTGGCAGTTCATGCCACAAGCACGGAATCGAATGTGGGATGGTAAGATTCGTTTATTCAACTGGCACAAAAAATTATTATACTTAGGATTATTGCCTTATGTTCGGAAGTTTTGCGAAGACAGACGAGTTAAAGTTTCGTATAAAGAAGATGAGTTCTCTTATTCACCTGACATATCGGAGAGTGATGTTGAAGAGTGGATGGAGGACCAAACTCTCAAAATCACTCCCCGTTACTATCAAACAGAAGGATTACTCCATGCGATTAATTCGCAAAGAGCAGTCATCATCAGTCCAACAGGATCAGGCAAATCATACTTGATGTACCTGATGACCTCGTACTTTGAGGTCAGGACTCTCATAGTTGTTCCAACCTTGAGTTTGGTTGAACAAATGGTGAAAGATTTCAAAGACTATGGTTGGCATCAGTCAATACATAAAATCAAAGCAGGTGCGGATAAAGATACATTGATGCAGGTTACTGTCAGTACTTGGCAGTCTATCCATAAAATGGGATCAAAATGGTTTAATGCCTATGATCTAATAATGATTGATGAGTGTCACTTAGCGACTGCTCAGTCACTTAAAGCAATCATGGAGAAGTCAACTGAGGTTCCTCTGAGGTATGGACTAACAGGAACTCTGCAGGACTCAAAAACAAATCGTTTGGTACTCGAAGGTTTGTTTGGCACAATCAAACGTCTAACCACATCCAAGAGTTTGATGGATGAAGGGACTTTAGCTAAACTAAATATCAAAACAGTTGTCTTGGAATATCCAAAGCAACTCAGTGAGACTTTAAAGGAGTACAACTATCAAGAGGAAATAGACTTTCTCTGTGCCAACCCTGCTCGCAACAACTTCATTAAAAACCTTGCTTGTGATCAAGAAGGTGTAACATTGGTGTTGTTTCAGTTTATTGAGAAGCATGGTTTGGAAATATTCAATCTCATTGAGCAAAAGTCAGAGTACCCAGTTTACTACATACATGGAGGAGTTGACGCAGATCATAGGGAGCAGGTTAGGATGATTTGCGAAAAACAAGATAATGCTATCATAGTGGCAAGTCTTGGGACATTCTCAACGGGAATCAATATACCAAAGATTGAGAGTGTAATATTTGCTCACCCAACCAAGAGCAAAATCAGAACACTTCAAAGCATTGGTAGAGGTTTACGTAAAACAAAAGACAAATCAAAGATGGTCTTATTTGACATTGTTGATGATTTGTCCTGGAGGAATCACAAGAATTATACATTCAAACATTTTCAAGAGCGACTTGCTTTTTATACCACTGAGCAGTTTGCTGTAAAGATAATCCGTATACCATTGGCTCAACATGAATCCAAAACCGACTAAAGAGATGAAACCAAAGTACGTGCTGATGAATGAGTTAGAATTATTCTCACACGTTGTCGTAGACCCAAAGAGGGAAAATTTTGTATTCCTTCTCCAACCATTTAAAGTCATTCACTTAGAAGATAGTGATCTTGACAACAATGTCATCAATGAACGTATTGGTTTGCATAAGTGGCCACACTACGTTGATAACAATCAGGTGCCAGTATTCCAAAATCAAATACAGGTCATCATGGATCTAAACCCTGAGTTTCGCGAGTTCTATTATGATGCGATCAAAGAGGTTGATTCAAAAGAGTTGGATGACACCATACCAAATATGCTAAGTGAGTTCACTCGATATAATTAAACTTGACAAAACAAGTTATATCAGGTATACTTAGTTCTTATCTTAAAAACCCTAAAAAATCTATACATGGCTAAATTTGTAGACAACGAAAAGTTTTATTCTGAAATGGTGTCTTGGAAAGAGCAACTATATCAGAATCAAGAACAGGGTCATTCAAACCCTAGACCAGAAATACCTGAATACATCGGTGAGTGTATTTGGAAGATAGCATCAAGGTTTGCCACCAAACCAAACTGGAGGAATGCCTACACTGATGACATGGTGGGAGATGCTGTTGAAGAGTGTATAAAGTATTTGGATCGGTTTAATGAGAAGAAGTCCACAAACCCTTTTTCATATTTTACTCAGGTTGTTTATTATTCATTTTTACGTCGCATCTCAAAAGAAAAAAGATATTTGTACGTCAAGTACAAAGTTATCATGAATAGTGAGGTCAGTGATTTCTTTGAAGGTTCTGAGAATCAGGTTGAGTTCAACAAGGAAGAGTTGCTCAGCAAGTTTCAGGCAAATGAATACATTGAGTACTATGAGAACAACGTCAAACCCTCCAACAAAAAGAAGAAAAAGAAAAAATCAGTCGAAACCATTGAAAAGTTTATTACATGAAAGTAGCATTAGTAACAGACCTTCACTTTGGCGTACGAAATGATCATACTTTATTTGCAGAATATCAACAAAGATTTTTTGAGAATACATTTTGGCCTAAGGTAAAGGCAGAATGTGATGCCATGATTTGTCTTGGTGATACCTTTGATCGCAGAAGGTACATCAACTACAAGTCATTGACATACGCCAAGCAAATGTTTTTTGATCATATCGCTGAATGGGGTAAACCTTGTCATATGATAATAGGTAATCATGATACCTACTATCGCAAAAAGAATGAGATCAACAGTCCTTCCCTATTGTACAGTCAAATATTAGACAACACACATTTCTATCAGTCAGTGCCTGAAGAGGTTCAGATTGGTGATGTTGATGTGTTGATGGTGCCATGGATTGCTTCTGAACATGCAGCAGAAGCAGGTGACATCATAAGCAAATCAAATGCACAGGTTGTATTTGGGCACCTTGAGGTAAATGGCTTCCCCATGCATCCCGGTATGGTATGCCAGACAGGTGCAGACCCTGCCATGTACAAAAAATATGAACAGGTCTATTCAGGACACTTCCATCATCAAACAAAAATAGGCAACATACATTATATTGGGAATGCCTACCAACTTACTTGGTCTGATTATGGAGATGATAGAGGATTTCATATCTGGGATACGGCAACCCTCGACACAACATTCTACAAGAACCCTGAACGTATATTTGAGGCAGTAAATTATGATGACAGTGATGCGATGGTACCAGTCCCATCCAACCTCAAAAACAAAATGGTGAAGGTGTTCGTAAAGAAAAAAGAGAACCCAACTTTTTATGATAACTGGCTCACATCAATACAAGATCAAGACCCTGCAGACCTATCAATCATTGAGAATATGACTGAGATGTTAGATGGGGAAGTTATGATTGAGACCAGAGACACATTAAAATTACTTAAAGAATATGTTGACCTGCTTGAACTTGGTAAGGGTGGTGATGAACTGGTGCACTTACTATCAGACTTATACCAAGAGGCAGGACAAACTAAAGATATAATATGATAATATTTCATTGCGTGAGATGGAAAAATTTTCTATCATTTGGTAACGCATTTACAGAAGTTGTATTGGATGAGCATGATTCAACTTTGATTACAGGTGAGAATGGAGCAGGCAAGTCAACATTATTAGACGCCATATGTTTTGCTTTATACGGTAAATCTTTTAGGAATGTAGGCAAGTGGGACTTGGTCAACAGTGTCAATAAAAAGGGCATGGAGGTTGAGTTAGAGTTTTCAGTAGGCAACAAACGGTATAAGATATCAAGGACTGCTGAACCAAGTAGGTTTAATATATACTGCAATGACACTGAGGTCATGGCAGGTGCCACAGTTGCCGAGCATCAGAAACTCCTTGAGGAACAGGTTCTCAAGATAAAGTTTGCTACATTCAAGCAAGTTGTATTATTGGGTTCAGCGACTCACATACCCTTCATGACACTGGAGAAGTGGCAAAGAAGGAATATTGTTGAGGACTTGTTGGACATTCAGATATTTGGTGTGATGAATGATTTATTGCAAGTAAGAAAACGTACCAACGAAACATCTCTCAAAGATGTCGGTCATCAAAAACAAATGACTGAGCAGAAGATAAGTTTAGTGCAGTCATCGCTTGATGGACTAAAGAAACAAAGAGATGATTTCCTGGGCCAACAACAGGATAAAATCAATGACAACAAAAACAAAATCGAACAACTCAGAACAGACAATGAGAAAATCGTCGGAGAAGTCTCAGACCTCAACGCCAACCCTGACCGAATCGATTCCATCAATGACCTCCTCTATAAGTTCAAAACAAACATCAAAGAGTACAATAGACAAATCGACTTCTTCCATGACACCGACGACTGCCCGACATGCCAGCAAGGTCTCAGCCATGAGATCAAAGACTCTAAGATCAGTGAGTACAAAGGAAAAGTTGAGGAACAATCAGGTGCGCTTACCAAGTTGGAAGAACAGCAATCTCTTTTACAAACTGCTTTGGACAGGAGCAATAAGTTAAATGAAGAGATAAGGAGCAATCAAAGAGAGATTGACATCCTCAAACGGCAGGTGGCCAAACTTGAGAAAGAGTCAACTGGTATTGATACCAGTGAGATAGATACAAAGGCAACAGACCTTGAGGATGCTAAACAGCAACTTGAGACTCTTGTCGAGCATCACAAAGAGTTGGTTCACAAAAAACATCTGTTTGACTTAGCCAAAAAACTTCTGGAGGATGATGGCATTAAGGCACAGATTATTAAACAATACATACCAATCATCAATCAAACAACAAACTCATATCTTCAAAAGATGGGGTTGCCTATTAAGTTTGAGTTGGATGAGAACTTCAAAGAAGTAGTTAGAAGCAGGTACCAGGATGAGTTTAAGTATCAATCATTCAGTATGGGTGAGAGACAACGCATAGACTTGGCATTGTTGTTGACTTGGAGAGCAATAGCAAAGTCAAGGAACTCAGCATCAACAAATCTTTTAGTACTTGATGAAACCTTTGATAGTTCACTTGATGTCAATGGCACAGATGAACTCATAAAAATATTGTATGAGTTGACTGGATCAAACATCATAGTCATATCCCATAAAATGTCTGGTGACGATAAGTTTGTCAGATCCATCGAAGTCAAGAAAAAAGGGAATTTTTCAACTATTTTGGAAAATTTTTAAAAAAAGACGTGTTTTTGGAATTTTTCGCTTGACATTTTCGAAAAAATGTGTTATACTTAGTTTAAGTAAAAAATGCAAAAGGACAAAACGATGAAAATCTCGACAACTTATAAATTCACCAGATTTCGCACAAAAGTGAAGAAGTCTAAAAAACTATACACTAAACAAACTCGAAAGGAGAATCGCGTATGGGAATGGTAAAATCCAACCACATCGACCATTTAGAGCAAATGGAAGAGTTCGAAGCAGGGTTAATGCACCTGCAAAAATATGGCAGAAAAACTTTTAAAGATCACACTGGCGAGTGGACGGAAGTATCCGTTACTGGTCAGACTAATTTTTTCGACGATAAAGTCGAAGTAATCCCTCATGAGGTACAAATATGAGTATGATAATATGTAAATACGGTTGTCTGTCCGATACAGACGAACATCCAGATTTCGGATATGATGAAAAAACTTCCGAATATACCTGTTCATTCTGTCTCGAGAATGAAGCAGACGAAATGAGAATGAGACAATACGACCAAAGACAGTCGGATATGTTTAATGATCCAAGTCTTAACTGGTCAGGTTTAAGATAAAAATAATTTCCAATAATGGAATTTTTCGCTTGACATTTTCGTTTAAATCATCTATACTTAGTTTAAGTAAAAAATGCAAACAAACAAAGGAGTCAATATGGAAGAGTTAGTCGCAAGTCTGATCACAACCCAGTACAGAGAAAACTATGGTGCCCATGATTGGGATGGGACAGGTGTATGTCCCCAGTACTGGAAGAACAAAGGTGGTATTGATTATATGGTATGTGGTGCACCATCCCTGATGGATGCTGAGCATTTTGTCGATACCTTCATTTGTGGTAAATCAGATTACTCTGATGAGTTCGTCGTCGGTTCTGTCGACTGTAATATTATGTATCACGTTAACGTACCTGAGCATATGAAGCCAGTCGTTATCGAGTGGGCAGATCGTTTTGACTGCCGTGAAATTAAACCATCCATGCGTGAAGCCATAGAGGAGATTCAAGATGCCGCGACTGTATAATAATTTGGAAAAAAATATGATGATAGATACAGGTGAGTTGCTACGAGATAGCAACTTTGATCCATGGAGTCAGGGTGAACGACTGACTGACTTTAATTATGAGAACAATGAGATGGATGCTGAAGAATTAGCACGAACATTGATCAGTCGTCAGGATTTATATGGTGGTGTTGGAATCACCGCATCCCAACTGGGAATTGATGCACGTGTATTTGCGTTTAAAGAAAACACTGGTTCAGAGTTAGTGGACAAAGTTGCCTTTAATCCGAATATACTAGGTTATTCTGAAGAGGTCGCATTGGAGATGGAAGGGTGTTTATCATATCCAGGTCTCTTCATTAAGGTCAAACGACCAAAGTCCCTTCAAGTTGAATACTGGAATGAGAAGGGTGATAGGATTGAGACAGTACTTGGTGAGTTTACTGCCCGTGTGTTTGCACACGAGTATGACCACTGTGAGGGAACAGACTTCCGTGATCGTGCTTCCCGACTCCATTTGAGTGCAGGGATGAAGAAACGGAAATTTTATTTGCGTAAGATGAAGCAACATCTTAGAGCAGAATATAACAAATCTCAACGAGAGGGTAAATGAAGACTAAACGTAAAATAACCAGAGTTACTAAGAAGCAGGTACAGAAAACCAAAAAACTGTTGAAAACTGCCCAAGGCATGGATCTGCAGGAAGTTCAAGCATATGGCACGGAGCCAATGCCTATTGATACTGAAGGTGCTTCGCCTGATTTGGCAACTGCCTTAAACTGGTATAGTCGTTTTAAAAATAACAAAGACGCTACCAAGTATCTTGTTGATTATTCTAGACAACTGGGATATAACAAAGAGGAGATCAGACTCCTCAAAAAGTCCCCTGACATGTTTATTCCCAACTCCTATGCCTGGCTCGCCAAAATGGCATTGAATGGTATTAAGTTAACTGAGATTCAGCAAAACCGTATCATCGTCAAAATACGTGAGGGAATCAATCAAGCTAAATATGTTGAACAGTTAGTTGAAGATGAAAAGTCTGAACCTGAGTTGTCTGTTAAGAAGAGTATTCACGAGGTTATGCGTGAGGCAGTCAATGAGAAGGCATCTACCATCATGGCTACATTGGATGGTTGGTTAGATGACTTTGTTGATGCAGGCATGACTGGCGAGTATGACTTGTTTAATTACCTCGAAAAAAATGATGCCAAACCTGCCCATGTCCAGATTGTTGAGGACAGACTGGGTGTATGGTTGGCAGAATTTGTCGCAGCCAGAGACAAACTTGATGATGACTTTGTTGAAGGTTACTCACACCTTTCCTCCACGCAACTTAAGACTCTAACTCAGTGGGTCGAAGATCTCAAAAATGTGGCAAGCAACTATTCTGAAGTCAAGAAGTCACGTCGTGGCCCAAGACAAGGGTCAAAACAAAACCGACTGAAGAAGATTGACCCAATCAAGATGTCACAGGGCATCAATACAATTAGCATTAATGGTGTTCATAGTTTGGATAAAAAGAATGTTATTGGTGCCAATGAACTTTGGGTCATGGATGCAGATGGTTATATACGCCACTTTAAGTCTGAGAGTATTGATGGGTTTACAGTCTCAGGTGCCAAACTTAAGAATGTAACAGTGTCAGTACAGTACAAACACCCTATGAGGTCGATTGAGAACAAACAGGCATATACCAAGTTGATGAAAAAGTTTCCTACCAAGCATAGGGAACGTAAGTCAATTATGGATCCAATCTTCCAAAGGGATAATGATATTAGCCCAAGACTAAATAAAGTTCTCATTTGGTCAGTGGCATAATAAGGACTTTATGGCAAATAACCATGACGCATATGATATTATTACCTCGCTTGCTGAAGTGATAAAAGGTATGCGTCAGCATTTTGATCTCCAGAACATGGAGGCAACTAATGTTAGATTTGAAATAGACTTCAATACCTCAGAACGATTTGAGTTTATCTATGATGCTCAGGCAGGTATGCCTGGGCCAGAGGTATTGATTCGTAAACTTGAACAAAGCCAACTGGTTGATTATCAATATACTAATGACCAGATGGGTGAACCTATTACAAGGCAAATACAATGAGTGAACAACCGCAGGCCAAAGATATTCTGAGGGTCTATGAAGATGAATGGGGAGAGAAATTTACTATACCCCAACACAGCAGTCCTGAGCACCCTTCATATAACTCACTTGGAGGGTCAGAGTTATACACAATAAACCTTTTTAAGCATGTGACAGCAGATGTCCGTGACTATTTCAATATTGTTATGTCACGCTATGTACCAGAGGTTTTGGATGAGAATAAACCATCTATTCTAATATGTCAGGACTTATATAGTGATAGCATGTATGACCATCTGCGTGATGGTGGCCATGAGAAGTTTGAGAAAATAGTATTTGTTTCTCATTGGCAGAGGGAGATGTTTCAGAGGTACAACTATCAAATTCCTTTGGACAAGGTTATGACAGTGCACAATGCATGTCTGCCTGTTCTTGACATCACCCGTAGTTTGGTAGGTGAAGAGGAGGAACATGATAAGAAGTTCAAGATTGCCTATACCTCAACTCCACAACGTGGACTTGCTCTTTTACTAGAGGCATGTAGACTGCTTTGGGATCAACGCAGACAAGACTTTGAGGTCGAGGTATTCTCCTCTTTTAAGATTTATGGGTTTGATTCTAATGATGAACCCTTCCTTGCCCTATATGAGAAAATGAAGAACACTGAATGGTGTACTCATACAGAATGGGCAGATAATGCTGATGTACGTAAGGCAC
>Ga0098041_1000831_pt1 | contig 12168 bp, 13 predicted proteins | sample 8_EtaG_FD_77066 | JGI IMG/M metagenome (GOLD analysis project Ga0098041, IMG submission 77066) | Marine viral communities from the Subarctic Pacific Ocean - 8_ETSP_OMZ_AT15162 metaG | ecosystem: Environmental > Aquatic > Marine > Oceanic | place: Pacific Ocean | collected 2015-01-08
ACGAAGTGGACACGAAGGAGTGGGAGTCTTCGTCTAACTGTCTCATGGAGTGGGATGCTGAGGATGGGACTAACGAATGGATGGATGAGTATGACGAACAGGGAGAACCCATAGGTTGGTTCAAGCAAGCCCCCGATTGTGACTGGGCAGAGTTAGATGACCATGAGTGTCATCCAGATGCTACAAAATGCTGTGGCCCATGCTTGCTCTTGAATGGATATGATGTGATTGGGGGCGATGAGGAATGAGTACATACCCTCGCGAACTCAGACTCAAGATGTTCAGAGTCTTATCTATGGGTGAGATAAACGTAGGGCTATGCCGTGGCAGACACGTGCTTCACACCAACGAAGGCAAGGTAATGGATGCATTCATCTTCGATGCGCCTATCGAACTACCAGTTGCCTCTGATGTGCATGAGAAGGTGTGCCGTGAGTTCATCGCTGACTATATGCAGGACTTCAAGGGGATGACACAACACAGACGCTTCAACCTCTATGTCACTGGGCTCACTCCCTTGCTGACTTCCTTCCTCAAGTTGTGGGTGGAGAGGCAGGAGATGCTTGAGATGGGTTACGCTGACTTGGTACTATGGCACTGGAACAGAGAGACTGAACAGTACGTACCACAGAAGTGGGCGGTGATAACATGAAGGAATATCATTACCATTCACCCCTCACTTGGTTCAGATGTCAGACGCTGATGGCTAGTGCTAAGAACAAGGACAAGGGCAAGCCCATTGCTAACAACACACGACTGTATGAGATGTGGTATCGTGGGGAAGTCTCCTTCTATACAGTGGAACTACATGGTCATGAGATAATGCAAGTGCATCGTGACGGATGGGTGATAGATGCTTGTGGTTGGTACACGGTGACCACCAAGCAGAGACTCAACCTGTTCATACACTCGGATGTTAGAATCTATCAGAGAGATTGGGATTGGTACGTGGACACTACGATGGTGAAGGGCATACCATTCCATAGTGGGATGTTCATTAACGAAGATGGTATTGCATGGAAGAACAAGGCGGGATACGACAAACACATTGGTACTGCTGAATCATATGACATGAGAGACTTCAAGGATGTGGTAGCATGAGCCTATGGGATATCTCCCAAGGTGATGCCCCACCTAAGAATCCGAACGCAGTTAGTGTGTTGGATGCTACTGCTGAGAAGATGGACCCATTCATACCCACGAGGGATGATATGCACAGGATGATTAAGGCATTCTGCTCCATCCATGTGGAGAATGTGAAGGATGACGTTGGACCCAACAAGCCCGACGCTCCATTCTTTGAGCGCTTGGCTCATGCACAGGAGTTGTCATGGACCGATGCAGGTGAGATGGCTAAGAGATTCAAGAAGTATACCAACACGCAGTTGCCTCACTTGAAAGCAATAGCAGGATACCCTGCGGATACTGATTGGAAGTATGCACTGGAGGTGCTGAGGAACATGGGTGACATCGCTACCTCACAGATGAAGTCACTCACTGACAAGTTGGAGCAAGCATACAATGTGAATACTGCTGAAGAGAAATCAATCGATGAGTTCACCAGCGAGATAGAGGATTACATTGCAGAGATTGGTTTGGATTTCTTGGGTGAGATGGAAGTGACTGGCAAGGTAGTCATTCACTACACGAGTGTGAACAACAAGATAGCACAAGTCAATCACCATAAGACACTACAGTGCGAGAGGTTCACTCGTGTGTGGTATGGTAAGAACGACTACAACCGACGCTGGCCTAAGCAAGTGCCGAGCATCAGCATCAAACTACCAGTGCGTGATAAGGTTCTGTACCCTACTCTCAAGGAGGAGATAGGGTGGCCTGACTTCTGTTACGAGGGCGCACCTGCATACCGCATGAGCATCAAGGATGAGAAGAGTGTCATCGAGCGTGCGCTTGCTGCACTGGGTGACAAGTTCGTCACCACTGCGCTACGTAATATGCTGGCCGATGCACCCATAGGTGACACTGAAACTTACAATGCTGAGTTTACATCACGACTATACAAGGATGGTGTTTGGTTACACATACCATACAAGGAAGGAGACATCAGAAACATGGCTAAGGCATCCGGTGCTAAGTGGCAGAATGCAAGTAAGGAGTGGGCCATACCAATGAGGCAAGTGAATGTGTTCGTCGAGAAACTACCAGAGGGACACGCACTCAAGACACAGATATCAAACATACCAGAGGTGGCTACGTACCTACATGGAATGGCAGAGAGAGTAGCCATCAGTAGCGCGGCAACACTCAGTGATGAGGATAGGATAGCGGAGATGCAGACTAGGTTGAATGAGGCGTTCAATGAGGGATTGTCATTGTACCCATTCCAATACGTGGGCGTTAGGTTTGCTGAGTTGGCAACGGGGAGATGCGTGATAGGTGATGACATGGGTATCGGTAAGACCATGCAAGCGATAGCATACGCCGCACTACACCCAGAGTTGTCACCTGTCCTAGTGGTATGCCCAGCCATAGTGAAGTGGAACTGGACTAATGAGATTACCAAGTGGGTGAGGGACGTCAAGGTTCAAACCATAACAGGAGGGAGTGAGACACTCAATGCTGGCAATGACTTCTATGTGATTAACTATGACTTGATGAGCAAGCAGAAGACCGCCATCGAGAGTGTAGTATCACCCAACCTAGTCATCTTCGATGAGTCACACTACCTAAAGAACGAGAAGGCAAAGAGAACCAAGGCTTGCATGAGCATAGCAGACACTGCTTCCTCTGTGCTTTGCCTATCCGGTACACCAATCACTAACAGACCAAGTGAGTTCTTCACCACACTGGCTATGCTACGCCCTAGCGAGTGGAAGGGAAAGAAGTACGATTACCAGAGACGCTACTGTAATGGACACAAGAACGACTGGGGCTACTGGGTTGCGGATGGCTCATCCAATGAGGCGGAGTTGCACCAGATGTGCAGGGACTTCATGATACGCAGACTCAAGACTGAGGTACTCACCGAGTTGCCCGATAAGGTCAGGCAGACACACACGGTACAACCATCAGCAGTGGAGATGAGAGAGTACGTTGCACTGAGGAGAGAATGGGTGCAGACATGGGAGAGACTACGGGCTCAGAACAAAGTACCGAAGGGATTCATGCTCAATATGCTCACGGCTCTGAGGAAGAAGTGTGGTAGCATCAAGGTGGGTAAGACAGTCGAATGGATTAAGACGTACAAGGAGCAGAATGACAGGCCACTAGTGGTCTTCACTCATCACTTGGATGTCATGAATCAGATAGCCGATGAACTGACTGACATGGACATCGACTTGATTCATGGTGGTATCAGTGCCGAGAAACGCACGCAGATAGTTTCTAACTTCCAAGCCAACCAGTATGATGTGCTAGTATGCAGTATCACTGCGGCTAACATGGGTATCACTCTCACTGCCGCTGACACAGTTGTGTTCGTGGAGAGGGAATGGGTTCCCGCCTACGAGGAACAGGCTGAGGATAGGATACTAAGGATAGGCGCAACAGGTGACACGGTGTGGGCTACCTATCTATCAGTCGAGAGTACGATAGACCAGAAGTTCCACAACCTAGTGGAAGCAAAGCGTGCAGTAGTGAAGTCGATAGTGGATGGTGGTGACGTAGGTGAGAGAAGCAACATAGCCAGTGAACTACTACAGTCGATGGTGGATGCTGGGGAGATACCAGTGGAGATGCTATCACTACTGGAGAAGAAGGCCGCACCACCTACACGGGGGGCGAAGAAGTATGACTGATTACAAGCGTTTCTTCTTCGGTTACATTAGACTCAAGGAAGAGAACGACGCACTCAAAACACAGATTGCGGAGTTAGAGGAAATCATATCGCGCAATGTGCAATGATGATTACGCACTTTAAGTATGGATAGCGAATGCTCTATGCTAATTCACCACACTACGCACTCGCGTAGTGCATGACACTGAATCGATGATAGTCTCCATTTCGGCCCTACGCAATAGAGTGCTGAACCTAGATTCCACATATGAGACCATACGCGTGCGTATACACGTAGTGTTTTTTTGGCTCGGATTCCATTTTGACGCGCGTGTTAGTGATGACTGGGTATGTGGGTATCATTGTCAATTCGGATTGAAAAATCGATTGAAAGTTACCTTAATAAAAGAACAGTAAAAAAGGAAATAATGACTGAAAATCAGAGAATTGAATGTGAAAGACCGGATAAACAGAGGATGGAATATTCCTCGGGCTATTCCGGCAGTGGAAGCGGGTACAACCAAGCGTGCGGTGGTTGGGAACACACGGAGACGGGTGTTATCTATGCAATCGCCAACTGGGGCAATGCTCGTTTCTGGAGAGTGACGGACACGAGCCATATAGACGGCTCAGTGTACCCTCCTGTGGTTAAGGAGGAGACCAACGTAAGGCATGGATACCACGCACAGATGATGTGGTGGTTCAATGAGAAGGACATAGACGTAACCAAGTTAGTCCCTATCAACTTCAGGTGGCATGATGCACCAGTCGGTTCATCATACACACTGGAGGATGGACCCATGAAGGGTAAGAGTGTAAGCGAATCACTACCCGCAGAGATACCTAGAGCAATGATGCACGCAATCCATGAGAAGATGTATTTGGATGCTGATGGGAAGAAGCACGAGACGCCTGTAGCAGTGACTTGGTGGGAGAACGCTGACGTAGTTACGATATCGATGGAGGAGTCTAGTCATATGGAACATGACTTACCTACCGAAACGTCAATGCTCGCTATTCTTGGGAGTGTCGATGAGTATCCAATCAACAAGACCGAGGAAGTGGTGGAAGAGTCACCTACGTATAATCCGGTTAGCCCCGACGTACTAGGCGGAGGGATGAACTGATGGCTAAGGCAGAGAGGCAAGGATGGAACACATGGGATAGGTTCCAGAAGGCAGGAGTCGTGGAGGATTCAGTCCTCTTCAACGATGATGACATCATCAAGGACAACACACTGGGACGGACGAAGAAGACTCTAGGTATATGCTGGCCCATAGATGCGGCAGTGGCATACACACTAGCATCACACGGACCAGACGCTCAACTTACACTGGCTGACATGGTGAATCAGAACACCAAGATAGCATCAGTCATGATGAGTGGTAAGGTGCAGTGGGGTACTGTACCTAATCCACACGCAGAATCCTGTGGACACGATGAGGTCTTTGCATATGATATGTGCTTCAGAGAACCTCTAATCAACTCGTATGGAAATATAGAGTTCGGCAGTGCTGACATAATGGAATGGGAACACTGGAATGATATGTCTGATGACATGAAGGCACGATTGAGTTTCAGAATGTCCCAAGAGATGTATAACCTTACGGCTAATGAGCATAGACCCAGACACCACATGATTTTGACTCCTCTGTATGATGACATCAGAGCGTTCATCATGGAGAGGATGGGTGCTACTGGATGGTCGCTTAACGATTTGTTCGACAGATTGGATATGACCGCTACTAAGGGTGTATGTGGGTGGAAGGACGACCCTGAGAAGGTAGGCACTTGCGCTCATCACGACACCACCAACTACACAGGTTGGATTATGCTCAAGGAGAGGTCAGACAATGATGCTTGCAAGACTCTATGGAGGAGAGGCAAGGGATGTGTAGTCTCCAGCAGAACTCACCATGACCCACTTGAGAGCAGACTCGGATGGAACTACACCAACAAGATTCCACGAGATACTGTAGTGGTATTCGATAGGGTGAAGAGAAGCCTAGCACAGAGTATACCAGATGAGTTCGTAATCGAGCAAATCAAGGGTTCCATAGCACGTATGAGGAAGTGGGACGGACGTTGCCTCGTTAGCAAGGTAGGAAGAGGCAGAACCGCTAGACACAAGTGGTCTGAGTGGGAGTGGCTTTACGAGATAGTTGCTTGGGTGCAGGACACCAAGAGCAAGAACAGACACGAGAACGAGACTCAGTGCAGGATATGCTACTCCAATGGAGAGGCAGACGAGTATGGTAAGACGCTATGCAGATGCGGTGAGGGATGGAAGTATATCAAGTACGATGTGAAGAACTCATACGGACATGAGATAGCGAAGTTTGAGTGGAGGCCCATGAAAAAGGAATGCACTAAGATATTCGCTCTCAAGGCAGGCAAGGTGTATCTCCCGTGGAGGTTCAAGTCTTTGGAGGAAGCCGCACAGATGAGGGAGTTCTTCGCCATGACAGGTACTCAGATACCGAACATAGCCTTTGAGAAGAGAACATGGGACTTGGCTACTGGACAAGAGGTGTTAGCCATTCCCGGTAAGGAAACCGGAATCAACGTGACTACCATCGAATACATCATGACGATGAAGTGGAACAGAGACCCAGAGAACCTCCCCACACCAAGGGAGGCATTGCATATGATTCAGTGGGGTAATCCATTGGAGAACTCACAGGCCATGGAGAACATCAAGAAGATACACTTCGTTAGGAGGAATGAGAACGGATACCTCCGTGACTTCAATGTGACTGACATGAAACTAATCAATGCGATTGAGAACTTACCCGTCCCATCGGAGGAGAATGAGGAAACCTCCTCCGGTGGCGACACAGAAGAAGACTATGACAATGTAGGCTTCGGTGGACTAGGGGAGTTGTTCGGATGATTTTCGCTAGGGACTTACTAGTAGGACAAGTGCTAATGAACAGACATACTGGGGGAATCTCTCACATCAGTAGCATAGAAGACGTTAGTGGTGCTGATAACCCAGTGTTCACACTCATAGGAGAAATCGCAGGTAGTGGGAGAGTGAACAGGAAATACATCAAGCATTGGATTGCTCTGCCATTGAATTGGTACTACGGTACATCACCTGATTGCGATGTGCTATACTCGGTGAACACCATACCAATGGAGGGAGAGGAATGAGTGACAGGAAGTGGATTAAGTTCGCAAGGTACTCAGACCTAGACAACTGCATCGGCAAGGCACAACAGACTGTGGTACACTACGACTCACCAGAAGGGATGGTAATACAGATGACCGTGACTATGAATGGCATAGAGTATCAAGGAAGACTAGTGCAAGTGAAAGAGGATGAAGAGGAATGATTTACCTTAATAAAAGAACAGTAAATTCAACAAAAAGGAGGAAAGAGATATGACATCGGAAGATAAGAATGACGAATTAATAACGTACGAGAAAATGAACTTCGCTGATTTGTTTCAGCAGGTTTCTCAGCAACTAGTGGAAGAGGAGGTAGTTGATACTCAGACAGGTAGGGTAAAGAAGAACACCGTCCTAGACTCGCGTCTAGCACAGGTTCTATCACAGAAGGCTAAGTCCTTCCTGAACTACTTGGGTGTATACAAGTCCGGCAAGGGGATGTATAAGTGTCCTGCTACTGAACTGATACTACTCAAGGACGACTTCGATTTGGTCAAGAGCGCATTCCTGCGACTTGATGATGAGAAGTGCTTCTTGAGAGCGTGTCCAGAGGTAGCACGACATGGTGTGATTGAATCCATCGAGGTCACGGCGACCACGTTGGAGTACGAGTGGTCCAGACTACGAGCAATCATGCAGAAGGAAGACCCCAATGGGTGTATGATAATGCAACCGTTCATCCCTGCTACATCCAGCATGGTGATGGCCCCCAATGCATATGCAGTGGTTGGTCCAGACCATGATGGTGTGACTGCTGGGCATGGAACGCAACTCATGTTCCTAATGAACCCACACCACGAGGAGTGCTCAAGTCACTTTGCAAGCATAGGGCATAGCAAGGGAGAATACGAACTGGAGTACGTCTATCAGAGGAAGGAGGGCTCGCCTGATGAGACTCCTAAGTTCCTTACTGGTAAGTTTGACACTGGGACCACACATCTGACTCAGATTCGTGGCGCTCCACCACACCCAATGCCAATGCCCCCATTCAAGTATGAGGTAATGAGGAGTGAGGGTCTGGTTGAGGCTATGTCCACAGTGCAGGGGATAGTTCCCGGCACTGGGATAATCGAAGTGTCTCAGGTATGGGAGACAGAAGGACTGGAAGAGGTAGCATGGTTGGAGGAGAACATCACCAAAGACAAGTGTCCAGAGGGCTTCGTGATATCACATCCCGGTGGTTCGCTGGCATCTCACGTTTATGCACACGCAAGAGGTCATGGCATTCCATACTTCATCACTAGTGATGTGAAGGTCGGAGAGACATGGGTGGAAGGGAGCCCATGCAACGTGGCTAAGGAGCAGGGACATCCCATCACTCCAGAGCCTTACGACCCATTCACTGACACGGACCTACAGTCATTCGCTCTAGGACTAGCACAGTCACAGACTAGGTGGCAGAGGCAACAGGGATGGTTCGCTCACTTCTTCCACCAGTGGTTGGGTATCAACATCAACCCATCACGCAATGCACTATTGGCAGGGGCATTCTCTGGATGGGCGGTCAAAGCCGCACTAGGATTGTGCCTCGGTGAGATAAGATACGCTAAGGGCATGAAGAAGGATGCTGATGTGACACTCTTACCAGTGGTATGTGCCGCTATAGGGCCGAATGTATGGCAGGACATCACAGGTGAGAGCAATGTACCGAGCAAACAGAGAAGGCACTACTATGTGGCTATGGAGAGAACCGATGTGGATTACACTGAGATTATGCTCGCACTCCGATGGTGTTCCAAGCAATTCAAGACTGGTTGGTCTGGTGGTGCATACGGTGGTAAGAACTGGGCGGCTTGCGCTGATGGTGCGGCTGACTTATGCTCCGCCATCATATCATTCCAGAAGAACCCGTGTGTGGAGACAATCAAAGAAGTTGTGAACCACACCAATAGGGCTGAGAACTTCGCCCACAACAACGGAAGCCTATACAACAAGTTCCTATCGAACAACTGCTTCGACCAAGCGACCTTGAACAAAGAGGGTACTGGTGGTCTGTTCAGGCACAGTGATGACGGTCTGTGTGATATGTTCAGGACGTATGAGGTAGCGAGGGTATTCTTGGAGGGAAGGATGAACAAGCATTGTGCAGTTCCTGCTAATGACTGGAGGGAGTTGTTCCACTGGGCCAACAAGGTGACACCAAATATGCTGAGGAAGAATATGATATGCACTAGCAAGAGCATACCTTCCTCAGTATCGATGGCGGCACAGATACTTGGACCTAGTATGCTACACCATTCCAATCAGTTCACTCTGAACGACGACAAATACATACCATGTGGTCATGAGAGTTGTGAGAAGTGTGCTGACAAGAACATACTAGCACTACAGATGGGGCATGACTTGGACTTCACATCATTACTATTGGAAGCGGAGCATCCCTCTGTCTTCTTTGCCTTGTCAGATAGCAAGTCTGAGATTATATCCTACCACGTGGGTAATCTAATCAAGCAGAAGAAGTACGATGACATCACACCAACGATGTTCGTTGATGGGTGGAACGGCCTTAGCACACAGGATGTAATGTACAAAGTGCTGAGTGAGATGATGAAGAAGCACCTTAAGAAGATGCTAACCACTAACGTGGAGTATTCCAAATCGGTAGCAGACCTTCTATCACAGGAGGTGGAAGAATGAGCAGTTGCCACACAGGAAACCCACTGGTGTTTGAGGCACAAGGAGTCAAGGTGTATGCAGGTGGTAACACCCGCAATGGTGGTTGGATGCAGATGAGTCCCAAGCCAGACTTGGCTATCGGACCACAGGGTGTAATCAGAACGGCACGAACGATGGACAAGTTCCCTATGGGATGGTTATGTGGCAGCAAAGTGACTACCAAAGACACACCTTTGCTCATCGAGTTGGAGTGGCCGGACTACTCAGTACCTAGTAATGTGGGTCGTGATTTCTGGGTCCAACTAGTGAGTGACATCAAGTCGAATGACATTAAGTCAGTATCCACGCAGTGCATGGGTGGTCATGGTAGGACAGGAGTTCAACTGTGCATCCTAGCGCACATGATGCTACCAGTGGAGCAACACACATGGAAGGATGCAGGTGAACTGATACAACATATCAGAGATGTGTATTGCAACCATGCGGTTGAGGCTCCTTCACAACAGAAGTACATCGCTGATGTACTTGGTATACCCATAGGGGAGAACAAGATAGCAATCAAAGCAGTGGCTTCCAATGACATATGGAACAATGTTGAATACACATTCGACGCTGATGACATCGAGGTGGAGGATGACTTTAGCACCAAGAGGAAGAGGAAGAAGAGCAAGGCTAAGACTAATGGGAAGGCGAAGAGATACTCTCTAGCAGATAAAGGAACATTGGTGAAGGGCCACACTCTATTCCAATGCGAGAAGTGTGAGGACTACGAGTTCAGAGGAACGAACTCAAAGGCTCAGACTTGTGAGGTATGCGATGGTGAGGTTCACCCTGCTGAGGAGTCACTTGATGAGAAAGGAGACAGAGTGAATTGCAGTTCATGCAATCAAGAGTATCATCCATTGGAGATGCTCAGTATGGAACAGTGCAAAGCCTGTTGGTTGGATGAGAACGACCCGAAGCGACTAGTCATGGAGAGTCCGAAGAAACTATCTGGTAGGTTCATCAAGTGTGCAAGCACTGGTAAGAAAGTCCCAATGGTGTTCACCCTTCTAGATGACAGCATGACTTGTCAGCAGAGCAGGAACTCTCTCATAGCCGCAGACAAGTCTAGAAACTACAAGAAGTCAATCACATTCAAGAAATCAAATACATCACTAGCGTCATTCATGGATTTGGATGATGACGCTGACCTTGAGTATGAGATTAGCAAGAGCAAGGACGTTGATTGGCTACTAGGAGAGTTCGACAGGGCGAAGGCCGTGAAGGACAAGCGCCTAATGGAAATCATAGGACAGAGGATGGAGGAACTGTATCTTTGAGAGGAGTTTACCTTAATAAAAGAACAGTAAAATTAGAGTCGAGGAATTACAATGGCAGAACAAGATATGTTAAGCAATAGGTTGCAGGTGAAATGCAACTACGACGAAGGACGAATGCACATACAGGGCATCAGCCCCGATGTGAAGCATGGGAGGCCGTATGGTTTCGCCATCAAGATGAGGACGGCAAAGGACGTAACACAGTGGTTGAGAACACAAGCCGCTACGCTCAAGTCGGCGGCATCTGGAGAGGTGATGTATACTGTCTTTGAATTGCTGAGGTACGAGGATGGTACATACCAGATGCTCATACCCGGTGAAGGCGCTAACAGAAATGATGGTGCTATACTGGATATGCAACCGATGGATGAGACGGTCAAGAGCCTCATAGCATTCGCTAATGAAGCGAACCTAACCACTAACGTGGTGGGGGAGGGCAGGTGGACGCCTCCTAGTATGGGAAGTCCACCAATGTTTGAGGAGGAAGAGTGAATGGCACAGACAATAGCAATCGGAGAGACTGCGTGTAAATTCAGCAAGGGTATACTGACTAACCTTCCTACACAGACGGGTGCAAGCACTATCGATATGAGTCGAGTGACTGCAATCGTTAGACACCTACCGAGAGAGAGGACCAACATTGACCTACACATGAGGAACGGGAGTATCTTCGTGGTTGTTGATGTCGAGGGTGCAGTGTATGATAAGTTGGTTGACCTTATGATAAGCACGAGGGATTAAGATGGGAACGAGTTGGAACAAGAGACACGCTAGAACCATAACAGGTGCTAATGGTGATTCCATAGACAGGAGCGAAGGCCAGAAGAGATACTGGGAACGCTACGACAAGTGGAAGCAGGACTACCTGAAAGGCCCAGTCGGACAGAAGAAGTGGATTAAGATGCCATTGAAGTGGGGTGACACATGGAACCCCCGTCTCAAGTGCTGGTGGAGTGAGGTATATCGTGGTGAGAGATACCCAGAGGGACACGCCAAACAAGGCGAACTCACTACCAAGGGCGAGGAGGTCGCTGGCGTCAAGCAAAAGTGGAAGCCTAACAAGCCCGCTCAGAAGGTGGAAGCCCCTCCGGGTTTGCAAGCAGTCACTTCGACTAAGTGGAAGAGACTCTCTCATAGAGAAGCAATGGGTGAGGAAGAATGATTGACACAGAGAAATACAAAGGACACACACCTGCACCGTGGGAATACAACACTGACGATGATGGTTGGACACTTGCGGCTATCCGTGAACGGGATGACCCTGACCGAGATGAGTTCATCGTGTTGATAACGAAACCGGAGGGCAACCCTCACCTCACA
>Ga0098041_1000836_pt1 | contig 12133 bp, 6 predicted proteins | sample 8_EtaG_FD_77066 | JGI IMG/M metagenome (GOLD analysis project Ga0098041, IMG submission 77066) | Marine viral communities from the Subarctic Pacific Ocean - 8_ETSP_OMZ_AT15162 metaG | ecosystem: Environmental > Aquatic > Marine > Oceanic | place: Pacific Ocean | collected 2015-01-08
TGTCCATTTCCAATCTCGCCACCAGCCTACAAGAACTTCTTTATAGTCAGTGTCGTTCAATGGTCTTATATTAAATTCCATTTATTAACAAAGATACTAATTTTTAAGGATTACTTTTCATGACCTGAGACTCTACAGCAAACAGCTCCGTAGGTATGGTAGCCGTATTCTGCAGGACAAATTTCATATAGTGCCCTAACACTCCGTGAGACTCAGCCTCTTGATTCTTAATGTATAAAATAAAAGAATCTTGAAGAGTTGGCGCTGCCCCACCAGCCACAGTCGCATCTACTGTTATTCTATTAATAGCGTTTATTAAATCAATATCGATCTCCGTAACTGTACCTATGAGAGTAGGGTCCGTGTAAGGAGGGTTAGCTGAATAAAGACTGTCTCCTATACTGAGAATATTCCCTATGTTTATAGTGGTAGCAAAGTTTATAATAGGGGTATTAACCGTTCCTGTAACAGATAAGCTCTGCGCAATCCCATTCATAGACCTTAAAGCATACTCAGTTAACGCTGCCGGATCTCCGCCCGCAGTTCTAATGTATGCGAACCAATCTCCTTCCTTTTGCACAAACCAACTATAGTCTATAAGGCCTGTATTAGGAAGATCTGTTTCTAAGGCAGCAGACCAAGCTGTATCAGACTCTAAGTTTACAGTTTTAAATATTTTATTGGTCAACGGATCTTCATTAAACACACTTGTTATTTCAGATATTCCTTGAACACCGTAGTAATTATTTCTAACCTGGTTAGTATTGTGCTGATAAATATTCCCGCCAGAAAAAGAATATAAATAATTGTTCATCCCTACCATATATTCCGGATAATATGAATAGAAAGAAGGCCACCCTTTAGATGTTTCGCTATATGTTAAAGTATAATCTGGCATAATAATTATTTTAGATATACAAATTTACTAAAAATAACTGACCACTTTATCTCCCCACCCATGGCTTTGACTATAAGGCCATATTAAGTACCTTAAAGGTTTAACCCCTGTGATGTGACGTAAGACTGTTAGGTAAGGTAGGGTAGAGGACTTAAGGGCCTTTATTTCCTCTTTAGTTATGGTGTCGTGGTGAACTACTATACCCGCATCATCTTCCATTACAACCACTGCAAAAAAAGTGTCCTCATACAAGAAGTCGTATTTGTTTAATTTTAGCTGATATTCTTTTGCTTCATGGTATACAGAGTCTCCTTCAACTCCAGGAGGCGGCAAGTTTTGTTTACACCTATGAGTAATAGTTTGGTCTTTAAATTTAATTCCCGAATACAACTCATACTCTTCTAAAGTTCTCACTTCCCCTAGCCCGTATTCCTTGAAAGTGTCTTTATTACACGGAGAACACACCTCTCCATTAACCCCTAGAAGCTGACGCACCCGGGCCTTAGAAGCATTATCTCGCTCAAACCACAGGTTATGATCATCCCAATGTTTCGGCCTACCTTCCCTAGTGTATTCATGCCAAACTACTGGCTTGTGGGGTGCAAACAAATCATAACCGTGAGTATAAGCTCTGACCGAGATAGATATTTCTTCGCCATAAAAATACATTAAAGGATCATGAGGAACTTCTTTGCAAAACTGACCCAAGGTAAAAGCAAAGTGCCCAGAATAAAACCTTGAAGGTGCAGGAGCGGCGCTTTTTACCATAGCATAAGGATGAAATAAGGCTACTCCATCTTTCCATATATTTATTTGCATACCATAAGGGGTAAGATCTCTTTCTTTTTCAGTAGTTAGATTATACGCGGGGCAGTAAGATGTAAGTAATGGTTTTTTAAACCCTTGTTTTTGAAGCTTAGAGACAGTGTTAATACACTCGCTATCCCACCCTTTAGAAAATCTGTGATGAGAATCTAAATGCAATGTATAGTCTTCCCCTTGATAATGGTTTTGGATTTCACTACGCGCCCAACACGTGCCCTGCGATTCTTGATAAGGAATTTGGATCACGGTAAAACGCCCATCATCAGCGAACTGATCTAGACGATCCCATTCATCTTCTTCAGCATATTGATGAGCTATACAAATTTTTAAACTCTCTGGATTATGAGCTTTTTCGATTAAGTCTTTAATAGTAGGGATAAGCTCCGGGTCACGATAGCTAGCTATCTGCACAAATATAGATTTCATTAGATTTAATTTTATACACTAAGATACTAAATAAAATTTTAGAACAGAGATCCCCATCCAAAACTGGCCGAGACACATGAGTTGTTCCTACAACCATCACTAGTGACGAAATCTACAAAATCAGCATTTTTTGTACCAGAAGTCGTAGATAAAACCTTTCCACACAAAGCTACTCCACCCCCATCTGGTTGAAAACGAATGATAGACGAAAGCGAAAGAGTTTGAGAGCCTGAGTCTACTGTATAAAATATATTGTTACCACAAGTTATTACACTATACACGTTTACTGGAGTGTCTACCGAAATAGTTCCCTCTACTGTTACTGTAATAGAAGAGGATTGTGTAATGCTTGTAGGGCTGTATGTTATTTTTTTGTCTGTTATACTAAACCCAGGGTTTACAGATACGTCTGTATTAAAAGGTGGATTACCGATAGCTAAAGGCGATGTTCCAGTAGTTGAGGCATTTTTTCCTGATCCTGTTAGGGTGTAACCCACACCTAAAGCACTTCCATATATCTGATTGTCTATAGAGGTAATGGTTCCTGTTATTTGCGCAGGACCTCCTCCACTAGTGCACGGCGTGGTTGGTCCTGTAAAAGTAGATCCATTCCAATACCTAGATATTGAAGAGTTAGAATAAGTTCCTGAGTTTGCAGGCGAACTACTTTTACACCCGTCACTGCTAAATAATTTAGTAGCTGTCGCTAAGTCAGTAGTGTCGGCAAAAGTTACAGTATACCCGCTTGTAGGGCAAACAACCGTAGAAGTGTGATAAGTCACTGAAAGTTGGCGACAAGATGGTGGAGGATTACACTGATCGCAATTATCTGAAGTGTTAGTAATAACGTCCGTGGCTAAAGAAGACCCTGCTGTGCTAGTTATCGTATAACATGTTGAGCCGTTGTTTATTTGTACTGCTGCCCCTACCGGCGGCCTCTCCCCGTCTGTTTTAACACTTATTGTTCCACCGGATCCATCACAAAGCTGTGCTGTAAAATAGTCAAACCCTGTGCCTGGAGGGTTAATTGGAATATCCTGAAAACACACTCCGGATTGGGATTCGCCACCTGAAAAACTAGCTGTTCCTAGACGCGCACAGACGTCCTCGCTCGGGCTACTACTAAAGTCGGCAGATTGAACCGCGCCGTCTATACACCTTTGCCATGTGCCGCTCCCAGAAACTGTATAAATAGCACAAGATACTACTGGGGGACAATCATCTATTATAGTGTTAGAGGTGGTTTGTGTAGACTGACTTTCTAATTTATAGCATCCCGCAATCTGCACCCCTCCACTAGTTTGAATTTCTACATTATTATTAATACTAAATCCTGCTTTAAACAACACATACTCTGACACGCTAGTAGTAGTTTCTCTAGCTAAGAATGAAGTATAAACCGGGCCTGATGCTATACAAGGTGAGGCGCCAGAAGTACAACCTGTATATATAGTTTCGCCCGTTAAATATTCTTTATCATAAGTAGTTGTCGACCCCACTCTTTCACCAGTTATTTCATAACATGTAGAAGAGATATTAACCGACTGGCCTACTGTAAAACGAGTCCCTAGAGGACCTCTTATAATAACAGTTATGTTAGGGTTGTTACATTCTTGAGCATACCAATATAAATAAGGAACAACTACTGCTGGACAGTTCACTAAGGCTTTTAACGCTAACCCTGTGGCGATATAAGGAATGCTTCCTTGAGGGGTACTTACAGGCTGGGCGTTGTAGTATCTGTAATAAGCATTCTTTATATTATAATAATATACTTTATTGGAAGCTGTAGGAGTGAGAGTGTTGTCTACATAAATTTTACTTGGAGCACCTGAGTTTCCTGATACCGGGCATAAATCAACTTCATAATATAAAGCAGGAGGAGGCGGGATTGGCGCACATCCTCCAGTAATAACATTAGTGGTACTGTTTACCGCTAACTCATTTATAAGCCAACAATTAGCGGATATGTCGGTGGTTACTTCTTGACCTACACTAAAACTAGCGCTTAAAACCACATAGTCTACTGCAGATGTGACTGTGTCTGTAACTTTAAAAGCATTGTTTGGATTTGGGGGAGGGTCCGGAGAAGGTTTTACACATGAAGGGCACGGTTCAGCGGGCTTTAAAATACCGCTTACTTGCTGGCGCGCTGTAACCCCTCCCATCTGATAGAATCCATCTGCAGCAAAGGTCGTTAAAGCTGCATCTGTATAGACAGCAGTTGCGTCTGCAAAATTAAAAGTGTCTATGTAGTATATTCCAGCTGTTGCCATTGTGTAAAATTAATTAATTTTTAACATGTATAGAATGATATTACCCTTCCATCACTACCTATCTGCACCCATCCTTCCATAAATCCAGGAGTGGCATACTTCGTTCCTCCTGCAGGCGCTTTAAATCCATAATACTTATTATCTCCGTTAAAAGGTAAATTGAAATCTTTATCCGAGAAAAATAAAGTGTTGTTGGCAAATAAATTACCAGAACTAGTAATAGACGTAAAGACGGGAACGGCACAAAATATAGTATTATTACAAACTAAATAGGTAGTGGCGTCTGAACCTCCCGTTTGACTGCGGTCGAACATCCATACAGGATTGTCCACCAAGTCCTGAGGGCACTGGGTACTATCTTTACAAGAGGATGCTTGTCCTACAATTTCTCCAGTACCTCCATTACCCCAATTTATTTTTTCTATAGTAGCGCATTTTCTTATAACTATATTCGACCCATTTAAATTTATTTCGTCATAGTAAACTATGTTCCCTACCGAATAAAGGCCTAAACTAGAGTTGCCCGACAAAAACACACGTGTTCCGCTACTACCGCATTGTATAGCTGAATAGTAATATTCTTCACACGAAGCTCCTGCAGTAACCGTGCCGCTTGTTCCTACAGTTCTCACAGGAATATTACTAGCACAAATAACACTATTTGTTCCGCCTCCTACCGTTTCTTCAAGCTGAGTACCGTTACACGCCAACCACGTAAATGTGTTGGATGATCCTCCACATACAACCCCTGGTGTTACTGTTCCGGTCCCTGGTGTAGTAGTTGGTGTAGTAGTTGAGCAAACCTCTACTGAATTCCCGGCAAGTACCCCTGTAATAGAATCCGCATTTCCATCACAATTAGTGAAATCAATTGTTATGTCATCAGCGTTAGCCGTGACATCATAACTCGTACAAGTTGATGGCGAGTCCAAAGTGTATGAAATACACCCTGCCTCTGGTGGAGCAGGTTCTGGTGTGGGCACCGGAGTAGGCTCCACATTACATCCTACACAACATACATCGTTTAAATCTACACTAGAATAACACAACTGAACTGCAGTAGAATTCCGGTAATCATAAATTAAATACAAGTTATCTCCCGTTGCTCCACTCGGCATAGTAAAGTTTGCCGAAAATTCTGGGCTATTATTTTGTATAGGGGTAACATTGGTAGACGCTGCTAATAAAGCGATAATCTCTGATGTAATATTCCCGTATAAGGTAGATGACCTTAAGTATCTAAAATTATTCGTGTTGGGTTTAAAATCATAATCATCAAATTTAATTTTGTTACTCATAATCATCACTGTAGCATCATCATCAGGAATTACTCCTGCTCCTTGGCTCCCAGTTAAACTTAAATATTGACCGACTAAAGGATTGTTAGTTCCGCTAGCAAATTCCATTTGCTCACTATGTAAAGGGGAATTAAATAAACCATCTTGCCATCTATATTGATTATGAATAAATTTTCCTCTGTCTGCATTACTTCCTATACCTACTTGAATTATAGAAATTTCGTCGGGAGTAGGGCAATTTACAGTAATCTCTATGGTGTCTTCGGTAATACTATCCGAAGAAACTTCAATAGTCATATCGTTTGCATAGACTGAATTTTTAGCTACAGTTAACACCCCGTTTACACTTGCAGTTACACTAGTAATAGCCCCGTTGTATAAGGCGCTAATAGTATAAGTGTTGTTAGAAGTAGAATCTTCAACCACTAAATCCCCTCCGGAAGAAGCCACAGAATTAGTTTCCGCCATTAGCGCAACTAATCCAGCGCTAGGCAGCGGTGTATTAGCTTCACTAATAATTTCGCTGTTGCCCCCCGTAGGAATAACATATTCAATTTCTACAGCTCCCACTTCTTCTGTGACATCAACACAATAAGAAATAGTTTCCCCTACTGGAATGGCAATATTTCTTGAACTGCCGCACAAGTCGCAATTACCCACAAAAGGTAACGTAATGCTATTGGCCGATAAAATATATTCATTCATATAAGGGTCAAACCCTCCGAGTTTTTGGGCATCAAAATTATTATGAAATAAATCTCTAAACCAAGACCTCATTCCTTGCTCCGAAATTACCGTTAAAGACTCGGCGTTATATGCTCCTCCTTTTAATTGTATTACAGCTCCTCTTTGCTCGTCTGTAAAAAACTTATCCGCCCCAAACACCGCGAAACTTTCAGGGTTTCTACTAATACCATATTCTTCAATACGTGAGATTTGTTGCCCTAATACTTCAGGCACTGAGGTTAAAGAACCTGTCCCACCTGCATCGGTAAGTAAATCTTTACCGGCTAAAACATAGGATATTTTATCTTCTTGGAGCGTAAGTATGTCTGTTTTTCTAGCATGTAATTTTTGGATAGACCCAAAAGAATCTTCTAAAGTTTTATAATTTACTAACCCTAAGTTAAACTCATTAAGTTTATTTACGTTTGATTCATCATTATATACTCCACTATAAGTTAAGTCAGCAAATCTATGAGCTTCTTTATAATCTTGTCCTGACGTTGTAGTCACTCTATTTCCTAAAGCTAAAGCTTGTCCTTTCACCGAATCTCTGACGGTATAACTTTCCACTCCATTACCAAAAGCATAACAATTAAAAAACCCTGTATCTATAGTTGCCCCCGTTTTAGTTTGGACGTTTTGATTACTGATATTTCCTTCATGCTCTCCGCTATCGTTTACGTTAAAATTAAGGTCGTTTTCATACCATATATCGGGAGATGCATCTGAGGGAAGACTTTCAAAAACCACTACTCCTCCTTGGTCTGCTCTTTGCACAGTAATCTCCATTTCTACATTAGACGAATGCCCTCCAATATTCCCACCAAAGACATTAGCACCAGCTTTACAGCTCCACGTTCCAGTAGCTAAAAGCCATTTGGACCCATCATTAGCATTAAAAAATTGATAAGTATTAGTGCTCGGAGAAACAGCAATAAAAGGGGATTGGTCTGTGTCTTTTATAGTTTCAGCCGGAACACTCACATTTAAACCGCTTGTCGTGCCATCTATAGGAGTTCCGGGAATATAAGTGTTTGTAGTCGCGCTGCCATCTCCGTTGTCCACTATACTGTTTTGAGTAATTAAATCCCCAATATTATCTCCCTCAAACCATGATTGAAAATCGGAATAATTTGTAGTAGAAAATAAATCAGGCGATTCATATGTGTTATATCTAGACTCACAACCCCCCAATAGACCTCCTTTTTTTCCTTCTCGTCTTTGCTTAATGGTTATATTTATTTGGCTATTAACAGGGATGTCATAATCAATATATTGCGCTGTAGGTGCAGCGGACGGGTCTAAATTTTTAACATTTACTAAAGCACGCCCTACGGGGTATCCTCTAGTTTTTACATACACTGGAAATGTAGAACGGATAGCCGGATGAGCTACTCTACTACCCCCAACAGTTTCGGAAGAAGTGATGTTAAACCCATTAGGAACAATTTCCATGTAGGCTCCTCCGGGAATACTAATGTAATATCCTACCGCAAAAGGGTCGTCTGGAGGTTCAGTGCCATAAGTAGTGGTGTCAAAGGGGTTTCTAATTTTTAAAAAATCAGGAGACTGAACTTGTTTGTCAGTTACCACAGCTTCAACGCATTGCTCTACCGCTCCTCCGCTATCTCTTTTAACTATTAACCTTTGACCCGTTTCTATTTTAGCCGCATTTTCTCCTTCTAATAAAAAGTAGTAGCTAGAGCTCTGAGGGTCTTTAAAGAAGGTTTCGCTATAAACAGTTTCATAAGTTGACTGATCCGGTTTTAGTACAAACTTATAATACTTAGCCCAATAAGGAGCTCTTTGGGACCAAGGAATGGTTACTTGTATTTGGTTTTGAGATCTAGAATTGGAGCAAGGTATTTGAATAGTGTTTGTAGTGCTTACCAATGCGGTAGAAGATCTTAAAAACTCATCCATATAAACCACACCTACTTCATATCCTCTATTGCTATGTAAACTTTTAGGGTTGGACACGGTGCTAAAAGTTCCCGTTACTGAGATAATTTTATAATACTCATACCATCCCCCACTGGGAATAGTTGGATCGACAACATACCTCATGGCGGGTAATTGAAGCTTAATGCTACTTGAGCCTGGTGTGTTATCCACTATTTTAATAGGCTCACCTGCTGCAGTAATGCCACTTGAAAATTTAGTTACGGTTCCGGTCGAGGTTGTTTGGGTAGTGGGTACATAACAATTTACCAAATCCGTCAAAGTAAACCCTGAACATGAAGTGGGATGCGCCGCATCATAAACAGGCTTAATATTAGATGCTGTACCTATAGCTTCTTGAAAATCGGTAGCTGCAACCAAATCATATAAGGAAGTATAATCTTGAGGCAGAGTATAAGCAAACTGAACTTCGGTATTTGAGGTTTCGGTAGTAGGTTGACTCGCCGTAGGATCATACTTTGAATGTTCAAAAGTAAAATATAGAGTAAAAGAAGTTCCTGCTTTAAATTGAGTAAGAGCGTCTACATTAGAAAAGTTCACCACTCCTACTGCGTTAGGAATACTCTGAACGCTTCCAAAAGTATAATCTCCTGTTTCAAGAGAAGTTGTTAAAGAAATAGTTGAAATGGTATTTTCTATTAACGTTGCTTGATATTCTAGTTTTACCGGATTGTTAAATATATCTTTTAAATCATAACCCTCTACATAATTCCCATACACTAAACGATTACCCATTATAGTTTGCCCTAATGCTTTAGTAGGCACATTATCATAAAGCCTTAAAAGCTCGGTAGATGGAAGAATAGTGAAAATTTTACTATTGTCAAACGTAAAACTGTAGTCTGTATCATCCGCAAACCCTTGTAAGTCTTTAGATAGTTTGTCTACAATTTTAATAGTATCATCTGTCATTTCTTTATACAATATTTCAATGTTTTCCACCAAAGCTCCTCCTGAATTAAACACTACATTGACGCCCGTAACGCTGTTTATCATACCTTCATTCAAATTAGTAGAATAACTATAAGCATAATTACCCGGATCAAATGCAGGCGCGGACCATTGAGAAGTGGCAGAAAACTCTCCATTTCCATATTGATAACGATAAGCAAAAGAGATAAATCGCGTCTCTAAAAAATCGTCTAAATTATTAATTACTTGTTTAAGCGTAATGGAGGGTGCGTGAATAGGGGGTTTTTTTACCACCATAAACTCTTCAGCAGTAGTTTGGTCTATATCATAGAAAGGGTTAGGATAGTTTTGGGTGACGTTAATAAATCTAGGAGGATTAATATTGTCGGTAAAAAATAGTAGGTCGTCTACTAAGTCTATTCCCGTGACTAAATGTTGAGGATTAAAATTTAATGTAGTGTTAGATCCGAATCCATCGTCTATACTTATAATGTGATATGTAAGGTTTTCAGTAGTAGGATTAAAAGATACAATCATATCTATTTTTCCTGTTTCTCCTACTGTATAAGCTGGGTCATGAACAAACCAATATATTCTGTTGTTCTGGCCATCTTCATAAGCACCAATACATCTAGCTTCAGAGCTAAGCAGTACTGCTCCCGTAATACTCCCTGTTTGCTCGTATTGCAAACTGGTCATCTTAGTATTACCTTTAGAATTTTCTACGGACCCTATCTCGGAAGCTTCAGTAGAACCAAGCCTTACGTTTAAAGCGTCTATATACTCTCCATTCGGTACAAGCCTTTCGTCGAGAGACTTGTTCATCCTTCCCGCGATAAAATTTCTTTGAATGTTTGCCATTTTATTTAATCCACTTATTCTCTCCGCGCAGATTCATTAACAATCTACCAGGATGAATATTACTTATTCTTATTTTTGCGTTTCTTAATAAAGAACTTTTATCTTTTCTCGCTCTATTTATTATATATTCCTGTACTCCAAATTTGTTGTTTAATATTTCATATTTAACGTAAGCATACAAATAATTTTCAAAAAGTTTGTTTACACTTACTAAAGAGTCATCTCCTCCTTCCATACCATCAGACACATATTCCAATATACACTGTTCATTAGCCATGGTAGAGTCAAAATTTATTACTCCCGATTTCTTGTCAATCCTAAATGTAGGGTTAAAGTTGGCCGTCTCAGTATTTAAGCCATATCTCGCCCCTATATTATAATCTTTCCATGCATCCGGGTTTTCCGAAGCAATATCAGATGCATCATTAGCGTTATTTTTATTTAAATAGATGCTTTGCTGTGATCCCGCCACTCTTTGAGTGTCTAGGGTAGAGTCTGTTAATTGAATAGTCCCGTCAGCATTAAAACTTAAAGACCCTGTAGAACTCTGTAGATAAGACACCGCCGCATTAACTTGAATGTTTTCCGTCAAAGGTCGGAGATACCCGTCTTTGTAGAGTGAAATACGCACCCAGTTAACATAATCAGAAGGAAGAGTAAACGTAAGGTCATCAAACACTTTTAACTCTAGAGCCTTGATCTCTTTAAACGCATCATAATTTAACTCTTGTATTCCTCTTTTAGCGTGAAACAATATTTTATATCTTTCTTCGTTATTAATTAAAGAATGGTTTCCATAATACATTAATAAAAAATTATTAACTATATCTGTCAGAGGGACATATTGATAAGAGCCCCAATTAACATTTGAAGGAGCAACCCCTGCGTTTTCATAATATTGATATTGAGATAAATATGCCATTAGTTTTCTTTTTGTTCTTCCATTTGTTCTTGTTCGGCACCAAACTGTGCTTCTTGTATCTCTCTTATAGACATTCCTGCATATTGCAGTATTTTAAATACCAAAGAGGTTTCGTCATCTGGTGATAACTCAAAGTCTTGATAATCAGCATTACTTTGATTAAAGGCTGGTTCCCCATTAGCTATACTCAAATAAGTCCAATTAGGATCTTTAGGATAACGAATGTATTGAGACTGAATATCTGTAGCGCCATTAAACTGAGGGGGATATACCGTTAAAGTAGACCCCTCTAAAATATAAGCGGGATAAATAAGAGAAGGGGCTGTTATATTAGATCCTGTTAAAAGGGTAATGTTAGTATTAGAAACTTTTTCAGCTTCTCCCTGATAGACCCCTCCGCTAAAGCAGAGTACTTTGTTAATTAAATAATAATCATCTCCTGTGGTAGTTTGAGAAGGTAAGAAATATTGGTTAAGTAAGTTTTGGGTTAAGGTTTTAGTTTCTGAAAATATATTAATCACTTCTTCGTATCCTTTTCGAATATCTCCATAACCACTTCCCGCAAGTCTAGCATTTTCTTGATTAATTAATTGATTGTATTGATAAAAATAATCATCAAATATATCGAGCTGTGCTTGTTTAGCAAATAAATTAAAATCTTGCGGTGATATATAACCGTAGTTGTTCTTATTAAGTATAGCTAAAACTGTATTTCTTACAGAATTTATCATTGGTATTCTTTTACACAAAGATAAGTAAAAAAAAAAGAGGTCAATTTTTCATGACCTCTTCTTAGATTGTCGACTAAAACGAGTTTTATGAAATCGTTGTTATCGCTTGACTTAGAGTTACGTCAATGGTTGCGTCAGTATAACCTTGGCCCCAAACACTTATAAGAGCAGCTTCGATAGCCGTTTTGTCTGCGGCAGTCATACTTCCTGAACCTGCTAAAGTTATTTGCTTGTCACGATAGTTCAAAACAATATTGTTTGTAACTAATCCAACGTATAATACATCGCCTCCAAAA
>Ga0098041_1000837_pt1 | contig 12114 bp, 16 predicted proteins | sample 8_EtaG_FD_77066 | JGI IMG/M metagenome (GOLD analysis project Ga0098041, IMG submission 77066) | Marine viral communities from the Subarctic Pacific Ocean - 8_ETSP_OMZ_AT15162 metaG | ecosystem: Environmental > Aquatic > Marine > Oceanic | place: Pacific Ocean | collected 2015-01-08
ACAAGAGACAGGTGTTGCATTCTTTATGGTGAGTCATCTCAAGAGACCGCGCGGTACTGCACATGTAGAGGGCGGTCTGACTTCTCTCTCACAACTCAGAGGTTCTGCGGGTATTGGACAACTGTCTGATATGGTGATAGGATTAGAAAGAGATGGACAACATGAAGACCCACAGGTTAGAAACACTACTACTGTTAGAGTATTAAAGAACAGGTTCTCAGGATTAACTGGTCCAGCTTGTTACTTGTATTATGATAAAGATTCTGGTAGAATGTTAGAAACAACTAACCCTAAAGATAACGAGGAAGATGAAGATGACTTCTAAAATAATATTAGATATAGAAACTGATGGACTAGAGCCCACTGTAATTTGGGTTGTAGTTACCAAAGATGTTGATACTGGAAAGGTTAATTCTTTTCTAGATAAGGATGAGTTTAAAAACTATCTATCAACATCTATGGAAATCATCGGTCATAATATTATTGGTTATGATGTTCCCGCTCTTGAGAAATTGTGGGGAGTTGACTTCACAGATATAAAATTAACAGATACATTGATTATGTCTAGGTTAGCTAACCCACAAAGACTCGGCGGTCATGCTCTAAAAAACTGGGGAAATTCTGTAGGTTTTGAGAAGGGTGACTACCATGACTGGAGTAATTTAAATGACCGCATGATTGAGTACTGCAAGAAAGATGTCGAGTTGACTTTGATAGTGTACAACAAACTATTAGAAGAGTTAAAAGACTTTGAATCAAATGCCCTCGAAATGGAGTTAGATGTAGCTAAATGTCTCGAACAACAGAGAGTAAATGGATGGTTGATTGATGAGAGAAAGGCAGACATGTTACATGCAAAGTTATGTGAGAAGAAACAAAACTTAATTGATAAGGTACACGAAACATTTAAGCCACTACCTACCTTTGTACCTCTCACAGATTTAAAGAACAAGTACACTGCTGATGGTATGTATTCAGTAGCGTATCAAAAACAATTAGATAAGGGAGCATTTTGGAAAACTCCTAAAGATTGGGGATGTATAGAGTACCCTGAATTTAACTTAGCTAGTAGACAACAGATAGTTAAGTACTTAAAACATTTTGGTTGGACACCCACCAAGTTTACTGATAAAGGTAATCCTATAGTCGATGAGTCTGTACTTAAAGGAGTTAAGGGAATACCCGAATGTAAATTAATTTCTGAATACTTTTTAATTTCAAAGAGAGAGGCGATGCTTAGAAATATTTTAGGTCAGATTGAAACTGATAGTAGAGTACATGGTTATGTTAATACCAATGGCGCTGTTACAGGAAGAATGACACACTCGTCTCCGAATATGGCACAGATACCCGCAGTCAAGAAGAAAGATAATAAGGTTGTATGGGGCTTAGTCGGTGGATATGGTGCTGATTTTAGGGCATTGTTCACAGTCAGAGAGGGATACAAGTTGGTTGGTTGTGATGCGAGTGGATTAGAATTAAGAATGCTTGCTCACTACATGAACGACACAGAATATACAAATGAAATTTTACATGGAGATATACATTTAAAGAATCAGATTGCTACTGGATTAAAATCTAGAGACAAAGCAAAGACTTTTATTTATGCATTCCTATACGGCGCTGGAGATGCTAAGATAGGTAGCATAATAGGTGGTAGTGACAAAGAAGGAAAGAAAATAAAAACAAACTTCTTAAACAATACTCCTGCTCTCAGGAGTTTGCGTGAGAAGGTTATCAATTCATCAGGTAAAGGATTTATAAAAGGTTTAGATGGCAGAAAGATATGGATACGCTCTAGCCACGCGGCTTTGAACTTCCTTTTGCAAGGCGCTGGTGCAATTGTTATGAAGAAAGCCTTGACAATTTTAAATAACAATGCTATAATGGAGGAACTTGATTATAAATTGGTCGGTAATATACACGATGAATTTCAATCAGAAGTATTAGACAAACACGCAACAAGGTTTGGAGAACTTGCGATTGAAGCCATCAAGGAAGCCGGGCAATACTATGAACTTCGATGTCCATTAGATGCAGAAACAAAAATCGGAAATAATTGGACGGAGACACACTAATGAAGAAAGATATAAGTACTTTAGTAGAAGATATAAACAATATATTTTCTGACATAGGCAATGGTAAGCCTGTAAAATTACCTGAACAAAAAGTAGATAAGCTACTGGATGGTTTAAGAGATGTTCTCAATGACTGGTCTACTCCTAAAGCGAGAGGAACAGGACTTAGGATGTCTAATGTAGGTAAACCTAACAGACAGCTTTGGTATGATATAAAATCTTTAGATACCTCAGAAGACTTAGCGCCCTCTGTAGTTTTTAGATTTCTATATGGTCATATAGTAGAAGAACTGATGTTGTTTTTTGTAGACTTGGCTGGTCATAAGATAGAGTCACAACAAGAAGAAGTAAAAGTATTAGGTCTTAAAGGACATGTAGATTGTATAATTGATGGTGTTGTGGTTGATGTGAAATCAGCCAGCGACTATTCATTTAGGAAATTTAAAGATGGTAAGCTATCACAAGATGACCCATTCGGATATCTTGCACAGCTTGCGGCATATGAACATGGTTTTAATAAGAGTGGCGGAGGATTCTTAGTTGCTAATAAATCTTCAGGTGAGATTTGTTTATACAGACCTGATGAATTAGAAATTCCTAATATAGAATCCAGACTTGAAACAGTACGAGAAGAATTGACAGAAGAAGTACCTCCTAGGGAGCGATGCTATCCCATTATTGCTAAAGGAAAGTCCGGCAATATGGGATTGCATAACTCTTGTAAGTGGTGCAGACATAAGTTTCAATGTAACCCAGACCTAAGAGTATTTAAATATTCAAATACTTTAGAATACTTAACCGAGATTAAAATTCTTCCAAGTGTTGAAGAAATAACTGCGGAGTTTATATGAACGGAAAGAAATCGAAAGCAATAAGAAGACAAGCTTTGCAAGAGATGATTGATTGGTACAAGAGTTTACTAGGTCCTGAAGAAGCTGACAAAGTTTCAAAGAAAAATATCTTTGAACTGATACCTAAGCAGACACACTTCAGGGCACTAGGACAATTTAAATTGTCTGTCTATTCTTACAAGTGGTTTATTAAAATAATAAAGAGGGGAATGAACCCCAAGGATTTTATGAATGAGTGAGAACAAACTAGAAACAGAGTTAGAAAGAAATGAAATGGAAGACAATGCTATATATTTTAAACTTTCTGTTGATGAGTCTGTAGGTGCTATGGCTTTTGAAATTTTAGATAACACCGTTGAAGGAAGTATAACATCAAATCTTTTGACCCCGTTAGCTAAAGGCATAAGTAATTTATTAGAGCAAGACCCAGACTTTTTATATGAGGCTGGTTCTGAAGTTTCAGATAGTAACTATGTTGAATCGAATAATAAAACTATGCACTAAAATTATGGCTAGAACAAAGAAACATAAAGTAACAAATAAATTAAAACATCAGGTTAGAAGTAGAAGATTGTGGCACATGAGAATTGAGAAAGACCGTAAGAGAGAACAAAAAAAGAGAGGTGATAAATATGAAGAAATTGATATTACTGATAGCATTTAAAATAAGCTATCATGTTACCTTTATTTATTATATTATAAAAGGTTTAATAGGAGGAAAAGATAAGTGAATACATTACCTAATGATTATCAAAACTTTATAGCTTTGAGTAGGTATGCTAGATGGCTACCCGAAAAGAAGAGAAGGGAGACTTGGGCAGAAACTGTCGCTCGTTACTTTGATTTTATGGAGGAGCATCTTAAAGAGAATACGAATCAAGAGTTAGTACCCAAGACTAGAAAGGTATTAGAGAATGCAGTTGTTAATTTAGAAGTTATGCCAAGTATGCGAGCCTTAATGACTGCTGGCAAGGCTCTTAAAGATAATAATATAGCTGGATATAACTGTGCCTACCTAAGCGTAGACCATCCCAAAGCATTTGATGAATGTCTTTACATTCTGATGCATGGTACTGGTGTAGGCTTTAGTGTTGAGAGACAGTTTGTTAACAAGCTACCTGAAGTACCCGAAGAAATGGTGGATGTTGAGGATACTATTGTTGTACAAGATTCTAAGGAAGGTTGGCAGTCAGCGTTCCGTAAATTAATTACTTATTTATATGACGGTGAAATGCCGCAGTGGGATTTCTCTAAGGTTAGACCTAAAGGTTCTAGATTAAAAACATTTGGTGGTAGAGCCAGTGGACCTGAGCCTTTGATAGATTTATTTTACTTCACTACTAACATATTTAAAGAAGCTGTTGGTCGGAAGTTAACAAGCTACGAGTGTCATCGCATGATGTGTAAGATAGCAGAGGTAGTTGTAGTAGGTGGAGTTAGGCGTAGTGCATTGATTTCCCTAAGTAATTTAACTGATGAGCGTATGCGTAATGCTAAGAGTGGTAAGTGGTGGGCAGACACACCTGAGATGGCGCTGAGTAATAACAGCGTATGTTACACAGAGAAACCGGACATTGGAATATTCATGAAAGAGTGGCTATCACTCTATGAATCTAAGTCAGGTGAACGTGGTATCTTTAATAGAGAAGCGGCTATCAAACAAGTATCATCTATAGGTAGACGAGATATAGAGCATGACTTTGGTTGTAATCCTTGTAGTGAAATTATATTAAGAGATGGACAGTTCTGTAATCTTACTGAGGTTGTAGTTAGAGCAGAAGATACACAGAAAGATATACTTCGTAAGGTTAGGTTGGCTACCATACTCGGTACATTCCAAGCATCCCTCACTAACATTAAAAGATTGAGACCTAAGTGGGTACACAATACAGAAGAAGAAGCACTGCTTGGTGTTAGTCTTACTGGTATAATGGATAACTCATTTATGAATGGAAGTAATGTAGATAGAGGATACTATGGCAAGAAGAGCCTACCTGATTTTCTTATTTCCTTAAAGAAAGAAACAGTCAAGACAAATAAAGAATGGTCAGAATTACTAGGCATAAGCCAAGCTACTGCAACCACTGCTATCAAACCTAGTGGTACAGTAAGTCAGCTAGTGGACAGTGCTAGTGGTATTCATACTAGACACAATGATTATTATATAAGAAGAGTAAGGGCAGATGCCAAAGACCCGATAGCTATGTTAATGGAAGACCAAGGGATACCTTGTGAGGCTGATGTAATGAAACCTAATAGCGTTAAAGTCTTTTCCTTTCCTATGAAAGCACCCGAAGGTGCTGTGCTTAGGAACGATAGAACTGCTATAGAACAGTTAGAGTTATGGCTCATGTATCAGAGATACTATTGTGAACATAAACCTAGTGTAACTATTAGTGTAAGAGAACATGAATGGATGGAAGTTGGGGCTTGGGTTAATGCTCATTTTGATGAGGTCAGCGGTGTAAGTTTTCTACCACACTCAGACCACAGTTATCAGCAAGCGCCCTATGAAGACTGTACAGAGGAAGTTTATCTCGAAGCGCTAGGTAGTATGCCTGAATTAGTTAACTGGTCTAAAATCAAAGAATACGAACTCTCAGACACTACTAAGAGTATGAAGACCTTAGCTTGTACTGGGAACATATGTGAAATGGTAGACTTGGTTGAAGAAGAAGGAGACATGGAATGAATTGTTGGCATTGTAAGACAGAATTAATATGGGGAGGAGACCATGACATCGAAGAGGAGAGTGAAGATTATTGTATAGTATCTAACTTATCTTGTCCTAAGTGTGGTTGTTTTGTTGAAGTGTATGTACCAAAAGAAGAGGAGAGTTAGAAATGAATACAATAATATTAATAATAGTATTGCAAGTTATTGTTATATCCCTTACAGGATGTAGCATATTTGAAGAGAAGATGAATGAAGCGCAGGGATTAAGCTGTCCTACGACTGTTCATTCAATATGTGAGCCTAACGAGTCTTTACTTATCTGTGATTCAGCAGATAGAAAAGAATGTTATGGTTTGTTAGTAGAATGAAGACATCAAACAAAAAGATTTTAATTGATTTTACAAAAGATTCTGAATATATAAAACTGTTTGGGGAGTATAAACCAAATGAAGGTGAATCTGATGAGAAAACTATGGAAAGAAAAGGTACAGATACCTGTTCTGATGAAACAAGCAGACAAAAATCTGAAAAAGAAAGTTGTTAAACTAAAAAAGGAGAAAGTATATGTTAGATAAAATAATGAAAGGTGCTGATGGTGCGATTGACATTGGCATAAAGTTAATAAGTTTATCAATTGTGTTACAAATTATCTTTGGTAGTAAGGTAGCATTCCTAACCGGGAATGTAATCGGTTCTATATTAGATATAGTTTGGACACTTGGTAACGCGGGACTAGCGGGCATCATTGCTGCTGGTATTATTTGGAAACTACTTGATAAAGATATTACAAGTGGAAGCAGATAAGTATACAATTAAAAACACTTGGGGTCTCGTCCGCATGGATGGGACTGCCAAGTTACAATTAAAATTAAATGGAAGGAGGAATAACAAAGTGGCGGATGACAAAAATATTAATCCACAACATTACCAACAAGGTAAGATACAAGTAATAGATTTTATATTAGACCAAAAGATGAGTTACTTAATTGCTAGTGCTACAAAATATCTTTGTCGCTATCCTCACAAGCATAAGGCTGGTGAAGGAAGGCTAGATGATTTGAGAAAAGCACGGTGGTTTATTGAAAAACAAATAGAAGAAATACTCAAAGAGGAGAATATAAAATGAAAGTGAAAGCAATACTTCAACTCCCTACATATACAAAAGGTAGAGGAGTAAAGAAGAAAACTAATCTATTTAGTATGAACATATATAGAAATATGCACTATCAATCTTTGAATAAAATCAAACAAGATTATCATTCAGAGGTTAAGGAATGGGCGGCAACGCTACCTAAATATAAAACTATCTTTCCTAAGTATAAGATATACTTCAAAGGTAAGAGGAAGAAAGACATAGACAATTATACTTTTCCATTACATAAGTTTTTAATGGATGCTTTAGTAGAGTATGGTATAATAGTCGATGATGACTATACCTGTGTTAAAGGGTTTACTACAGAGTTCGGCGGTATAGACGAACAAAATTTTGTAGTCGTTGAACTAACAGGAGAACAACTTGGCGTTAAATAAAAGTAATAATATCAATGAGTTAAGAAAGTTTGATGTTGATTTAGAATTTGGGCAGACTTGGGAAAAGCACATAGACGAAATGTTTTCAGGTGCTAAGACATGTGAAGTAAAAACCGAGAGAGACACATGGTCACACACGGGTAACATTTGTATAGAGGTTGAGAGTTACGGAAGACCTTCCGGGCTGGCTTCAACAGAGTCAGAACTGTGGGTTCAGAACCTTGTCAAAGATGGTGAGCTGGTTTGTAGTTTAGTATTTAAAACAGATAAGCTTAAAGAGATAGTAGAGAATATGGAAACAAGAACCGTGATGGGTGGTGACAACTTTGCATCAAAGCTACATCTTGTATCGCTAAAGAATTTAATAAACGAGTTCTTGAAATGAGTATTATTAATACAGACAACATAGTTAACTTAGACGCTAAAGCATTAACTGACAATGTAAAGGTTCTCGAAGAGAAACTTTTAAATGTCAACAGAGGAATACTGGCACTACAGTTTGATGTAATGAATCAAAGAAAGAATGAACCTCGCTTACAACAGATGTATAGACTGCGAGATAATTATGAAAAAGATTTAAGGGAGTTGAAACTTGGATAATAAAACAAAAAAAACAAAAGCTAAACTAGTTGGTTTTGAAATTCTGCTAAATAAAAGTGGTAGGTTAGAAGTAGAATTATCTGGTTTACCTTTAGAAGATGTTGATAAGACATTTAAGAATCATCCTAATAAACATATTTTTAAGGCTCTTATTAGAGTAGCAAACAACAGTCTAGAATCATTAGTAGATGATTTAGAAAAACATCTTTCAGCCATTTAAACCGTCATATTACCCCTACCCTTGGTATGGGTGACATAGAGAAGTCCTCTAGAATCGAAGATTTGGGACTCTAATTCTCTATCTACCCCCTGTTACTCGTTTTCCACCGCTATAACCACTACCCTTGGTATTATTATATGGATTAGTCCTGTTTCCAGCTCGACTTTGGTTACCCTGTCCTGTGTAACCTCTATTACCTTGGTCATCAACCACAGTTTTTCTATGTGCCTCAGCCTGAGCCTTGGCTTGTTTTTCTGCTTGTGCTTTCGCTTGTGACTGAGCTTGTGCCTGAGCTTCTGCTTGTTTCTTAGCTTGTGATTCAGCTTGAGCTTTAGCTTCTGCTGCTTGAGCCTTAACCTGTGCCGCTTCAGCAAAACCTATCTTTCTCTTGGTTCTCTTATCTCTCAGTAATGAATCACTCTCATCTCTGTGTGTTGCATCATAGAGCCAACTTCCTGCACTTCTTAATTTCTCATCGCCGCCTGTTGCTTCTAAAAGAGCTTTTGTTCCTAAGTAAGACGCAGCTCCAGTTAATCCTGCAATACCATATTGAGCACCTAAAGTAGGATAAGCTTTAAGAAATTTAGCATTAGACACACCCGGAATATTTTTCCCAAGTGCTTGTGATTGCCACCAAGCAGGTGTACTTCCTTTCATTCCCGGATTCAACCTTTCAAAATATTTATTTGGAATCCAAGATTCACCTTTGCCTGTAATAGCATGACGTGCTATGGCTGCGAGTTCTGCAGCAGTAGCCCCTGCAAGAAGCGATGATGAATTTTTCAAGAGCTTGTTATCAGTCTTCCCTACATTATCAGGCTCATAAACTTCTGCAGCATGCGCATCACCAAAAAATAAACTTAAAGCTTTGTCTGAAACATCTGACCAAGGAGATTTGTTTTGTTTTAAAAGGCTACTCGTACTAGAGCTACCATCTTTAATGCTTTCTTCTGGTACTCCTCCATCTCCGTAAGTAGATTCATATGCATTCTTATAATAGTCTGCTATTTCATTTTGGACATCTTCAGAAAAATATTTTAGAAGTCCGCCCTTGTCTTGCCACATGTCATAAGCTTGTTTTCTACTAGGGACTCCATTTCCAAACTTTTCAAATTCTTCATTGACTTGTTTTTCTGCAACACCTTTCATCCAACCTGTACCCCAAGCATATTCACGATTTTGTATAGCATCTAATAGAGCATTTTGTACATCACCAAAAGTATGAGTGTGTCCAACTTCTCCGCCTGTATGGTAGCCCTTCACTGCGCCACCTCTGCGGTAGGTATTTTTTCTAACAAGCCCGCCTCTTCTATATTGTTTATTATATTTTCCTGCGTCTTTTTCAGCGGCTAGTTTTTCTACATTTGATTTATATCTACCTACATGTAGTGATGCTTCAAATAGAGGGTACTTACTTTGTTGTAAAGTATTCTCTAATTCATAGCCGCCGTCTGCGGTAGTATCTAAAACATTATTACTATGTTTTCCTGTATTCATATTTTTGTAGGACTCTAAATAATACTGGTCAGCAGAATATTTGTTTTCAACTATTGAGTTAGTATATTTATCATAAGTATCATAGCTTCCCGCTCTTTCGTGCATAGCTGCTTCTTCATATGCTGGTCTTGATATTGTAAATGTTCCGACTAAATCAGGAAAACCGAGTCTTATTAATTCTGCAGAACTGGTATTTTCCATTAGACTTGTCCAAGTTCTAGAAGCCATAGCGGATAGTGAACCATCTGATTGTAGATAATTTACACCACCTCTTTTAAGAAGTGTTTGAATCGCTTTAAGATATAGTCTTTTACCTATTCTCTTATTCCAATATGGACTCAGTATGCTAACGTCTCCAGTATGGAATGTATCTCCTGAGTCTACTACCTTACCGTCTCTGTTAATTTCCCGTGCTCTCTGTAATGTAATACCTCCAGCTAAACCTGCCTCATCAGTCAATGGGCGTTCTGAAATTTTCTGGGCAGTTGAGAACTTAGCATTTTTATCATAATTTTGACTTACTGATTCTATTACTATTGTATCTAATTTCTTACCACGGGGCATTACTCCTTCAGGGTTAGGATTACCCATATCAGTAATTTTTATATCAGCCATGAACTTATCTATCATCGGCAAATCTTTTAATAAATACCGCTCAAAATTCGCCCACTTTTCTGTTATCTCTGCATCACTAATAGGAACATAATCTTCCGCTATCATTCTCTTATGAACAATATCTCTTTCCTTAATGTACATGCTAATCATCTCATTGTCGGTAACACCTTCTCTCTTGGCGAGAATTTGTAATGTAGCTTTTCTTTCCTCAAAAGCACTCATTCCGGAATACCAAGCATCATTAATCTCATCCCAAATTTCATCAGATACCTTACTAGTTCCGTCTCCCCTGCCCGCCCATTTTGTAAGGGCTTCATCGCCAGCTCGAAGCATTAAAGTTTCTGATGAAACTAATCTTGCACCAATAGAAGGTTCGTTAGTTTTTTTATTTAGTGGTCTATAAAAACCAGTACGAACTGTGATAGAAGGTTCAAAGAATATCTCAGCATCTTTCTTAACTGCTAACCCAGCAGCGTTTGCAGCCTCGATAATATCTCCCCTTTGTTTTTGAGTTAAGTCTTTATTCCAAAAAGCGAGATAACCATTATGACTATACTGTTCCATTACGTCTGCATAGTCAGCCTTTAATCCGCTCATGCTCTGTATCGTAGAATATCCTGCTTCATTTAAATTCAAAACCATAGGAGCAATTGAAGCATCAACCTCAATGATTGTACCGTCCTTCATTCTTATATCTCTAACTAACTCTCCACCGCCAACATACTCACCGCCCTGTTTCTTAGTTCCTTGTGATTTTTTTACTTTGCCTATGTTGCCTATTAATTCGCCTTCCCAAATAGCAGTGAGTTGAGACTCAGGATACTTACTAGCAGCTTTAGACTTTATAAACTCTTCCACAGTTTCAAAATTTCGTGCTTCTTTTCTTAGAGCTTCAATCTCTTTTTGTTTTCCAGCTAAATGTCTGCCTTCATCCGGTGGAAAGATATATGATTTCTGTGGTGCAATAGAAGAACCAAGAACTTTCTTATCTAATACTTTATCTATTGGCAATTCCATATTCTGCACAGTAGCTAAGAACTTTTCTTTCATCTTAGGAGTTATATCTTCAACAGTCTTAGGAATTTTACTTAGCGCTGTCTTATATCCTAGTTTAGCAAGAGTGCCCGCCGCCCACATATCTAACATAACCTGTGCTGGGTTACTCATTGCAGTCCTCTTAAAATCTTCTAAAGTTCCATAGTCATTTATAATCATTTGACCAAAAGCACTAGCCATTTCTTGTTGTGGTTTGCTAGAGGCAAGACCAAAAGATGCTCCAAAATTATCTATAGTATCTACCCAATTCTGAGGAAGAGCGTTAGCTATAGCACCTGCCGATACATCAAGAACAGTATCAACTGTTTCAATAGGATGAGTACCCATATGAATTAAAGCTTTGTTTAAGTCTCTAGCACTAGGCGGTAAGTTTTTTGCTGTTGTTTTTGAACCCTGAAAAAGATTAGCCGCCATTGCGCTCTTGTCGAAGCCATGTTTACTTTTAATTTTTTCAGGTATTGGAGTATATTCATATGTTTCATCATCAATGAATGGTAGTTTTTTTGAGAGTTCAATAGGTGCATCAACTAACCAGTGCTGCATATATTTTGTAAAGCCTTCATCAGCGTGCATTGTTTCACTAAAGTCATCTATCTTATCATTAAGATAAGAGTCTACCTTATTGAACTTTCTTCTGAACCAGTTAGGTTGTTCCTTTACTTCTCCACCCTCATCGAAATTCTTTCTCTTACCTCTACCTAATGCCTTTTCAAAAGCTTCTAATTCTTTTCTGAATTTTGTACCAAATCTCTTATCGTCCTTACTCCATTTCCTCATCGTATGGATGTTAGCATCTTTATCACCAAACAAATAACCAGCAACTATCTGGTCAAACTGACTTACATCCCACCATTTTTCTTTAGTGCGTTTTTCACCATCTTTCTTTGCATCAGCAAACAAATTTTCTTTCCACTGTATAACTGCGGGGTCTTTGTTCGCCGCTGTATATAATCTATCATACCACTCTGGAGCTGAGTGTTTCAAATTGTGC
>Ga0098041_1000844_pt1 | contig 12065 bp, 13 predicted proteins | sample 8_EtaG_FD_77066 | JGI IMG/M metagenome (GOLD analysis project Ga0098041, IMG submission 77066) | Marine viral communities from the Subarctic Pacific Ocean - 8_ETSP_OMZ_AT15162 metaG | ecosystem: Environmental > Aquatic > Marine > Oceanic | place: Pacific Ocean | collected 2015-01-08
CCCATCTCCATAAGCAGATCCTCCAACTGATCCGCGGTGTCGGGATCAGCTGGAATCTGAAGTTGTATCCAGGGCATAAGTCTTCCTGCATTGCGATGCAGGGTGTTAGTCCCGCATCAATTTTTCAAGGTAATGTATGGTGAAGTCTACCGTTTTAAAGCCGCCGTCGCGCACCAGTTTCCGATGCAAAGACTGATTGGTTTTAATTCCATCAACCAGCAGTTCGTCCAGAGCGTTTTTCATGCGCCGCCTGGCTATCTGCCGATCATCACCCCAGGTGATTAGCTTGGCGATCAGAGAGTCATAAAACGGAGGTACCGTATAACCACTGTAAATGTGTGAATCCACTCGCACACCGTAACCACCAGGGGCGTGAAAATGCTTCACTTTACCAGGGCTGGGCACAAAGGTTGCCGGGTCTTCCGCGTTGATGCGGCATTCCATGGCGTGGCCTTTGATATGAATCTCTTCCTGCTTGTATTGCAGTGGCAGCCCGCTGGCAATGCGCAGCTGTTCGCGAACGATATCAACACCGGTAACCATTTCAGAGACTGGGTGTTCTACTTGCACTCGTGTGTTCATTTCAATGAAAAAGAACTCGCTGTCCTGATACAGAAACTCGAAGGTGCCGGCACCGACGTAACCGATTGCCTTGCACGCATCTACGCAGGCTTTGAGGGTGCGCTCGCGGGCTTCCGGATCAATATTCGGAGCCGGAGCTTCTTCAATTACTTTCTGGTTTCGGCGCTGCATGGAGCAATCACGGTCACCCAGATGGATGCAGTTGCCGTGCATGTCGGCCAGCACCTGAACTTCCACGTGACGAGGGGCTTCCAGAAACTTTTCCAGATAAACCGTAGGGTCGCCAAAGGCATTCCGGGCTTCAGTCTGGGTGATCTGTACGGCCTTGAGCAGCGCGGCTTCTGAATGAACTACCTGCATGCCTCGACCACCGCCGCCAGAGGCTGCCTTGATCATCACCGGGTAGCCGATTTTGCGGGCAACTTGCAGAGTGCGCTCGTCGTCCTCGGTTAGCGGGCCGTCGGAACCCGGCACGGTAGGTACGCCGGCGCGAATCATCGCGTTAATGGCTGAGACTTTATTGCCCATCAGGCGAATGGTCTCAGCGCTCGGGCCGATAAAGCGGAAGCCGCTTTTTTCAACTTGTTCGGCAAAATCTGCGTTTTCTGCGAGGAAGCCGTAACCTGGGTGAATGCCAACGGAATCGGTTACTTCAGCAGCGCTGATAATCGCTGGAATGTTCAGGTAACTTTCCAGAGGGCTGTTGGGGCCGATACATACGGATTCATCAGCCAGGCGCACGTGCATCAAATCGCGGTCCACCTGAGAGTGAACTGCTACGGTCTTAATGCCGAGCTCTTTACATGCACGCAAAATACGAAGGGCTATTTCACCCCGGTTTGCGATCAGAACTTTTTCTAACATGGCCATGAGTAGCTATCACCGGGTTCAGGAAATGATTAACAGCGGCTGGTCAAACTCCACTGGCTGACCGTTCTCTACCAGAATTTCTGTAACTGTGCCGCTCTTGTCGACCTCAATCTGATTCATCATTTTCATGGCTTCAACAATGCAGACAACCTCACCGGCCTTGACCGATTGACCCACTTCGACAAACATCTCGGCAGTGGGAGAGGGGGCCCGATAAAACGTGCCTACCATGGGGGAGCGCAGAGCATGCCCGTTCAGAATGGGTTGTTTTGAACTGTCTTCCTGAACCGGGCCCGGGGTTTCCGGTGCCTGAGCTGATTGAGGCATAGGTGGCGGTGCATAGTGGCTCATGTACTGGGCAGCAGCTTGCTCACGACGGCGGGAGATGCGAACGGAATCATCACCCTCGTGAATCTCAAGCTCTTCGACGTCAGACTCCTCGAGCAGTTCGATCAGCTTTTTAATCTTGCGAATATCCATAGTCATTCCAGTCCCGTTTTTCAGGTCTATCGGTGAATTCGTTGCATGGCCGCCTGGAGTGCGAGTTCGTACCCCTGACTGCCTAGTCCGCAGATAACGCCTTCGGCGATATCAGAAAAATACGAGTGATGGCGGAACGCCTCTCGCGCATGCACATTGGAAAGATGCACTTCTATAAAGGGGATTTCTGAAGCCAGTATGGCGTCCCGCAAAGCAACGCTGGTGTGTGTGAAGGCCGCAGGATTAATGATTATGAAATCGACCCCTTCAGCTCGGGCTTCGTGAATCCGTTCAATCAGTTCATATTCAGCGTTTGACTGCATGTGCAGCAGGTGGTGACTGTGCTCAGCCGCCTTCTCCCGTAGCCGTTCATCAATATCTGCCAGCGTCTCGTGGCCATAAACCTCCGGCTCGCGGGTTCCGAGCATGTTCAGGTTGGGGCCATGGAGCACGAGAATTGTAGACATGATTTCGTCTGCCTTTATAACTTTAATAACAGGTTCGCCGAAAATAACGACATTTTCCACCCATAGTGTGTGCTTTTATTTCTCAGATCAACACTTTTTGACAATGTTATCTGTTGTCCACTGGCGTCACAAACGACCAGAAGAATAGAAAAAGATCTTTCCATTGGTAGCATTCATTGTCGTAAACCGCAGAGGGGACTTCTATACGACGATGGTTTCATACAGGCAGCTGTGGAAGCCGCCCGGTTGGTTATCCCTGTCTGTCAGTTGTTAGCAAGTGTAACGCAGTTGCGGCCCTGCTCTTTGGAGACATAAAGTGCTCGATCGGCATTCTCACACAGAGTCTGGGACGAGTTGTTGTCCCAGGCGGCCACGCCACAGCTAAAGGTAACATTGAACTCTCTGTCGCCCGCGGGTTGCTGAAGCTCCGAGAAGCGCTCGCGGATCTCGTTGAGAACATTACGGGCATCACTGAGCCGGGTGTTGGGGAGGATAATCGCAAACTCTTCGCCGCCGTAGCGGCCTATGTGGTCGGTTTTGCGCAGGCGTTGTTTAAGAAACATTGAGAGGCTGCGAAGCACGCGATCGCCAATGGGGTGGCCAAAGGTATCGTTTACCTTCTTGAAATAGTCTATATCAATCATCGCAAAGCACAGGGGCTGATTTTTTTGTCGGGCTCGAACGATTTCCTGGTCCAGCAGATACAGCGTGTGAGTATGGTTGTACAGCCCAGTGAGGCTGTCACGGATCATCAGGGCCAATAGAGAACGCGCTCGCCGGCCCCGGTTGTGAAGCGTTGCAATCAGGTGCTTTGGGTCAATGGGTTTGGTCAGAAAATCATCGCCACCCAAACTCATGGCGTGCAGCTGCTTGGTAACATCTTCCTCAGCTGAGAGATAGATGATTGGCACGCTATGGAATCGATCCTGCTGGCGGATCACCCGGGCGATTTCCATGCCGGTACAGCCCGGCATGTACATGTCGAGAATAATGATTTCGGGGGAGAACATATCCAGTGCGTGGATGATTTCCATAGGGTCGGTAATGACGTGTGCAGTCATGCCCGCCTTTTTCAGAACCGTTTCCATAAATTTTGCTTGTGCTCTGGAGTCATCCAGCACAAGTACCCGGTAAGGCTCAACGGTGTTTCCGTGGGTATAGGTTTCGATTTTCTCGATGAGCTGGCCTGGGTCAACCGCCGGGTAGAAAAATTCTTCGCCGCCACACCGGGATGCGCGCAGGCGGGTCTGGATAGATCCGTCTTCGTCGCTCATGAAAATAATCGGAACGGGCGTGTCGTGTCGTTTTTGCAGGCGCTCAATGGTGGCGATGCCCGCATTCTGGCCGCCGCCAAAATTTACATCCATCAGGATGGTTTCAGGCTTATGCAAAGCGCAGGCTTCGGTAAGCTCTTCAGCAGAGTTGAAGGCTGACGCACGGAACCCAAAAAATTCAAGCTGGCGGATTAGCCGATTCGCCATCTCTTCGTTTGCGAGTGCAATATAAACAGGGGTGCGCCGGAACTGATGTGGTGTTTCGGTATTGCTGTGATCCGTTCGCCGCAGGGTGTTGCGCGCAAGTGCATCCACAGCATCCTGAAGTTGTCGCTTGGTGGCGTCGTCCAAGGGCGTATTCGCTGGCCAGTGGCGGGTAAGTTCGAGAATCTTGTGGCCGGATTCTGCGTGGCCTTGCATCTCGAACCTTTGGGCATAGCGCACCAATTTATCAGAAGCGGCCATAAGCTCTTCACGGTGGGCGGTAAACGAATCACTGCTGCCGTGAATTTTCTGCCAGGTATCCAAAACTATCCGTGCTTGGGTTGTTACGCGGCGTGCAAAGTGCTGCCTGAGTTTTTCTTTCTGGCTTGCGTCGCTCATTGGGCTCCGGCCTGTCTTTTTTCGTTATGGGCCGTCCTTGACGGTGTGGACGATTTTCCCAACCTTAATCTGTTTTCGGAGTCTATAGTGTTTCGAGTTGTGGGCGTAGGTTGCACTGTGTAATTGTTTGTGAATTCTGCGGTGTGTATATAGAGCCCACCTTAGGTTACGATCCGTATAGACCGTTTGCACAGTCAATTTCCAGACAAGGGGCTCAACGTAATATGTCAGGCAAAATCAGACAGTATTTCAAAGACAAGAAAGAAGACGCTCAGGATTATGCCGGCAACAACGGCGTGATCGGCAAGTTTGTAGTGGTTGTTCTGCTGGTATATTTGCTGGTAGTCGTGGTGTTGGGTGTGTATTGGAGCAGTGAGCCAGAATCCTTCTCTGTGCGCGAACACACCCGGGCGGTTGCCAACGAGATGCAGCGAGAGCCCGTAACCGGCTTTGCCACCACCGCTACCATGATCCGCATAGCGGAAACCCTTCTGGACAAGCCTGGCGGTTATATCTCCAACGACATTTTCCCTCCGGGCCTGTGGATGGATAACATCCCCAATTGGGAGTACGGCGTACTGGTGCAGTTACGTGACCTTTCTCGCGCCATGCGTAAGGACATCAGCCGCTCCCAGAGCCAGTCTGCCGAAGACCCTGATTTGATCATTGCCGAGCCCCAGTTTCACTTTGACAGCGCAAGCTGGGCTATTCCTTCTACGGAAGCGGAATATCGCCGTGGTATTACGGCGCTCAAGCGTTACCTGAACCGTCTCTCCAGCCCGGAGCAGTCCAATGCACAGTTCTTTGCCCGCGCCGACAATTTGAGCAATTGGCTAGGCGATCTGGAAACCCGCTTGGGCAGCCTTTCGCGCACCCTGGGCGAGAGCGTTGGCAAGGCATCTGTATCAGAAGCTGTAGCCAATGTGGATGCAGCCAATCCGCTGGACGAAGAAACGAGTGGCGGCGACATTAAGACCGACTGGACTAAAATTGACGATGTGTTTTATGAGGCTCGGGGCAGCTCCTGGGCGTTGCTGCATATCTTCCGCGCGATTGAAGTGGATTTCCGGAAGATACTCCGGGACAAAAACGCGATCTCCAGTGTGAAGCAGGTGATTATTGAGCTTGAAGGCGCTCAAGGAGAAATGTGGAGCCCGGTTATCCTTAATGGTAGTGGCTTTGGTGTTCTGGCAAACCATTCACTGACCATGGCGGCCTATCTTTCACGCGCCAATGCGGCAATCAGCGATATGCGGGATCTTTTGTCACGCGGTTGAGGGCGTTCATTTACACATAAAAAAACCGGGCTCAATGGCCCGGTTTTTTTATGTGTTCAATCAAGCAAATCAGTTGGTGTAAGCCTTGATTGAATCAACGATGGCTTGTTTTGCATCTGCAGCGCTGCCCCAGCCTTGTACCTTAACCCACTTGCCCGGCTCCAGGGTTTTGTAATTCTCAAAGAAGTGCTTGATCTGGTCGCGCAGCATAACTGGCAGATCTTCGAGCTCTTTGACATGGTCGTAGGCAGTGGTCAGCTTGGTGTGTGGCACGGCAAGCAGCTTTACGTCACCACCGGCTTCATCTTCCATGTTCAGGACACCCACCGGCCGGCAGCGGATAATCGCGCCATATTCAACCGGGTGAGGAGTAACGACCAACACATCGATCGGGTCACCGTCGTCGGCCAAAGTGTGGGGGATAAACCCGTAATTTGCCGGGTAGAACATGGGGGTAGCCATAAACCGGTCTACCAGTAGCGCGCCCATGTCTTTGTCCAATTCATACTTGACCGGGGAGCTGAAGGCCGGAATTTCAATGGCAACGTAGATATCTTCAGGCGGGTTTTTGCCTGCGGGGATGTTGGCGAATTGCATATGCGATCCTTCCTGGTAGGTCTCGAGTGTGCGTTTAACTGCGGTTAAAATTTGTGCGCGCAATTATACGGAACTCTCTCGCAGTTCGAAACTAAACTTCAGTAGCGTAAGAAGCTCTTTCCCGAAAAAGCGGGCGCTGCGAGAGGTCCGATTAACTGTTTCGACCTCGAAGATCGGAGCGGTGGAACGGTCAGTTATAGTTAGCTTTCGCTCACCATGCCCGTATCCAGTTCATCGCGCGCAATGCGCACGGAGCCCTGCCCCTGTTCCAGCAGGAGCGTGATACACCTTGCGAATGTAGCGTGCAAAGAAGGCCATAACCTGAGAAGTTATGGGGTCGTATAGCGGCTGTTATGTATGCAGTTTATGGCCGCTGCTTTTGGTTTGCCCGGCTCTTAAAGCCTGATTTGCTTGGCAATCAGTTCTTTCATGATTTCCGTCGTGCCGCCGCCAATCGACAGAATCTTCGCGTCCCGGTATAGCCGCTCCACCACAGATTCCCGCATGAAGCCCATGCCGCCGAACAACTGCACGGCTTCCCGGGTGACTTTTTCGCAGACATCCACTGAGAAATTCTTGGCCATGGCGACCTGTTTGATCGGGTTTTTGCCTGCTTGCATCAGTGCTGCGCAACGGTAGGTGTATTCTCGGGCCACGTCGATTGGAGTGGCCATGTCGACCAGTTTGTGGCGGGTAACCTGGAAGCCGGCAACTGAGCGGCCGAAGGCTTGGCGTTGTTTCGTGTATTCCATGGCGGCTTCATACGCAAGCTGGGCGGTCATGTAGGCCATGATGGACAGGCTGAGGCGTTCCGCCAGGAAGTTGCTCATGATGGCGATGAAGCCGGCGTTTTCAGCGCCGATCAGGCGATCCGCTGGTACCCGGCAGTCTTCAAAGAAAAGCTCGGCGGTGTCGCTGGCCCACCAGCCCATTTTGCGGAGTTTGGTGCCGGTGGAAAAACCAGGCATGTCGCGGTCGATCAGCAGCAGGCTGATGCCGGCGTGGCCTTCGCCACCGGTGCGCACGGCTACAGTGTAGTGGTCGGCCCGGGTGCCGCTGGTGATGAAGGTTTTGCTACCGTTCACGATGTAGTGATCGCCATCGCGCACGGCGCGGGTTTTGAGGCTGGCTACGTCGGACCCGCCGCCGGCCTCGGTAATTGCGAGAGCCGCAATTTTTTCGCCACGCATTACTGGGGGCACAATCTGTTCACGGATTTCTTTTTTCGCCCATTTGGCAACAGGGGGCATGCCGATATCCAGAGAGCCCAGGCTGGCTACGAAACCGCCTGAGGTGGAGCGCATCAGTTCCTCCGACACAGCCACTTTCAGGAAAATATCTCCTTCACCTATCCCGCCCAAAGCTTCAGGGAAACCTATGCCAAGTAGGCCCGCATCCCCTGCTTTTTTATAGATTTCACGGGGAAACTCGCCAGCTTCTTCCCATTCATCGATATGAGGAAGTACATGGGTTTGTATAAATTTGCGGGCGGTTAGTCGCACCTGCTCATGGGTTTCGTTGAAGTAGTTGGACACGGTGGTATTACCTTTGTTCTTGGAATTAAAGGAGAGTGTCGCGCAGTTTTCAGTCCCAAGCAAGCGCTTGGTTTGTGTTTGATCACGCAATAAAAAAGCTGGCCCGGGAGCCAGCTTAAGAACCGTTCGGGTTAAAAGCGTCAGGCGCCCTTGCGGGGAATGCTCTTGACGCCTTCGCTGGTGCCCAGCAGTAGCAGGTCAGCCGGGCGGCGAGCGAAGAGCCCGTTGGTCACAACGCCCACAACGTTGTTCAGCCGCTCCTCAACCTGGATCGGACGGGAAATATCCATGTTGTAGATGTCTATAATTATATTGCCGTTGTCAGTGGTGAAGCCGTCCCTGTACACGGGGTCGCCGCCTAATTTAACAATTTCGCGGCCAACATGGCTCCGTGCCATGGGAAGCACCTCTACCGGCAGGGGAAAATCGCCCAGAATACCGACTTTCTTGGATTCGTCTGCAATGCAGATAAAGGTCTTGGCAACCTCTGCAACGACCTTCTCGCGGGTCAGTGCACCGCCGCCGCCTTTTATCAGCTCAAGGCGTTCGTTGACTTCGTCGGCGCCGTCTACATAAAACTCCAGTTCGCCGGCGCTGTTCAGGTCATATACAGGTATGCCATGGCTTTTCAGGCGCTGCGCTGTTGCTTCCGAGCTGGCCACTGCGCCATCGAACTCAGTTTTCAGATCTGCGAGCATATCGATGAAAAAGTTGGCGGTGCTTCCCGTACCAACACCAATAACGCTGTCACGCTCCAAACGCGGTGCTATGTAATCCACTGCGGCTTTGGCAACGGCTTTCTTAAGTTCGTCCTGGGTCATGGGGCACTCCGGATGCAAATCGTATGAGTTCAGGCTCATTATAGCGCTTAAGCGTGGTCTGCTTATAGACGGCTACCGTGCAAACTTTCTACACTGTAGGTTTTCCCAAACACACATCAGCAACCGGAACCAACATGCCGCAACGCTACATCAAGAAGATTCTCGATGCGCGCGTCTATGACGTGGCCATCGAAACACCTCTTACTGAAGCCCACAGCCTGTCCAAACGCTTTGGCAACAATATTCTGCTTAAGCGCGAAGACCTTCAGCCGGTGTTTTCCTTCAAGATTCGCGGCGCGTACAACCGGATTGTCCAATTGTCGGAAGAACAGAAATCCAAGGGCGTTATCTGTGCTTCTGCCGGTAATCACGCGCAGGGTGTCGCGCTGGCGGCCAAAAAGCTGGGTATTAAAGCGGTTATTGTCATGCCGCAGACTACGCCGGAGATCAAAGTGCGCTCGGTGCGGGATCATGGCGCGCGGGTAGTGCTCAGAGGCGATGCCTTTGATGAGGCCGCAACGCACGCACACGAACTGATCGAGAAGCATGGCTATACCTATATACCGCCTTATGACGACCCGGATGTTATCGCCGGGCAAGGCACGGTTGCGATGGAGATATTGTCGCAATTCAGCAAGCCGATCCATGCGGTATTTATTTGTGTAGGTGGGGGCGGCCTGATTGCGGGTATGGCGGCCTACATCAAATATTTGCGCCCTGATATCAAGGTGATTGGTGTTGAGCCAGATGACTCGAATTGCCTGCAAGCCGCCATGAAGGCCGGCAAACGCGTGATATTGGACGAAGTGGGCATCTTTGCGGATGGGGTCGCAGTAAAGCAGATCGGAAAATATCCTTGGGAAATCTGCAAAGACCACGTGGATGAAGTGATCACCGTTTCTACCGACGAGATCTGCGCCGCTATCAAGGATATCTTTGAAGACACCCGCTCTATCTCAGAGCCTGCCGGGGCGCTGGGCGTTGCCGGCATCAAGAAGTACATTGAGCGGGAAAAGATCGAGAATGAAAACCTGGTTGCCACCCTGAGCGGTGCCAACATGAACTTTGATCGCCTGCGTTATATTTCCGAGCGCACAGAAATCGGTGAGAAACGTGAGGCGATCCTGGCGGTGACCATTCCCGAGAAGCCGGGTGCCTTCAAAACCTTCATCAACGCCCTGCATAAGCGCAGCATCACCGAGTTTAATTATCGCTACGCCGATGCCGGCAAGGCGACGATTTTTGTGGGTGTTCAGGTTCAGGCTGGTGGTTTGGGCAGGGATGAGCTGGTACAGGATCTCCGTGAAACCGGCTACTCTGTTCTTGATCTCACCGACAGCGATATGGCCAAGCAACACATTCGCCATATGGTGGGCGGCCACGCACTCACGATCGCCAATGAAAAGGTCTTCCAGTTTGAGTTTCCGGAGCGCCCGGGCGCCTTACTGAAATTCCTGATGTCTCTGGGAACACGCTGGAATATATCCATGTTCCATTACCGCAATCATGGTGCTGCCTACAGCCGGGTGTTACTGGGAGCCCAGGTAGAAAATGACGAAGTAAAAGACTTTGAAGCCATGCTTGCAAAGGTGGGTTTCCGTTATGAAAACATGACAGACAACGAAGCCTACCAGCTGTTTCTGGGGGCGGGTAACGGTAAAACCTCTTAGCCTGTGAGCACAGCCAGCCAGGAACTCAATTCCCGGCTGGCTCTTTCGCGCAACCTTTCTCGGTGTTACAGATTAATATTCTTACTGAATCTTAATCTGTTAAAAATTGTAAAATTCAGGATGCGTGTTAGTCTTTCGTCAAAATCTGGGAAACAAGAATAGTTAACTGATTTCCCGAAGATTTAACTTTATTTAGAGCGGGAAGACATACCATGGGTGGCAAGCCTGACATTATCCGGGCAATTGTGCTGATTTTTGCTGTCGGCCTTGTGATTACAGGGTTTACATCACTTCAGGCTTCTGAAGATAGGCCCTCGGCCGTAACGAAAAGTTCTGTACCAGCAGATTCGGCCTATGTAGTCAGGACTCCCGTCGCTCGGTAATCCGCCCCCTCGCTATTTTACTCGGTAAAGCCGCTTATCGGTCACTACGCTATGCAGTGCCACATCCCAAGGTTCAATCGATAGCTCGCCCACCTTCTGAAAGTCGTGAGCCAAGCCAATCAGCTTCGGCGCCAATCTTGGGCGCAGGCGGCTGAACGCGAACGTGCGGTCGTAGAACCCGCCACCCATTCCCAGCCGTCCACCGTTTTCATCAAACCCCACCAGCGGGAATAAAACTGCGTCCAACGCCCAGGCAGGTCGCTTGAGCCCTTCGCTGAATGCAGGTTCGGGAATGCCAAAGCGATTGGCTGTTAGTTCCACACCATCGTAATACGGGCTGAAAACCAGTTTTCCCGGATGAATCGGATGCAGTACAGGAAGATAAAAGTGAACGCCTTTGCGCTGGGCCATGGCGATATACGGATGCGGATCAATCTCGCCATCGTTGGGTAGGTAAATGGCTATGTGCTTGGCCCTGTGTAAATCCGGATTTTTTACCAGGTTAAGAGCAAGCGAAACAGCGGCATGTTCTTGTTCCCGAGGCGATAGCAGGCGTCTGCGCTGGCGCAAATGTTTACGTAGCTCGCTGCGGGACAGTGACGTTAAATCGGTTTCAGAAGGGGCAGAGTCGATAAACTGGCTCAAAATAAAGCTTCCCGGGCTGCCGTTATCAGATGTAGCCCTTGAACCCAAAGTTCAAGGTCGGTGGCCGCTGTGACATATTAGGCTTTCCCCTTGCGGGGACGTGCTCACAATGCCCTAGAGTAGCCACCTGGGTAAAGCGCATCGGCTCGAGGACGAATCCGACCAGCGAACAGCCCAGGAAGTGAGTTCATTATAGGGCCAGATCCGGGGCAGATTGCAACACCTATTGGGGAATCTCTACAGGCTCAGTGATTTGACGATTCTCCGAGGGCGTTTTCCAGCTTACTGTCCATGGCTTTCAGGAGCGTGCTGGTGGCATCCGACATGCTGTCGCGCTCAAGCAGTTCGTGGGTCATGTTCAGTGCGGCCATCACCGCAATGCGCTCAGTGCCAAAAACTTTGCCGCTGGTGCGTATTTCACGCATCTTGTGGTCCAGGTGCCTGGCAGCACGAACGAGGGCGTCTTGTTCTTCTGGGGGGCAAGCGACCAGGTATTCCTTATCGAGAATTTTCACCTCAACGGTGGTGGGTTGCGTAGACATTAATGGTGCTCCAGTGCCCGAAGGCGGCCGATCATGGCTTCGATCTTGTTTTTGGCAAGATCATTCTTCTGCATAAGCTGGCCCCGTTCCCGGTTCCAGCCGTCCTGCAACTGCCTTAATGTAGCGTTGTCCTGCTCCAGTTTTTGGCAGTGTTCGATCAGCTTGTCCAGCTTGTCCGCTAATGCTTGTACTTCGGACTGTTCCATGACGTGCCCAGCATAGGTTTGAGGTAATTGCGACTAACTATAAGTGTGTGTGCCATAGCGGTCAATTTACAGGGGTGTCATAAGTTGTTTGTTGGCAATTCTTGCGGCCTAAG
>Ga0098041_1000850_pt1 | contig 12033 bp, 8 predicted proteins | sample 8_EtaG_FD_77066 | JGI IMG/M metagenome (GOLD analysis project Ga0098041, IMG submission 77066) | Marine viral communities from the Subarctic Pacific Ocean - 8_ETSP_OMZ_AT15162 metaG | ecosystem: Environmental > Aquatic > Marine > Oceanic | place: Pacific Ocean | collected 2015-01-08
ACTGTTAAGCTTACACAGGCAGGACATGTATCTGTAGAACACAGTCATGTAGAGCCTAGTGAGTTTAAAGAAGTGATGGACAAGTGGAATAAACAGTATGAAAACACTGAGATATTTGTGTCTCTGTTAGAGTACTTGTCCACACACACGTCTGTTATGGAGAAAGATATTCGTAAGATTCTTCATTAAGAATATTTAGGTTTACGTATGCCTCCACCTTTAGCATACTTTTTCATCTTACCACCGTACATTTTTTTCTTCTTCTTTTTACTATGTACTTTTCCTCCACTATAAAATTGAGACATTCCGGGTTCAAAACCTCCTGTATCAGGGTTGACTTCTTTTATAGATCTTAAATTTACAGGTGCAACTCGGTCTTTATTCATTTCTATAGGATCTGGTCTCGGTATTTTTTCAACAGTAGCTGGATTACTAGGTAAAGAAGGAGGTGCCATCCTTCTTGTTGGTACATAATTATTGTTGTTAGGCTGTAAGCCAGAACCTCCTCTGCTATCCATAGCTTGACTTTGCCTTATTCCTGTTCGTCTTTCAGGAGTAGGTCTAAGTGCTTGTCTATCTACTGGAGGATCTATCATTCTATATCCAGTTCTTCTTTCTTGAGACACATCCTTTTCAGGCAAATATCCTCCTAGCCTTGGAGTTGGAGTTTCTTTTTCTTTACCTCCTTCTGGAAGCACACTACTAGCAAAAGTTTCTATTTCTGTATTACTAACAATGTTTCTACCTGTTGTTTTTCTAACAGGAGAAAGATTTATTTTTCCATCTCTTACACTTAATTTATAAGATTTTCTAGGACTAGGAGAACTAGGACCTCTACGTATTTCTTCTTGAGTCATAGGTGTATCCCTACCCATTTTTAATTTAGATAAAGGGGTGCCTTCTGATCCAGTGCTAAATCTAGGTCCGTTTGCCATGTTAGTATCTCCTTATAGTTCTTGTACCACCACCTCTAGCATACTTTTTAACCATTCCTCCTCCATACATTTTAAGAGGTTGATTGTCATCTTTAAAAGCTTCTGTAGGTTTAGTTAAAGATTTTAAATTCATTGCATCTGTTACAGGTGTTGGGGAAGATGTTGCTCCCCCTATATTCGACACCGTATTTTTATTAGTGTTGTTAGTTTTATTTTTTTCTTCGTAAGGATTAGCCATCGTTATTTTTAGCCTTTCCTACGTTAGCTCCTATAAAGTTTACAATATCTAGTAACCATTGTACAATTCTATCGTCAGACTTATTAGGGGTTAATGTGGCAATTACAGCTGCAGAACCTACTACACTTGTAGCTGCTGCTAACCATCCTTGCCAGTTAGTCATTATGTATGTCATCATGCTTACTTCTTCCATTATTTTACTCCTTATATTGGTTGTTGGAAGTTATTATTGTGTGGCTCTTTGAATCCACTCTCTTAAAGTCTCTTGTTCATCTTCTCGAAGACCATCATTAAAACTTTTGTATAGCATATCTATGTAGTTGTCTCTACTTTGTAAAACCTGTTTACCTGATTCTTTTATTGTCATTCTTCCATATTTTCCTGAATGAGTATAATCTTTACCTATGTCCATAGGAAACATTATATTTGGCTCTAATTTAGGGTATACTTCAAATAATTGATCTAACTGTTCTTGAAATGTATCTGTTTCATTTTCAGATTCAATAAAAGATTTGTATATTTCATTAGCTCGTAACGTGCCTTCTGAAATTCCATATTCTCCCCAAGCTGGCTTTACTCTATATTTTATATTACCTGTTAAAAGAAGTTTAGCTAAAGGATCTAAAATTTCATCTCCAGCTAAAAGTAAATCACCAACACTTTGAGCTTCTCTATTTTTAATTAAAATACCAGCTACTTCAGCTAAAGGATAACGTATAGAAGCCCTTCCTGATTGCACAGCAAATATTCTTGATTGAGCCATAGGCCAATCTAGATGAGGAAGTCCTTGGGTTACAGGATTAACTTTTACACCATCGGTTGTAGGCTTCTGTTGAAGGGTAGTTATTTTAGCAATTACATTAAGTTTTACCATTTGTTTATTCATGTAGGTAGTTAAAACATCTTGGTGTTGATTTAAATAATTATATAATCCTACACCATCTACAGCTTTATCAAGCCTTGGTTCTGCAGAAGGGCCTCCTCCTGTTTGTTTAAGGATATTTACTCCAGACGTTGTTTTAGGCCTGTATTTCTTTTTTTGAAATATTTTTCCTTGCTCTGCTAAATTAACAGCTCTGTTTTCCCATTGAAAATTACCAGACAGATGAGCAAATTTGTCTTCTACTCCTTGAACCATTAAGGTACTTACAATTTTATTAAAATCTTTTTCTTTTTTTCCAGAAGACATCCATTCTTTTTTAACATTTTCTAACCAAGGACTTATTATAATACCATTTCTTTTTATTTGTGTCTGTATTACTTGATCTAAAAAAGTTTCAGCATTTATAATTGTATTCCAATTCATCATTTCAGCTTTAGATTTATTTATTATAAAAGTTGTATCAGAAATTATTTGAGCACTTTCTTTTAATCTTGCATCATACATTTTTGTTTGTTCTTTAATAACTGTATTTGTTGCTCTTGCTGCTTTAATATCAGAACCTGTCCAAGCTATATAATTTTCATACCATGCTTTGCCTATGTTCCCTATTTCATCTCCTTCTTTAGTTGCTAAACTTTTAGAAATACTATGGACAGCTCGTATTTTTTCAGCAAGTTTTTTTATTTCTGGACTGTCGGCTTCTCCTACAAACTGTTCTGGAAGTATTGTTTCTTCTATTTTTTTCCAATCATCAACTGTTTTAGCATTTTCTACCTGTTTAATAAAACCTACTTTCCCTTGAGCTTCTAAAGTGTCTAATATATAAGCATTCTTTGCAGCAAAATAATTATCTATGTATTTTACAAAAGTTTTAAATGTTTCATATAATGGATCTCCTTCTTTTGGATAAGCATACTCTTGCATTTGTTTATTATTAATTGTTTTTAAAGGAAGAGGTTGCCCAAACATAATTTTTATTTCATTAACTATTTCTTGACCACTCATATCTTCAAACATTCTGTCAAGTATTTTATTATTATCAGAACTGATTAATCTTCCTGAAGGATATTGACCACTAGAACTATAACTTTTTAACATTGGAAGATTAGTATCTTTATCAACAGTTTCTAAAATAAGTTTCCCATCTACTATTTTATTTTTATCTACGTTTTTTTCTAATTTTTGATAGTTATCTATTTCTTGTAAAAATCTAGATTGACGAACACGTTCTGCATAGTTAGGACCATATAATGCTTTAGCTTCATTTAAAGATGCAACTACAGATTCATAGCCATTAGCTGCAAGAAACTGTTCATGTCCTACCAAAGCTTCATCTGCTGCATTTTTAATAGATTGTAAAGAATCAGCTGATGCTCTATCTTTGTTGTTAGAAGCTTTAAAACCCATTGAACTAGCTGTTTTTCTAATTTCATGTACTTCTGTGTAAGGTACTCTAAAAGAAAATTGTGAGCCTTCATAAGCCATTAAATACTCTATCTCGTCTAATTGGCTAACATTACCTACCATAGGTAAAGTGCTATCTGTTCTTTGTTCTAGAATTTCTTTTTTAGTACTATTTCTAATTTGTTGCCAAGATCTTCTTTTTCCTGTTTCAGCATTTGCAGGTAATTCAGATGCTATTAGTTTATATTCTTTTATTAATTGGTCATTAAATATAGGTTCCATTATACCTTTCATATAATTCATAAATTCAGGTACATATGTTGGACCATTTGTTCTGGATATTTGATTTACAGTAAAAGCAAGAGGTAATATATCTACAGACTTCATACTTTCGGGTATATCCCTTAAAGCTTTTTCATACAAACCAGAGTACGTTGCATATAAAGAATCATCTAATCTTGCTACAGTAGTAGTAGCTACCTTTTGAGTAAAATCAACAATCTCACCGGCTGCAGAAGCATTGCCTTCTTTTAAAGCTTCAGAAAAAACTCCATATCCCCTAATTTCTTTTGGCATGTAATTATCTAAACTAATTAATCTTTTTCTAAATTGTTCTAAAGTTTTTTGTGCAATAACAGAACTTTCTCTAGCTAAATCAATTTCTACTCTAGCACTTTGAGCTAATCCTTTTTCAGCTTCAGATAACATAAGCTCAGGATATTCTTTTAAAATTTTTGTAAGAAGAGTTTGGCTGTCTTCTGTAAGATTTACCTGATTTAATAGTTGGCCAATTTGAAGTCGTACAGCATTATCTACTAATACTTTATATGCAGAATTTTCTGCTGATGATGTTTGCAAAGTTTCTTCCATCATAGCTGCTAAATTATTTAATGTTTGTATCTGTTGTCCTTCAGGTATATCAGCTATAGCTCGTAACTGTCGATTTATTTGTTTTTCAAGAGCTTGACCTTCTTTTCTTAACTCATAGGCTTGTGCTATAAATTTAAATGATTTATCTGCTTTTAAAGCTCCTCCACTTCCCATTAAAGCTTGGCCTTCTCTAGCCATATGTTCTTCTGCTAACCTAAGAGTATTCATATCATAGATCATACCCATAGTCATTGCAGAAGCTTCTTCAGTAAACATAGATTTTCCACCTAAGTTTTCAATGTAACCTTCTTTTTTAAAATTTTTAAAGAAATCATCTTCACTTACAAGAGGCATGTTGTTTGTTAAATCTCTTGGAACTCTCATTTCATAATACATATTTCTTGTACCATCATAAGCTACTTGCATAGATCTTAAAAACTCAGGATTTTTTTCACCTATTTCAATAAGTCTTTTTCCAAACACTCTCATTCGTTTAGATGTTTCCTTAGAAACACCCGGTATGCTTTCACCCCCTTGTCTTATAATATTAGTAAGTCTGTTAAATTTATGTTGAAGAATTTCTGGTCCTGTAATTGAAAAAGTTTGTTCTGCTGCATAAGATGCAGTTTCAGCCCCTTTTCTATAAACTCTAAAAGGCCATTGTAAAACACTATTGGCAAGTTTATTACCCATGTAACCTCCTGCTATTATAGAAGTAAACTCAAGAGCTACAGCTCCTACATCATTCCAATCAAGGTTACCATCATCTTTAAATACTTCTGTTACATATCTCTCAGTAAGTTCTAAACCTACTTCAGCTCCGGTTACAAAAAAGGCAGTATCTTTCATCCAAGAAAAAGGTTGAGTACCAAAGTAAAACTGTCTTCTTTTATAATAGTTGCTTACTGCTGTTCCAAAACTTTTACCATGTTGTATAGTACGTTGAGCTATCCGTTCATTTAAAAGTATTTTCATTTCTGCAAACAACTCATCTTTGCTGTTTACTTCAAACACTCCTGTTTTTTTATTTTTTATTAATTCAACTTTACCAGCTCTGCCTCTTTTTAATAAATTCTTTTCAGCTTCAACTGCAAGGCTATTTACAAATCGTACAGAACCGGGTCCAGTAATACCTAATATTCCAAGTAACACTCCAGATGTTTCAAACAAAGATCTTGTAGCTCCTACCATAGCATTGGCATTTTCTCTGTTTTCCCAAGCACCTAAAAGTTCATCTCTAGTTATTTTTACAAGAGGACCACTTGGAGTTACCCAGTTCTGCCCATTAGAATTGTAAAATAAATTGTCATTATATAAAGTGGGTAAAAGACTCTCTCCATTTTTGTCTACAAACCTGTTAGTTTCATCATCTATTGCTGTATTAGCCCATTGTAAATAAGTATCTAAAACTATATTATCAAGAGGGAAGAATAATGCATCTACACCTTTTGCAATAGCTGGACCACCACCATACAGCAAATATTGTGGTAATGGTTTTATACCATTGGTCCACACTCTAGATTGAAATGCTGCTAAACCCTGCATAATTTTTGGATAATTTTCTAACTGTGTACCTAGGCCACTTTCTTGTATTCGTTTAAGATTCATTTCATATTCAGCAGGAGCAAAATCTTGAATTGTCTTTGCAAATTCATAAAAATCACCACCAGATTCTATAAGTCTTCGTGTTTTACTGTTCAATTCTATGTGTTCTTGGCTGTAAAATACTTTACCTGTATTTTTAAAAGTTCTATCCATATCTAATGCTATTTCTCTTGCTTCTTTATAAGTGGCATCTTCTATAGTATATGTTAAACCTCCTCTTTCTTCTGCTTGAGGTCTAGTAATAAATTTCCATGTATGTTTTCTATTTGGATTTAACCTATCAAATGCAGCATCTACAGTAAACAAAGTATCATTAAGAACAACACCATAAGGCTTTTCTTCCATCTTAGCTTTTTTCTTTGCTAATTTTTCTTCTAATTTTGTTCGTTCCTTTTCTGCATCTCTTTGTGTTAAAGCAGTTTGAAATTCTTCAAATAATTCTTCACCGTACTCGGGAGGTCTATTTTGCATAGCCCAAGGTGTGTTTCTAAACCTTTCATCAATTAGTAAAGGATCTCTTTTTGCAGCAGCTTTTATAGCTCTTTCTTCTTGGTTTTTAGAAATTCTATAATCAAATGATATTTTATCTATCTCATCTTGCCCAGCACCTCTAGCCTTTGCTTCATCTAATAAAGTTGTTAGCTCTTCATCCTGTGCAAAAAATCCTTTTATTTTAGCTCCAACATCAGGCCCTTCTTGTTCAACAAATTCTTTAGGTAGCTCTGGAGGTACAATGTCAGGTTTAACTTCTGTTTCGTCTACAATAGCTTCTTCACCAAGGGAAGGTGTTGTAGCTATCTGAAAAGGATTTATAGGATTTAAATTTTGAGGAATAGGTGTGCCCAGTAAGCCGGAACCATCGGTGCTAAATTCTCCTACATCACCTACAAAATCTTCAAAATCTCTTACTCTGTTTGCAAGAAATCCTGTTTGTTCTTCTAATGGTTTATTTTCTGCCATGTTATAGTACCTTTTATTTAATTAGTTAGGAAAAAATAAAGATGTAATACCTTCACCTAATTCAACTACGAAATGTTCTCTTGTATACCCTGCTGCCATAGCATCGTCTGCTGCTTTTTTAAAAGTGTTAAACATAGGATGTTTGTCATTAAAACCCTTAAATTGTTTAAGCCCTGTAGCCATTTGCTGTAAATTCTCATAGCCGGCAAATTCAATTTCAGGAACTTCTGTAGTTGTTACTTCCTTTTCTATCAGATCAGTTTTTTCTTGTTGACTCTCTGTGCTTATTTCTTCAATAGGTTTTCTTGCAATCTTTCTTGCAAAAGCTCGTAGTGGATTATCTCCTCTTCTCATATCATTATATAGATACTCATAAAGTTTAGCAGCTTTTAAATTTTTAATACTACGAGTACTTGAAGCATGACTCCACAACCTATTAACTGTTAAAGTTCCATTTAGTTCTGCTCTAATCTCTCTTAACACACCTACAAAATCTTTACCAGAAGAAATTATTCTGTCTCTGATAGCAGCTCGCATCATTTCTACATCTCTGTTAGATATTGTTCTACTGTCTCCACCACCTTGCACAGCTCCAGCCATTTCAAAAGCAAGTAAGTACGTGTGGTATTCAATAAGAGCATCTCTAGTCCCGTCTATTGTTTCTTTTTGACCCGGTTCTAACGCATTAGCAGAATATGCAGCCTCTAATGCTTCTTCAGTACCATACTCTTGTACTAATTTTTCATACTCGGCATAATTAGTTTTAGATAACTCTGTTAATCTATTCACTTCTTTATTGATATCATCTTTATTACCGTCAAACATGTCTGAATCAATAACAGCCATTGCTGCATCTTTAGCTCCAGCAAAAATAGCACCAATTCCAGATTCAGCTTGTGCTCCTAATTCTATTGCACCTCTTCCAAATAAAGTTATTTGTCGTACAGCCCCCATAGGAAGAGAGCCTTCTTTTCCTGCATTTCCAGCTAACTCTAAAATTCTATCTATTCTTTGCATAGGTTTTGTTACTTTAGAATCAGCATTTCTTAATCCTTCAGCTTTTTCTATGCCCATAGATGAAGCCACTTTATCAAAAGAAGTTTTTCCTATGTAGCCTTCTTGTGTGCTTTCATCTGTCCAAGTATTTTCAAAGTAATAACCAAATATTTCTGAAATTTGTTGAGGATCATTAATGTATATATCATTATCAGCTAAATTACCAATGTACATCATAAGAGCTTCTCTCTTTTGTGTAGAGTTCATTACGTCTTTAAAACCATTTTGTAAAATAGGTTTTAAATCTAAAGCAATTGCTAATGATGTAGGTCGATCTATTCCTCCTATTGTTTTATCACTATCCGTTAAACCAAATAAAAAAGCTTCCATCATATCTTTATTATTCATATAAGGTTTTTCCAAACCTCTATTCCATCTAACTGCTAGTTCTTGCAAATCCTTTTCAGTTGTTTCTGGTTTTCTTGCTATAGCAGCCTGCATAGAATCATCTGTATTCCAATAAGTTTTTTTATAATCTTTAACATCTGTTGAATAAGCTGGAAATATTGTTTCTTTTCCGTTAAATGCACCATTTCCTACATATTGAAAATCTCCCGGAACTACTGAATCTGTTTTTTTACCTCTAACCATTTTTGAAGTTTGTTGATTCCAAAAAGCATCATTTATAAATGGATAAGCATCTTTAAGTACAAAACTACCATTATCAGCCTTTACCATTGAATCTTGTATAATAGGGTGCATATACTTACCATATTCACCTACTAATGTATTTGCTAGTGCAGAATCTCCACTAAGATTAATCCACTCTAAAACAGACTTTCCTCCAATATTTACATTTGAAGCATCTATAATACCAGTTATATTATCTATATTTCTAGTGTTAACATCTGAAGCATCAGATTGTAAATAAGTAATATTATGTTGTTTTTTATTACCTTTTTCATCTGTATAATTTATCATTCCTAAAGACTTAGTACGTTTTGCTATATCAGCTTCTGCAGCTAAAGCTAAATTGGCTTTTGTTGTACCTGTAGCTTTTCCTATAGCTAACCTATATTGTTGTTCGGCTGCAGCTTCAGCATTTACACCGTCTGCAAACCCTTTTAATCCTCCAAGAAAACTTAAACCCATTTTATATCATCCCCTCTTCTGGCAGTGTTTCTAACATAGGTTCTTCTTCCATTACAGGTGCTTCTGCCATAAACCCTTCTGGCTCTGGTGTTTGTCCTACTTGTTGTGACCTTTGTTGTAATATATTATATCCTTCAGGATTTAATTTACTCATATTTAGTAGTACATCTTCATCAGACATACTGCCGGGATTTCCATTTTGAGGATTAAACATTATTACAGGTATTTCTTCTTCCATAGCTATCATTACAAAGTATAAGGCTAAAGAAGGTTTTATAAGTTCAGCAACATCAGGATTCCATAAACCTTCTTGAAATCCTACATGTGTAATTGTATTTACTATATACTCTATAGGAACACCTGAAGCTAATTGTTTTAAATGCTCTTCTTTTATCTGTTCATCTTCTTCCATTTTAGTTATAACATACATAGCTCCTTCGTCAGGATCAGAATATTTTGCAGGTTTTTCAAATTTATGTTTACCCGGTCTTTCTGTTAAAGACTGTCCCGGAACAGGTGCAGAAAAAGGATCTAAAGCTTCTATGGACCCTTGTTGTGATGGTGCTATTTCTGAAGAATTAGCTGGTGTTACATTATATCTCATAATATTTTCCTACCCAGTCATTGTTGTATTTTGTGGTTGTTGCATTATAGTTTTATTTCTCATACTAATTGGAGTATCTATGGCAGGTAAATTTAATGCATTAACTTTAACTCCTTGACTAGCTATATAAGCTGCAGAATAAGGATTTATTTCTGGGTTAGCTACAGCATGGGCTAATGCTTTAGTTAAAGGAGTAGATCTACCTGTATTAGAAGCTCCTGCAGTATAAGAACCTACATTTACACCTGCTTTAGATGCTCCTGAAGAAAAGGTTCCCATTTTTTGACCTGCTGTAGGAAAGGCTCCTCCTCCAGTTAATTTACCTGCTGCATATCTATCTATTAAATTATTTATTATTTTTTGACCTGACTCTCCTCTTACCCAATTGTATCCTGTTTCTACTTGTCTATACAACCAAGAATCAGCTGCATAATCATAAGCTTGTTCTGCATAGTCGTAAGCTTTACCTGCCCAATCTGCTATTGTATCTAAAAAACTACCTCCAGATCCTCCCGGCATACCTTTGTTGCTGTAATTAGGTCTGTACTTAGGAGTAGACCTAACATTAGAAGAACCTATTCCTCGTGGAGAACCTCCTTGTGCAAAAGCTTGGATAGGTTTATCTTTTTTAAAATTTTTAAAATCACCTATACTGTATTTAGCAAGTTGATCTATGTCTTTTGTAGCCATACTTGAAAGCCCTACGTCTCTAAACACATTATTTAATACGTTATTTAATCTCATCATTATACTCCTTACGCATTGTTTCCAAAAAGTCCTCCTAATAAAAGGTTATATGCTGCTGTGCCTACAGATGTAGATACAGAATCTTCAAATTGTTTATCATAAAAGTCTGAATTAGCCTCTGCTTCTTGTGCTATCATAGCAGATTGATGGGCTCTTTGGATGTTACTTTCACTAGCCTGCATAACCCAAGAAGCTTCATCCCTGTATCTTTGCCATAAATTTGCTTGAGCTTGAGCTGTTAATCCTAATAAATTTTGTGCATTAATTCTATTGCTTTCATTTATTGTTGCTGTATCTCTAGTATTTGTTTCTCTTCTCCAATTAGCATTAGATTGCAATATCTGTGCTGCCATATTTGAATTAAATTTATCTCTGCTGTCTTGCATTTGAGCTACAAATCTTTGCATAGAATTTGCTTGGTCAGCATTAACCTGTGATATAGATGCTGCTCTATTGCTATTAGAGTTTCCTATCTGAGAACCAAGTTCAGCAAAAAATTCATCTGTTTCATTTTGACTTTTAGCATTAAATTGTCTAGAAGCATTTTCTTGAGAAATTTCAGTTAACATTTTTTGTGTATTTGTTTGGTGGTTTATTTCATTTACTCTTTGTGTATTATCCATATCTTTAACATCTAATGTTAAAAAAGCTTTAGCATTATCCGTAGCTGCCTGTACTCTTACTCCCATATTAGCCCTATCCATAGCAGCATATGTCATTGCATTTTGTAAAGTTGCCTGTTGTTGATTGTTTAAATTTTGTAAATCTACAGCAGAGTATGTTTTAGCATCTTGTGCTGCAATAGGTATAGCCGATTCATATATAGCTTGAGTAATAGCTGCAGCTGCCATAGAAGATTGGCCTAATCCTCTTTGTTGCATAATTGCATTTACTTTACGTACAGCAGGAGCAGCCCAAGCTGGTAAATTTGTTCCATCTTCTATAGAGGCATATAAAGATTCTAATTGACCTTTAACAGTTCCTAAATTTGATACAGATGTTGTTTGTGCTTCAGCAATTGATCTAGTATCTGTTTCTCTTTCTAAACTAGCTGTTTTTGCAAATTCTGTAGGGTCTCCTATAAGAGAAGCAGAAGAAACACTTCCTGTTGCTGCTGCAGCTTGAGGAGTATTTTCTTTAGTATATGCAGTGTATGTATTAGCTGACTGTATAGTAGGCATTCCTACATCTATAGCAGTTGCCCCTGTAGTAGTTACAGTAGGTGTTGTAGCTAATTCTGTTCTATTTGTAGTGCCAAAGTCTACTAATTCTTCTGTGTTAATAGTAGTTTGTTGAGGAGTTACAAATTCACCTTCAGTTAAACCTATTTTTTGTTCTGGTTTAACTCCACTTATAGGTCTAACTCCTATATTTCCTGTATTTGGATCTGTGCTTGTTGTACCGGGAAAAGTACCAGCCCCTCCAGTTTGTGCAGGAATATTTGGTGTAGTAGCACCTCCTTCTTGAAATTTTTTCATAGGAACTTTTCTTCCTAAATTTTGTACATTAGGTAATCTTGCCATTTTCTAAAACCACTTATTCATTAATGTTGATATTGCTGCACCAGCTCCACTTGCTACAAGAAGAACTCCTACAAATAGCCCCTTGCCTTTATCCAGCTGGCTTTCTAGTGAATCTA
>Ga0098041_1000852_pt1 | contig 12016 bp, 14 predicted proteins | sample 8_EtaG_FD_77066 | JGI IMG/M metagenome (GOLD analysis project Ga0098041, IMG submission 77066) | Marine viral communities from the Subarctic Pacific Ocean - 8_ETSP_OMZ_AT15162 metaG | ecosystem: Environmental > Aquatic > Marine > Oceanic | place: Pacific Ocean | collected 2015-01-08
GATGGGTATATTGATAAGTTTATTGATATTGCATTAGAAAAGGTTCCTAAAAAGCATAGAGACATGGTTGAGCGAGCAGTTAGAAATGAAATAGGAGATAGATTTATTGTTAGGAATACTCGATTTCAAGGAGAAGTTAGTCCAAAAACAGGAAAAAATTATTCTTTAATTCATCCTTCTCCGCATTTAGGATATGAAACCGAAGCACAAGCAGATAAAAGAGTTAAAGAAATGAATAAAGCCGGAGAAATTTCAAGAGCAAGAGCCGAAGCAAAAAGAAAAACAGTTAATCAAATGGAGTCGGAGATTACAGAAGAAGTAGTTGAAGAAACAATGGAAGAAATAGTGCAATCTAATTCTAAATTGTCAGACTTGATGGATGAATTAAATATTACCTTTGGTGGTCAATTAGGCCCAACCGGAGGTTCATTTAAGGATAGGGGATTAAAATTAGATGAAAAATTAGATAGAATTATGGCGGCCCTTGAAGAAGATGATGTGCGAACTTATACTCAAGAGGAATTAGTTAAATTGGCTCAGTTTATTTCAAAATTACATGAAAATCCTGATGTAGTTAATTTTAAGAACATGGAACCTTATGTTAGGTCAGGTCACAAAAAGAGATTAAAAGAATATTTCCAAATGGCTGCTAAAAAAGTTGAATTGGAAAAAATGTGGAAATCTGTTCTTAAAAGGCGTAAAGCAATAGATTTAATTGATGATTTTTTAAGTAAACTGTCAACAGACACCTTTGAGAAAGATAGGTGAATATATTGACTTGGTTTCATATAATCAAAAGGAAGAAGTTTAACTTCCAAATGATGAAAGAAGCCGTTAGGCGTGTAGTTGATGAATTGGATGGTGAATCTATTGCTAATCATGAATTACAGCAAATGATTGCCAAGCATTATACTGATGCTATAAAAGAATATGGCACTCCTTCTGAAAAAGGACATTTAGTTAAATTAAGAAATCTAAGTAGTGTTAAACCATTCGTTAAGTTAATTAGAAAATATGGTTATGAACCTAAAGGAATGGGGCCACTTGCGGGCAATACTTCTTCAACAGGAATGGGTAATAAAAGCCCTGTTATGTCCACTACTATATGGGAAAAAACTAAAGTTAGAAAAACTTGGAATCCTTTAAGTAAATATCCTCCTGTATCAGAAGCAAGGAATCGAACTTGGAAGAATAAATTGTTTGGATTACAAGCAAAGTTTAGGGAAAAGTATAAAACCTTATTACAAGAATTAGCAAGTAATCCACTCACTCCTGAAAGATTAAAGGCAGTTTCTTCTTTTTACCATAAATTACTTACACATGGTGAAAAAATGATGGCAGAAAAATTAAAAGCAAAAATAGAAGCATTAAGAGGTAAACTATAATGGAATTAGAACCTTTTAATTTTGAACACCAAATGGATATGGAGTTATCTAAAAACTCTTTCCCATATTTCTTTCAGAATGTATTAGGTTTTGATTTCCCCTCATATATCCAAGAATGGCATGAGTTAATGAACACTACTCAAAGAACTGTAATTATTTGTAGTCGTGACCACGGAAAATCTGTATTTATGCACAGTTGGGTAGTATGGAAGTTAATTTTTGAAGAGCCTCCATATCAAATGCTTTATATTTCTTCTAACCAAAAGCAGACTTTAGTTCACATGAGAGATATTGATAAGATGTTTACTCATCCTATGCTTAAAAAGTATAAACCCGCTAGAGGATGGGCGATTGGTAACATTACATTGACTAATGGCAACCAAATCCTTGAAAGGTCGGTGGGTTCACAGATTCGTGGACTTCACCCTCAAGAAATAGTAATTGATGACCCGCTAAAAGAGTTTAGTATGACGGGTATTCAAAAAGTAACAGATTGGTTTTATGGAGACATGATACCGACACTTCACCACACGGCTTCATTGAGGGTTATAGGCACTCCTTTCAGTTATACGGATATTTACCAACAACTAGCGGAAAATCCAGCATATACTGTCCATACTTATCCATGCCTCAATGCCCTCAATGAACCATTATGGCCTGATAGGTGGAATTATGAAGCATTAATGGCTAGAAAGGCAGAAGTAGGTTCATTAATGTTCACAAGAGAATATATGTGTGTACCTATCTCAACAGGCACTTCTTTGTTTAATCCTGAGTATTTAGACCATGCTAAGAATAAAGATTTAGTATTAAAGCCTATGAGAAGAGAAGGATATAAGTATTTTGTAGGAGTTGACCCTGCTATCTCTACTGATGGAGATTATAATGTAATAACTGTAATAGAAATGGATGAAAATGAAAATAAATCAGTTATTTATGTAGACAGGGCAAAAAATGTAGAGTTTAGAGAAAATATACAGAAGGTGCAAATGATTGGTAAAATATTTAGGCCAGAAGTTATTCTATTTGAGACAAATACATTTGCTAAATCCTTTACTCAGGAACTTCGTCAAGTTGCAGATTTAAATGTTCATGATTTTAATACTACTAGAAGAAAGAAACAAGAGATTATACTAAACCTTCAAATGACTTTAGAAAATAAGAAAATGAATTTCCCTTATGGTAATGAAGAAAGCAGAAGAGTCACTTCTGTCTTAGTTGAAGAATTATCTATGTTTGCTATTACAGATAAAGGAAAGTTTGAGGGTATTGGGGCGCATGACGATATGGTAATGAGTTTAGCATTAGCAAATGCGGCTACATATCAAGCATCAGAAACCTTCATACTGATTGATGATTTAGGGCTATTTGACAATGCCCCGCCTAAGTCAAGTAATAGGAATATGAACGCCATAGGTTTGAATTTTTGAGGTGATTATGTATGACAACCGAAGACGAATTAATTGAATCTATTCCTAAAATAGAAGAATTAAAAGATAAAAGGGAAGAAAAGGATGAAGTTGAAACTGCTCTTGAATCAGAATTAGGAATTGATATTAGTAAGTTATTAGGTAATTCTTATGTTATGTCCGAGCATGAAGAGATAACTAAACTATCAGATGCTTTAAGGATTAATGCTAGTGATGCTAAGAAACAACTAAATGTTTTTCCTCCTAATTATACTATTCAAGACCAAACTATCCCAGACTTAATTAAAAAGATGAGAATGAGTCGTAGAAAACTTAAAGGTTCTCAAAGAGATAAAATGAGTAAAGCAATTGATACTATGATTGATGCTTATAGTGACCATTTAAGTAAGTGCATTGATTCTATTTATTGGTTAAACCCTTACAAGACTCCTTTACTTAAAATGAGATTTAATGAAAAAGACTTACATAAACTAAGTAAAATAAAAGAATCTTCTAAAAGAAAAAAGGTAGTGGATTGTCTTTGTAAGTATTGGGAATCAGAATTAGAACAAAAGGACATGGCTTATTCTAAGGAATATAGCACTTTATCTAAATCTATGACTAATGCGAAAAAAGGTTTTAGAAACTGTATTGCAGAAGTAACTAATCAATCATTAACTAAATCCAAGAAAGAAAAACAAGAAGAGTTTATTATTAAGATGGTTTGCGAAAATCCGGGAATTGGGGCTAGAAGCATACATGAAAGAATGCCTATAACTATGTCTAAGATTACTTCTCCTAATATTATATCTAAGATGATTAAAAAATTAGATATTGTTTCAGTTGATGGTGCTTATCATAAAGTACCCACTATGTTGAAGAAAAATATTTGGGCTTATACTGCCGCTTTTATTGACTCTGATGGTTATATTACATTAGACCGTAATATGAATCCTAGAGTTGGTTTAGTAGCAACAGGTACAAGAGGCAGGGCATTTATGGAAGAAATGCACAAATCAATAGGTTATGGGCGAATGCACTTAGACCAGAAATCTCCGCAAGATACTAGACTAATTAACAGATTAAACTTTTATTCTCAAGGAGATGTAGTTGATTTATTAACTAAGTGTTTGCCTCATTTCAGATTAAAGAAAGGTAATGCTGAGTTGTTATTAGAATTAATCCGTATGAAGAAATCATATAAGAAAGCGGATTGGTATAAAGGTCGATGTGATGAGATATTTAAGTTAATGAAGTGGGAAAATCACAAAGACCATGTTGGTTTTGATTGGCTAAAAGAAGGAATATATTTAGATGATATTACTAAGTTACAGGGTAACTGTAAGATGTCTGTTATGGATGACTTAGAAAACATAGGCGGAGTGATAGTATGATTTGGCAAAATATCTTAAAAAAAGATGGTTGGCGCATGGTTCAAGCACATATGGCCGAAGATAAAATAATGAGGCCAAAAAGAAAAGAAGACCATCCTCTTCAACAAAAAAAGAAACAATTGTATAAAGATTTAAAAGAAAGATTAGGAGAAGAACCCGAAGACCCTGAAGATTTACATGACGACCATCCTGACAAAGCCTCTTATGACCCTAATTCAGAATATTCTAAATATCGCAAAAAGTGGAGAGAATCCTCTGAATTGAAGGAAATATGGGGAATAAATAACAAAATAGATTTTGAATACCGACATGCAGTTGGTTTCTTTCAAGGACAAGAACCCGAAGATACTGATTTTAAGCGGGATGAAGCGTTTTATAGAAAACAGGGCTATGAACCACCAAAGAATAAAAGAAACATGAAGAGGGATTAAAATGTCCTATCTTGTTTTTAAACACAAAGTTAGAATGAAAATGCCTAAATTTATTAGATTTAAAACAGTTTGCAGAAAATGTATTAAGACTACCAGAACAACAGAAAAATGTTTAACTTGTAAAATAGATGGTGCGAGTGGATGGACTCGGCCCTATTAGGAACATTGATAACAGAAGCCGAACCTGCATAAGACATAGGGGTGTAACATATGGTTGAAGAAAAGAGAAGATTTTCTATTACTAACTTGTTTAGGCGTTCAACTCCTAAACCTGCTGATAGAAAAGTATTCAACATAGGTATTCAGGAAAGGCAACAAGCAAGTTTAATGACCGCCCCTATTATTTATCATATCATTCAAAACTCAGTAATAGCAAGAACTTGTATTACTCAACTAAAGCAAGAAGTATTTAGAAGAGGTTATACTTGGGAAAAGGCTTATGAGGCTAGATGCGAAGATTGTAAAAAAGAACATAAAAGACCTGTTCAACAATGTTCTAGATGTGGTAGTTCTAATTTAAAAATACCTGATGTAAAACAATTAGAGTATGCAGAAGACTTTATTGAAGGATATGTTAATAAATCTGAGCAATTATTTATTGATGTTCTTAAGGAATTAGAAGATGATTTGAATATAATAGATGATGCTTACATTGTTTTAGTTAAAGAATACTTTTTGGATGGTAACGGTAAAATAAGAATGCACCGCATTAAAGAAATATATCGTGGCGACCCTGTTACTATGGCTATTTATTCTGATGAGTTAGGACAAAGAGGCACTAAAGGATTTACTTGTATTAATCATCGTAATATTATATCTTCTGAACCCCATGAAATGTGTGAGGACTGTGGAGGTAATTTAGCCCCTGTTCATTATGTTAATAGAGTAAATGGTAAAGACCAATACTTCTTAAAAGGCGAAGTTTTACACTTTAGTAAGTATAGTCCTTCTAGATTGTACGGTTTATCCCCTGTTATTACTCTATATAACCATATTACTACTCTAATTGCTATGGAAAACTATGTTAATTCTTCATATACTAAGAGCAGAATGCCTAAAGGCTTGCTTGCAGTTCAAACTAGAAATATGGAATCTATGAGAACTTTTTGGCGGTCAGTTAAAGAAAAGATGGAAACAGACCCTCATTTTATCCCTGTTATGGGAATAGAAGCCGAAAACGGTAAAGGTGCGGTTGAATGGGTTAAGTTTATGGATAGTCTAAAGGAAATGGATTATGTTTCAGTTAAAGATGATTTGCGAGATAGAATATCAGCGTTCTATGGAGTAAGTAAAGTCTTCATGGCTGATAATACTACAAGTGGTGGATTAAACAATGAAGGTATGCAAATCCTTGTTACTAATAGAGCAGTTCAAATGGCTCAAAATGTATATAACAATTATGTATTCCCATTCTTAATTAAACAATTCGGAATTACTGATTGGGATTTAAAACTTCCACCAAGCGAAGAAGAAGATGAAATCGCTTCACTAAGAAAGAAAGAAATAGAAGTTAATATTGCTGCGTCTATTAAAAACTTAGGATTTGAAGTTGACATGGATGAAGACGGACAATTTACTTATGAAAAGCCTGAACCTGTTGAAGAAGCACCTCCGGCAGAAGGAGAAGAACAGGGAGAAGCAGACCCATATGCAGGAACAAACATTGATGCTTCGCAAATGGGACAAATGCAAGAACAGGCTATGTCAACCCCGCAAGAAAACCCTGCGACCACAAGGAATAAACCCTCTATGGCACAAGGGCCAGATAAGAGACTCACAGGATTACCGTTAGATGCCGGAAATCAGAATGTAGACCAAAGAACAGAAAGAAGAGTTGGTTAAAGTGGAAGAATGGAAAATAATTTTAAAAGACGATGATGAATTGTTTTTTGGTGACTTTAGAGAGATGGATAGAAGGCACGAAAGACAAGTTGAAGTTAGACGAATTAGAAATGAATTTAGTCATGGTCAAGGATTTAAAGGTAGTGAGAAAGAATTACTTAGTGCTATTAGACAGCAAAATAAAATGCTTGGCGGAACTAAGAGATTAGATGAATTAGAACGCAGATTGCTTAAAGTCTTTGAAGAGGATGATTAATATGACATGGAGAAGCATAATTAAAGAAAGCCGTAAGGATAAAGATGAAACCATCTTTAGTCATAAAGAGGGTGGTCAAGACCCAAGAAGAATTAAACTAGTCGGTGGTAAAGATGAAGATAAATTTGGCAGAATCAAAGATGTTAAAGAGGAATCTTTAGATACTGATGAATATGATGAATTGGCAGAACAAACTAGAGAAGACCTAATGGATAAAGTTATGGATAAAATAGGTTCAATGTCTAAAGAAGAACTAATTGAACTACTAGTAGATACTAAAGGAAAATTGGAGATGAAAATATGAGCGAAGATTTAAGACAAAAAGAAGTAAGACTAAGCAAAGAATTGGCTCAAGTAAGAGCAATAAACGCTACTAAAGATACAAGAGTAAAAAAGAGTAAAGATATGACTATGGGATTCCCTGCGGATAATAGTCATAAGGCTTCTCCTTCATCAGCAGATATTCCTGATGTAGTTACTCTTCCTCCTAAAAGGCGTGGTAAGAAAGAAAACATTCCATTCTGAGGTGATTTAATGATTATAGAATTATCTAAAGACAAGTCTTTAAAGACTGTTTTGCTAAAAGCAAATATAGATAATGAAACTATGTCATTAGTTAAATCAGATGCAACTATCACTGATATTAAAAACTCTTTAATAAAAAATCTTTCTCCTAGTAATATAGTTAATTATAGAAAATACATTTCTAAGGCTGAAGATGAAGAAGAAGAATCAAGAAGTGATGAAGAGATTAGAGATGATGTAAAAGAAGAGTTAGATGAATCATTATCAACTACTGCCGCAGGTGGTGGAGGAACAGGTATTTCTCAAACTCAAGACTTAGATACTACAGACGAAGAAACCGATGAGTATTTTAAGGAAACAGAATCTAGAAGAAAACAATCTGAACATAAGCGAATTTATAATGAACTAACTAATTTGGAAAAGATGATTAAAAAAACTAATATATTAGCCGATAACATTGTAGTTAAAAGAAGTAGTAATACTTTAACAGGATATAAGTTTTTAAATTTTGCTTCGTGGGTTGGTAGAAGAAATAATATGAGAGATTCTAATACCATAATTAATCTAATGACTATTCTTGCAAAAGAACCTGCTTTTTTAAACAAAAGATATAAAAGAAATATGACTTCTGATGGTAAGTTAGAAATATTAGAGACTAAAAAAGATGGTAAAGTAAAAAGAACTAAAGCATTAGATGTTCAGCAATCAATAAATAAACTTATTGAGTTAAAGGATAAAATAATTACTATTGAAGATAGTAATGATAAAATGTCTTTTTATGATGTTTTGATTAATTTACATATTAATGAGTTTGAAAAGAATCCTTCTGTTAGACAAAGTAAATCTAAGTGGGCAAAGCAACTAAGTAGAGCAAAGAAAACTGCAAAGGAAATAAATAAGCCTGATGAAGATATTGCCAGAGATAAAAAGAAAACAATTGAATCTATATTACAGGAATTTAAAACTTTAGAAAAACAAGAAGTAAAAATTAATGCTTATATTACAACCCTTGAAGAATTGCTAGAAGGCGGGTCTGATGGTATTATTGCTAGAAAAATAAACCAACTAACTTTAAAACTTAAAAATTTATATGAGGATAAAGTATCTATTGTAGATGTTCCTGAAACCGGTGCAATTGATTCTGGCGAAGGAGGACAAAGAGTTAAAGAAACTAAAAAGGTTCCTAAAAAAGATAAACTTGGAGAAATTTCTGAATTACAGGAGTTTATAGAACAAATTAAAGAAGGTAGTGCTTCTGATATTATAGAAGAAGCAACTGAAGAAATACAAAAAGATTTGGAACAAGAACAAAATAAACTTGTAAAGGTTAAGGAAAGTATTGAAAGAATAACTCAATTTAAGTCAGAATTAGATGACTTTATAGACTTATTTGAAAGGTTCCCTAATAGTCCAGAAGTTCCTAAAGGGATAATGGAAGAAGAAGAAGATAGAGAAAATCAACAAAGGCAAATAGAACGCAAAGAAAGATGGGATAGAGAAATTAAAAAATTAATTAATTTAGGTAGTCTTATTGAATTTATCCATCGTTCATTACGAAAAATGTCTAAATTATTAAAGAAACTCGATGATACAGAAGTAGAAGACTTTAAGGAATGGGTTTCAGGAAGGGCAGGTACTCGACCTAATGTTACCGAAGTTGATAATGAATTTTTGACAGCAATACATGAAGGAAATCTTTTAGATACTTATGATAATAGAACTATTGTTCAAGTCGAAAACCTTTCACATAAATTAGTTAATAAATATGAAAAACTAGAACAATTAAAGGGCGCATTAAATCAATATATGAGGAATTAATATGACATGGAATTATTACGGAGAAGGCGAGGATTATATCCTTAAAGAAAAGAAAAAGGTTCCTAAAAAGATACTTGATTCTTTAGATGCTAAAGGTAGAAAGAAACTAAAGAAAACTTTACAATCAGCAGAACCTACTGAATTTTTTGGTCAAGACTTTACTAAGTTAGGCGAACTAATAGACACTCTTAAAGAATTAGACCTAATGAAGTCTGATAAGAAACTAAATAAGAAGATGAAATCAATGGATGAAAGGAATGTTGATATAGTGGCTACTGCTACGAAACTTCGTAAGGAGTACGAACTGCTCTTTAGGCAATTACAAGATTTAATTTACCCAAGAGGCAAAAAGGAGGAATCTAAATGAGTTGGAAAAATATCATAAAAGAAGATAGAAACGAAGCGGAAGGATATTATGATAGAGATGAAAATACACCCGGAACTTTAGCGTGGCAAAGTAAACAAAATAAACTACGAAGGAAGATGGAAAGTGGAGAATCTGTTCCAATGTGGACTAAAAGATTTGAAATTGTTTCAGGTGATGAAGAAAAAAGAGGCGAGGCTAAAGCAGTAGTAGGCTATGTAATAAATCCTAATAATAAGAAGAAAGTCAATGTTTATGCCCCTAACAAAGTTTTAGCAAGTGAATATAATTAAGGAGGAATCTAAATGACAGAAGAAAACACAATTAATCAAGAGATGTTAGAGATAGTAAAGGCTCTAACTGCAAAGGTCGAAGCATTAGAAAAGACTCTATATGCTAAAGATAATATTTTAATGAAAGCAGGACTAGTAGTAGCAGAAAGTCCTGTACCTACTATGGATAATAATACTACAACAGTTGATGTTGATAACATGGATTGGTCACAGATTCACAAAATGGTTGAAAGGGCAGGTGGACAATAATGCCAGAAAGAGTAACAAGAGAAGAAAGAAAAATTAGTCTTGCTATTGAAAAAGCAAGAGACGCAAAAGAAGAACTATTACTATCTTTAGAAAATAACCGTAGTCCTTTGGAAAAGGATAACATTATGGAAAAGATAAAACTAAAGAAACCAAAAGCGGCTAAAGTCACTCAATATAAAACCAACACTAATGGAAAAGAAGGCTATGGTGTAGGTGGAGAAGTTACTGAATTTAAAAAGGCTTTAGATGTTCTTAAAGAAAGTATTCGTGGATATGGGCGTTCTGAAAGGGGCGGGGGAGAAAGTAATCCTGTATTAGATAAAGAAAAGGAAGAAGAAATTGAAGAGTTAATTAGCCAAGTTAATAAAGACATGACTAGGCTAAAAGATGATTTAGTGGCTGGTAAAATTAATCAAAAGGATTTCCAAGAAAAAATGCAAGAGTTAACTAGAGAAATTAATCTTCCTGAAGTTATGTCAAAGCCAACTCAAAGGTTTAGATGAGGGAGGATAATGAATCTCTCTTCAATAGAGAAGGATAAACAGCCATCCGAAGAAATACTTAGACTGTTTGAAAAAACAAGAGTGGCTTATCTTTCTGCAAAAACAGACCCTAGCGAATATGGGGGCCGTTGGCGTAATACTATTGATGCTATTAGAGAATCTTATAATGAAGGGGATGCGGCAGGTAAAGAATTAAAGGAACATATTGAAGAGTCTTTAATGGATGATAAAGAAATTAAAAACCCATCATCAGAACAAGCCAAAAAGATTTATGAAACAATTAAGTTGATTAGATACTCTTCTCATTTAGTGGATGACCCCTTTGCTAAACGCTTTACAGATAGTGTTCTTGAAGAATTACTAAATAATCCTGAGACTATGGTTAAATTTATTCATTATGCGTTAAGGCATGATAAAACAATCATCAATCCAGCCATTTACGCTGTTAAAAGCATCGAACCTGATGATATTACAGTGGGTCTAAAAGGACTTGACCTACAAGAAGAGGACATACCCCTCTATATTATTGAGCATTATGGGGATGGAAAAGACTCAAAGAAAGTCGAATCTAAAGTAAAGGCTGGTATGGACTTATTAGAGTTATTGATTCTATCTAAAGAAGATGAAGAAGATTTAGAAGAGTTAAAGGATATTGAGAAATCTAAGGATGAAAAGTCTGAGACTGAAAAATCCATTAGTGACTTTATAGTTCCTAATAAACCTATGTATAGAATATTTGAAATAGATGATATTAAGGAGTTAAAAGGATTTAGTGGACAGTGGTTTGTTCAAGAAAAATATGATGGTATGAGAATACAATTACATAAAATAGATAATAATATTAAAATATATTCGTATAATGAAAAGGACATAACTAGTAAATGTAAAGATATAGTTTCTGAACTAAAAAAGAAACATTTCGGTGATTGTATATTAGATGCAGAATTAATCCTATTTGATGGAGAAGACCCTTTACATAGAGCAGACACTATTGCTCATGTTTTTAAGGGCAAATATAAAGATGCTGAATTAAAGTGTCATGTATTTGATATTATTAGACATAATGAACAAAATATGGTTGAAGAAGAATTATCAGAAAGAATGAAGACTTTGTTTAATAACTATTCTTCTCGTTCTTCTGAACATTTAGTTTTCCCTTCTAAGAAAGATACAAGAGAAGCGGATAGTCTTAAAGATATTGAGCAATATGCAAAAGTAATTATGGATATGCCTACTTCTGAAGGAGTAGTGATTAAAGATGCTACTTCCACTTACTACATAGGTACTAAAAAGAATCCTAAGTGGATTAAGTGGAAAAAGTTTGTTGATTTAGATGTTATTGTTTTAGATAAGAAGAAGACTAAGAGTAATCTTTATTCTTATACTGTGGGAATAGATATTGGCCCTACTGAAGAAACAGGAAAACATATTAAAGAATTACAAGGTAAGAAATATATGAAGATAGGTAAGGCTCGTAATACTAAAATATCTGTTGAGATAGGGGATATTATTAGAGTGAAAGTTGATGAAGTGAAGAAATCAGGAGA
>Ga0098041_1000858_pt1 | contig 11977 bp, 10 predicted proteins | sample 8_EtaG_FD_77066 | JGI IMG/M metagenome (GOLD analysis project Ga0098041, IMG submission 77066) | Marine viral communities from the Subarctic Pacific Ocean - 8_ETSP_OMZ_AT15162 metaG | ecosystem: Environmental > Aquatic > Marine > Oceanic | place: Pacific Ocean | collected 2015-01-08
AAACCGTGGAGGATTCTTAAAACTGTATGATGTTTTTGACAATCAAGAAAGCCGCGATATGGGTATTCATACTTTTGAGTTTAGTCACGAGGATATCGTTCGGTCAGAGTTGACCAAATTTATTGTGTCTAAACTATCGGAATGTGAGACTATTTAATTTGCTTATTAATTAAACCAGCAAGAACAGAAGAGAATTTTCTTACTTCTTTTTCTGTTTTATCCCAAAAGAAAGCATGAGTTACCTCTTCTATAAGAGTACTCATTTTTCGTCTTTTTTTAAGTTTTGGGTCGACTAGGATTTTGGGGTTATCCGCTTCTGGGGAATAACATAAACCATCAGCATTATAAGTATGGTGAGGCTTTTTCCATATCAATTCGTATTCGATTCCGTCCGAGTTTTTGAACTTGATGTTTTCCATATCCATATAGGTTATACACTTTTTTTGAAAAATGCTTAATTTTCATTAATATATATAGTGTAACATTATTCATGAAAGCTTATTGTTTAACTTGCGGTTCTGGGACAGAATACTCTTTGAATAAGCCTAGGTTTTGTGGTTCATGCGGCGAATCTTTTTCGTCGTTAAATAAACAGGCGCCCAAAAAAGTCTTTAAAGCAGCTAAAACTGTTAATAAAGCGCCTATAATTGAAGTAGAGGAAGATGAGGAAGAACGGTTTGTAGAGCCGGACATGGATAGTTTAGCATTTGATTTAGAGGGCAACCGCCCTGACAAACGCAATACTCTTGAGGAACTTTTAGGCACGGGAGGTCCGGAATCAGCGGATGGTTATCAGCGGGAAGCTGATCCTACTTATTCCCGGGATTCAATTACGGAGGATTTCAAAAGGGATGCTGGAACATCTCGCAGACCAAATGCCTAAAAAAAAGAAGCCTAAATTTGAAGATTTTATAGAACAAATAGATGCGGAAATAAGAAAAAGAAAATCTAAGTGGAGCCTTACGGCCTTATCATGGATGGACTTCGACGATGTTTCTCAAATTCTTAGGATACATATTTTTAAAAAATGGCATCTTTATGATACTAAAAAACCCCTTAATCCTTGGATCAACCGGATAATTTCAAATCAGATAAAGAATCTGATTAGGAACAATTATGGAAATTACTGTAGGCCCTGTTTGAAATGTGCTGCAGCCGAGGCTGGAAACTTATGTTATATATACGGTAAGCAGTGTGAGACTTGCCCCCTTTATGCAAACTGGGTTCGGACCAAAAAGCAAGCTTACGATGCAAAGTTACCAGTTTCAATAGACGATCACACTCATGAAATAAACACGGCCGAATATACTGGCGTAGATATAATAGCGTTAATGAATAAGGTTAATGACAAAATGAAGTCTAACTTAAAAACCGCTGAATGGAAAATTTACCAAGCTCTGTATATAGATAACATGTCTGAAGAAGAAGCAGCTAGTTTAATGGGTTATAAGACTAACGAAAAAAATCGCGTCCCCGGATACAAACAAATTAAAAATGTTAAAAAATCTATAATACAAAAAGTTAAAAAAATGTTGAAGGATGGAGAGATAGAAATTTTATGAGCTCAAAAGCTGTAGCTTTAAACGAAGATCAGAAACTAGCTATTCTTAATGAGTGGAACCAAAGGCCTGATGACCCACCTTTTATTAAAGAGTTAATAGAATTAGTTTTCGCGGATATTCCAGAAGATGCAAAAACGGGTCGATCTCGTTACGGGATAGCTATTAAAAAGTTCTTAGCTGAAAAAAGTTTACAGGCCAAAGTGGGAGGTAAATATTACGCAAAAGAAAAACCAGAATTAACTGAAGATCAAAAAGAATTTATTAGTAATAACTGTAGTGCCATGAAACCGATAGAAATGGCTAGGATGGTGTTTGATGACCCTAAAATATCTCCTTTACATGCAGAATATAAAATAGTGGCTGAGTTTACAAACTCTATACCAAATCAAGTAAAATTTTCAGACAGTAGTGATGCACCAGTGGAGGGTGGATATCAACCTCCTAAATCAGAAAGCCGCGCTTTAGTAAGAGTAAATAAATACGTTCATCATGGAATAGATAAAGACAAGATCTCCGCTAAGAACAAAAAGAATTTATCTACCTTAATTGGGTATATGCACACTTACCGCTTCTTGCATCAAATAAGTACTTATTCAGCGGAAACTGACCGAGAGCTTTTTGAGAGTAGTTTTGTGCGTTATACTTGGGATAAGCCGGATCTAACTCAAGAAGAAGTAGATCAATATATAGTTTTATCGGCGGAAGTTGTTATAGCCTCTAATATTCAAAGACGAGTAGAAAGGCTCCAACAATTACTTGATCAAAACGCGGAAGATACGGAAGGACGCCGCATGGCAATGAGTTTGGTGGAGGCTATTAATACCGCTCAAACAGAATATAACCAATGCGTAAATCGTCAAACTAAATTACTTAACGAACTTAAAGAAAAAAGAAGTCAGCGGATGAGCAAGATGATGCAAGAGTCTGCTTCTATATTAAATTTAGTGGAACTTTGGAAAGATGAAGAATCTAGGAATAAAATGATTAAGATAGCTGAACTCCGTAAAAAGAATATTTCTACCGAGATAGAAAGACTTAGTTCAATGGAGGATATAAAATCTCGTATTCTAGGCATCAGTGAAGAAGAAGTTTTAAATGGTTAGTTGTAAAGTTTGTGAAAAAGAATTTGAAAAAGATAAAAGCCTTCATTTACATATAAAGGCTCATAAGCTTAGTATAGAGCAGTACTATCACCAAAATTTTCCTCGTCATGACCTCCACACTAAAGAGTTAATAAAATACAAAAATAAAGACCAATACTTTTCTTCCGACTTCAACAACAAAAGGAATCTGAAAAGTTGGTTAAAAAGCGTCCCTTTAGAAAAAGCTCAAGTTTATTGCAAGTCACTTTTGCAAAAAAGGAAAGAAGAAAAAAAACTTGTTTATGCTCCCACCCAAGTTGAGCTCCGTACTCTTCCAATGCCCCCAATCCAGTATTACGAAGTCTTGTTCGAAAGTTACTATAATCTTTGCGAAGAGGTAGGTTATAAAAATAAATTTAAATTTATTCCAGTTAAAAAGGAGTACAAAGAGACCTACTCTAAAAAGCATCTCATTTATATAGACTCTAGAGAACAAAAACCCTTAGATATAAAAGACTTCCCTACTGAAGTCCGTGGATTAAAGTTCGGAGATTATTGCTTAAACGATAAAGAGAAGACTCAGAACACTTATATAGAAAGGAAATCAGTACCTGACTTAATAGGAACGCTTAGCTCCGGATTGGAAAGGTTTAAAAATGAAATAAATAGAGCTGCGGAGGAGAATGCTTACATGGTCATATTAGTGGAGAGGAAGCTGAATGATTGCTTGGCATTTAATAAACTAAAACATGTTTATAAAAAAAATACTCGAGTAACTCCGGATTTTGTATTTCATAACGTGCGTGATTTAATACAGGAATTTTCTCACATACAGTTTCTTTTTGTTGATGGAAGAGATGAGTGCACAAGGATTGTTAAGAAGCTATTGCTTTCAGATGTATTGAAAGAGAAGCACGATTTACAATTAGCTTACGAGTTAAAATTATTATAATATGTGGTACTGCCCAGACAAATATAAAAAACCTATTCCTAATTTAAACGAAGAGTTTTTGAACTTAAAGGGGGAGCTCCCCGATAGGCAAGCTAAGATAACTCTAGCGAAGTTTATGCGATCTAATTTAGGTTTTACTACAGAGCTTCTGTCCGGAATCAAATTAGCTCTCTACCAAGAGATTACTCTAAAAGCTTTTTTTAATCGTAACTTTAGTATGTGTGTTTGGGGTCGGGGTTGTGGTAAGAGTTTTATAGCCGCGGTTTACTGTTTTCTTCAATGTGTTTTTGAACCCAGAACTAAAATTCTAATTGCAGGTCCGACTTTTCGTACTGCTCGTTTTATATTCAATAACTTAGAAAAGATAGTAGAGTCTAAAGAAGCTCAAATGTTAGCTCATGCGTTCGGGGCTAAATCTAAACGTAATGACCAATTTGAGTGGAAAATAAATGAGGGCACTATAACTGCGATCCCTTTAAGTGGGGAGAAGATTCGTGGTTTTCGTGCAAATATACTAGTGCTTGACGAGTTCTTACTCTTACCTGAAGAGACTATTAAAACAGTCCTTATGCCTTTTTTGGTCGCCCCTCAAGATATGGCAGAGAGAATAAAAATAAGGGAAATGGAAGACGATCTCATTAACTCGGGCAAAATGAAAGAAGAAGACAGGCTTAAGTTTCAAAATAATTCAAAAATGATAGCTCTTTCTTCAGCTAGCTTTAGTTTTGAGAACCTTTTTAAAACTTATAAAGATTGGATGAATAATATTTATTCCGATGATATACTGAACTCTAACTATTTTATATCTCAAATGGCCTTTGATTCTATCCCGAAGGACATGATAGATAATACAGTAATTGAAGAGGCGAGGGCGGGCGGTTCATCCAACTCTTCTTTCTTGAGAGAATATTGTGCTCAATTTACCGATGGTAGCGACAGTTACTTTAGTGCTAAAAAAATGCATGATTGCACAGTGCCAGATACTGAAAAGCCTCACTCTTTAATAAAAGGGGAAAGAGATAAGCAGTATATTTTAGCTATTGACCCAAGTTTTAGTAATAGCCCTTCTTCAGATTATTTTGCGATGTCAATACTGGAGCTAGATGAAGAAAAGAAAAACCATTCAACTCTAGTCCATAGTTACGCAATAGCTGGTGGCGATTTAAAAGACCATATAAAATACCTTCATTATATAGTTACTAACTTTAATCTAGTAATGATTATCATTGATAATGCGGGATATCAATTTATAGACAGCGCTAATGAGTCCGAGCTTTTTGTGAGTACCCGTACTCACATTAAGTTTTTTGATTTCCAAAGCGATAAATCGGGTGAAGACTACAATAAAATGCTCCTGAAAGCTAAGCAGCAATATAACCTTAAAGAGGGTGTTATATGCTTTAAACAATTGTTTTCAGTAACCTTCTTAAGAGAAGCTAATGAATATCTTCAAGCCTCCATTGATCACAAGAGGATATGGTTCGCTTCTCGCACTGCCGCGTGCGGTAGCTTTTTTGATAGGGTGGTATCACAATCTGTACCGTTAAAGTTGATGCCTTATGAGAATAAAGGGGACTTAATAGAGTTTCAAGATGACATGATCAATCAAACTAAAAAGCAATGCGCCTTGGTAGAAGTGAAAACTACAGCTAAAGGCACTCAAACTTTTGACCTTCCACAACATTTAAAAAGAAGTACTTCAGCTAACCGAGCCAGAAAGGATAACTACACTACTTTAATGTTAGGAAACTGGGCTGTTAAAGCTTATAATGATATTAAAAATACACACCAAGAACAAATTAATCACACATTTACTCCCAGAATGATAGCTTAGGTGTAATTTTAAAGTAAAATATGGCTGTAAGGAAGAAAACGGAACAAGGTACGGAACCGCTGATGGCGATGCAAGAAAGCAAAGCTACTCAAACGCGAACTCGTAGAAATAAAGCGGCCGATATTCCGCGTACAGATCGATTCAAGAATATTGAAGACGGGATGATTCCCTTTAAATATTCACATGGAATAACTAATAATTCCAACATTGATATCAGGGACACCATAGTCTTGTGTCAAAAAGCTTATTATAACTTCTCAGTTTTTAGAAACACTATTGATTTAATGACCGAGTTCTCGATTAGCAATTTATTTTATACAGGAGGGAGCCGGAAATCTCGTGAATTTTTCAAGACTCTTTTTACGCGAATAAATATAGATGATCTTCAAAGTCGTTTCTTCCGCGAATATTATCGGTCAGGAAATGTTTTTATGTATCGTTATAATGCAAAAATGGAAAAAGACGATGCTTTTAAAATTAATCAAACTTTTGGATTAGCTCAAGCGGGCCAAGAAATAGATCTTCCCGCTAAATACATAATATTAAACCCTTCTGATATCCAGCTCCAAGGCAGCATTTCATTCAGTACTGGAGTTTATTACAAAGTTATAACAGATTATGAGCTTCAACGGCTTCGTTACCCTCAAACAGAAGAAGATAGAGAAGTTTTGGAAAGCTTACCCCCAGAAACCAGAAAGACTATCGAAAAGAGTAAAAATGTTGGTATGTCAGCCATCACTATACCGCTGGATACTCATAAGTTGATTGCTGTTTTTTATAAAAAGCAAGATTACGAGCCCTTCGCGGTTCCTATGGGTTATCCTGTTTTAGAGGATATTAACTGGAAGCAGGAAATGAAGCAAATGGATATGGCAGTAGCGAGAACTACTAACCAAGCTATACTGCTAATAACCATGGGAGCCAAGCCTGCAGACGGAGGAGTAAATCAGAAAAATTTAATGGCCATGCAGCAGTTGTTCGAAAACGAATCTGTAGGTCGAGTATTAATTTCTGATTATACGACTGACGCTAAATTTGTAATTCCTGATATTGGTAATATCCTTGACCCTAAAAAGTATGACGTAGTTAATCAAGATATCCAAATGGGTCTAAATAATATCCTCCTGAGTGATGAAAAATTTGCTAATACAAGCATTAAAGTCCAAGTGTTTATGGAAAGACTTAAGCAAGGACGAAGAGTCTTTTTGGAAAACTTTTTAATGCCTGAAATAAGACGAGTTTCAAAAGAGTTAGGATTTAAGAACTATCCTACGGCACATTTTGAAGATGTAGATTTAAGAGACACATCAGTCTATTCACGTATTTATAGCAGATTAATCGAGCTGGGAGTTCTAACAGCAGAAGAGGGTATGCAAGCTATAGAGTCTGGCAGATTCCCAACTTCGGACGAATCTGTTGAATCTCAAAAAAGATTTCAAGAGCTTAAAAACGAGGGTTTATACCAACCGTTAATTGGCGGTGCTAAAGCTCCCCAGATGAGTGGTAGACCGCCGGGAACCAATACCCCCAAGGAAACGGACACAAAAACTCCAGTAGGCGCCAAAGCTTCGACTAAGGAGACCCTCAACTTTAGCTTAACTAGTATACAGGAAAACTTAAATCTTTCCGACAAACTTACGTTAGAAGTGGAGGCCTCTTTGAGGCAGTTACATAATAGAAAACGGCTAAGCAAGCAGCAAAAAGGTATAGCTAAGGAAATAACTAATATCGTCATAGCGAATGAAGATCCAGAAAATTGGTTAGCTAAAGCTGGGAGATATGCGGCAGAGCCTACAGACCGAAATCATGAGAGGGTTAAAAAAGTTCAAGATGTAGCTTATGAACATCAGGTAGATGACTTTTTAGCAGGAATATTGTATGCAAGCGTTTATGAAGGAGAAAAGTAATGGCAAGGCCAACTGTAATTTACAATTGTCAGGCCTTGTTTGTAGGACCTGCCCCGAAAAGCGGTTATAATTTTTTAAGTTATATAGGGGGACAACCCACTGATGATTACTCTTCTTTAGTGCAGAAGATTAATAGATTGAATCCCATTGATAGAGTCCAGTCGGTAAGTTACTCTATTAATACTCCTCATACTGACTTAGTCCAACTAAATCAAAGGGGTTTAGTCGATCGCCCTTATATTGATTATCCTTCGGTAGATTTGAGTTTTGATTACTTCCTGTGTGGTACCAAAAACGAATCTCGATTAGGCTTCAACGTAAATTATCCTCTATTCAATTTTCCATTTAATGGTGAATCTTTTTACGAGGACAATCAAAACGTTTCACTTCTATCAGGCTTTTTTGAAAAAAACGAAAATAAGGAGCTTAAATATCCATGGCAAGACTTCCCGTTAAATCAATATAGAGACTGCCGCAACATATACGTCGTTGTCAACCCTGATAAAGAAGATATAAATAGAAGCTATTTCAAAGAAAATTTTGTAGATCCAGATATTTATCAGTCTATTGACCCAGCTTCTACAGGGTATCATGTAATAGGATTTGGTAATTCTTACCTTAATTCTTACAATACTCAAGGAGCAGTAGGAGGATTTGCTAGTGCTTCTGTTTCTTATACGGCGTATAATATTAATTTTGATATGAGCGGAAGCGGGTTTCAAGCGCCCGGTATAGAGACTCAGAGCGGAACAATTAGTCCTGAGAAAAGTGTGGTGATCCCTAGATATCTTTCTTCGGAGGGGTACGCCGCTTTGACTCATGGAGATATTACTATAAGTACCGATTCTTTTTCAGGGTTAGGCGTGGATTTTGATTCTTTGCATATTCAAAGTTATGAAATATCCATAGATTTAAATCGGGAACCTTTAAACAATTTAGGGTATAAGTTCCCAGTTAAAACTCTCCCCACGTCTACAATATACGCTAATTTGAGTTTAGAGGGTTTTGTGGATTCGGGAAACAGTGGGTCTTTAGTAGATTTAATCTCCCTGAATAGCGGCTACAATTTTACTATAAAAGTGGCCCCTAAACAAACCTGCCCCAAAAGTTTAGCGGCTCCAATAAACGCGGGAACTATACCCATTAACCAAGAAGATGAAGCTTTAAGGTATACTTTCATAGGGGCTAAATTAAATGATTTTGGATACAATAGTGCGATAGGCAACAATAAAGTATTTAATGCTTCTTTTAATGTTGAGATAAATCCAGATGACTTGAGTGAAGGAATGTTTATAAGCGGGGTTTATGGGATGGAAAAAGTGGAAGATTTCATTTTGTTAGAAGGTAGTGCAAGCGGAAATAGTCAAAATGGATTTTACTTGCAGCAGGAAACTGACGATTTATTAGTAACAAATCTACTTCCGGCGTATTAAAACAGTGTATATTACAATAAGGTTTAAGGAAAAATGGCAAATAAAAAGATATCTCAGTTAATAGGGTTGAGCGCGAGCGAGGACGTAAGTGGAGCGTTCCTACTGCCTGTAGGAGCTGGCCCTTCTAACGGTCCCTATGTGACTAAGCAAATAACTACTACTGAATTAGCAGAGTTTGTATGTACTGGTAATGGTAATGGATTTCCTGCGACTCGTATCTCTGGGTTAAACAAAGATATTTATTTTGATAATAATGATAACTGGCAGAACGCTTCGAATACTGATGTAGCCTCTTTTCCTTTTCTTCAAGTTAGAAAGTCAGATGGGCTTTTAGTCACTGGTAGCGGGGTAGCTTTTGATTCCGCAACTACTCCTTGGAACTATACCGCGACTAGCAACATCAACATGCAAGGTAATGATATTGATAATCTAGACGATATAACTTTTTACAACTCTACCTCTTACATAAGAAACGATACCGGTACCGATAACCTCACAATTAAAGCGGGGAAAGATTTAATTCTAACCGGAATAAGATATATAGATATAGATGCTTCCGCGATTGACGTAACCAATAGTCCTTTTTCAGGTAATGTTTTTGTTACTGGTGGAAATTTAGAAATAGACCCCAGCAAAAAACTTGTTGTAAATGAAATTACAGTAAATGGGAGTATTGGGGATAAAGCTAGTTTAAGTCTACAAGGCGCTATGGACATCGTCCCCGTGTCTAATATAACTAACGCTACTGCGGTTAACTGGAGTTTATCTAATATTCAATACGAGATCATCAACCAAAATACTACGATAACTTTTAATACCGTTGAAAACGGTCAAACATTAACGATGTATGTAGCAAATAATAGTAGTTCAGCAAAAACTGCTACTTTCGCTTCGGGTAATGCGGTGGTGTGGGGAGGGGAATATGACAGTGGCCCTCCTGCTATACCTGCCGCCAAAACAAACCTTTATACTTTTATAAGAATAAATACTGGTATATTCGCATCCGCTGTAACAGGTTATGAATATTATTAATGGCTATAGTACCAACAGCTTTTATAAAAAAACAGACACTTCCCAGTACTGATGGAGAAGAAAAAATAATTACATGGAATAAGAGTCTGTATTGGGGGCAACAAGGAAGCGTTCAAACTACTACTACTTGGCCCTTTGAAAATGGAGACGGAGATTTATTTTCTCCTGTTTCAGGCGAAGATTTTTACGACACTACCGATAGAGTAGCAGGTGACACCTTGTCTTATTATGGATGGTATTTACATGGTGGTGCTTTAGGTAATGGCGATACAATAGATTTATCTTCTTATCATCAAGCTGATCCATGGCATGTGGGAACAGATGGCCTGCAACTGAGGTTAGATTTTGAAGCGGATTGGGATACGGCAGCTGAAAGAGAATTAGATACAGATTCAGATGTACTTCGGCAATATTATAATCAATTCATACAAAGTGGTTATGCTTTAGGTACTTTTAATTTGAATTCTACTTCTACATTAACAGTAAAAGCTTCGGGGTTGGGGGAAATGTATCAAGCCAATACAACGGACTTAATGGACCTCAGTGTAGATAACACAGTATTATGTTCGGGTAGCGCACCGGGAAATAACGGGACTTATTTTGGATTGGACGAATCTGAAGATGGACGGATAGATGTTAGGCAAGTTAAATTATATTCTCAAGGGGGGGGTTCTCCTGTAAACACTCAACCTAGAGCTAATCAAGGACAATGGGTAAATCAAGATGATCGAATAAGTTATACGACGGTTAGCGGAATAGGGACTTTTACAAAAAGCAATTTAGCCGCCGGGTCACATACTATAAAAATAAATTTCTCCACTATTGATAGTAAATACAACAGCGGGGTTTTTTACGGTTTTACATTTAGTTTTTCATAATTATGGCAATAACAAGATACGCAGGAGATAGATTCGTCGTAGACGCTGGTGATACAAAACCTACCGGTGTTCTAGATGGGGCCTTCTTAGTCGACACGGGCAATCTTGCGTCTTGGGTATTAACGCCTACTGGATGGTCTCCTATTGCTGGGGGTGGGGGCGGCGGAGGGAGTACGAGTCCCGGGGGATCAAACACTCAAGTACAGTTTAATAACGCTGGGGCTTTTGGCGGAGATGCGGATTTAACTTTTACGAATGGTAACCAGCTTAATGTTAACAAATTAAGTATAGCAGGAAACGTTATCGATTCCAATACTTGGATAGGAGAGAACGGAATGGTTCTCACTAACGAAGGCGCGACGGGGGTTAATTGGAAATCTATTGAATCTGTTTTGTCTGGTGTTGGCGGTTCAGGTGTTGCCAACTATGTAGCTCGCTGGTCTGATGAAGACACTTTAACTTCGGGAACTATTTATGATAATGGCGATGTAGGAATTGGTACGGCCAATCCGGGGGCTAAGCTTCACGTCTATGATACTGTTAATAGCGATTTAGTAATAATCGAAAGTACTCATCCTGCAGCGGCTGACGCCCCAGATGTCATTTTTTATCGGAACTCTGCAAGCCCTGCAGATAATGACCTTTTAGGAACTTTAGATTTCAAGGGGAGAAATGATAATTCACAAGACGTACAGTATGCGAATATAGTTGCTCAAGCCATTGATGTTTCAGACGGTACAGAAGACGGAGCTTTAAAGTTTAATACTATCGTTGCGGGTACTGATACAGAGACGATGGTGATAAAAAGTGCTAATGTCGGTATAGGAACAGTTACTCCAGCTACACCTTTGCATATTACTAAAAGCGCCGTAGGAGATAATGAAGTCCCCGAGGTGATTAGACTTTCTACCTTAAACTCTGCATCTCCAAGCTGGAGCACGACAGATGGTTTGTGCATTGGCGCGGAAATGAAAAAAGCCAATGGGACTACTATTACCAAACAGCCAATTAAGTTCCGTTATGACGGCGGTGATATGGCAACTACTCTCGAAGAGGGTAAGGTTGGTATAGGGACAAATGCTCCCGTAACTCCTCTTCACGTAAACAGTGACGGGACCGCTAATGGCACAGCGATGACCAATCAAATCTTACGTATTACTCCTGCTGATGGCAATAATGGTATTAATATAGGATCTGACGGGACAAATGGATTAATTGGCCCAACTAACAATGATACAGATTTACGTTTTTTAAGTAGGACAGGAGGCACTTACAGTTACGCTATGACTATAAATGG
>Ga0098041_1000860_pt1 | contig 11962 bp, 4 predicted proteins | sample 8_EtaG_FD_77066 | JGI IMG/M metagenome (GOLD analysis project Ga0098041, IMG submission 77066) | Marine viral communities from the Subarctic Pacific Ocean - 8_ETSP_OMZ_AT15162 metaG | ecosystem: Environmental > Aquatic > Marine > Oceanic | place: Pacific Ocean | collected 2015-01-08
AAGTTAAATACGTTGACTACAACAAATACTCAGCGTACTGCCAATTTTGTAGCAACTAAATTAGAACAAAATTTAGATAGAATGAGCAAACGCACTATAAGAAACATGAAATTAGTATATGATGCCAATTCTGAAGAATATAAAAACCTCGAAAAGGAAATGAATAAACCCTTTGGAAAGAGGAGTATTGATACTACTTTTATGGCTGGTCACCATATGATGAGTTTAGCGCAAAAAGCTAGACAAATGGCTGCATTTAATCAGAAACAGAGGAACGAAGAAATACGGCATCAAGCTACTGTTGCCGCAAATGCTCAGCGCCTTTTAGACGCTGAAAGAGCAAGATTTAACTTGGAAAATGAAGGTAAAACATTGAGTGAAGATGAATATAATCTACAACATGCAATATTAACTGCACTAGAGAAAAATGTAAAAACTGAGAAAGAAAGATTAAGTGTTCTTCGAGGTATTGATGGTGAAATACAAAATATAAAAGCTGAAATGGAAGCTATAGATACAGAAGGTTGGGATATTGCGGGTAAATTTACTGAAGCAGCTAATGTAATTAGAGATACTTTTAACAATGCTTTAAGAAACTCTGTAGCTCTTTTAACTGCGTTTGGTTTTCAGCTCCATAGAGCAGGTCAATCTTTAGTAGATTTTGAGCGTGAATTAATCAATGCAAATTCTGTTTTTAATTTAACACATGATAATCTTTTTACCATTGGTAATGAGATAATGAAATTCGGTAATAAATATGGTATAGCAGTACAAAATGGTGCAGAAGGTATGTACCAACTTGCTTCGGCTGGTGTAACTGCTAATGAAGCAATGTCAATATTACCTGAAACTTTAAAATTATCTATGGCTGTACAAGGGGACCACAATACTATTTCTAAACTTACAGCTCAGACCTTGTTTGGTTTCGGTATGGAAATGAACCAAGCCGCTGAAGTGACTGATAAGTTTGCTTTTGCTATACAGAAATCTCTTATTGAATATCAAGATTTAGCAAGCGCTGTTAAGTTTGCTTTACCTTTCTTTACCTCTACAGGGCAATCTATTGACCAATTGTTAGGGGCTTTACAGATATTGACTAATAGAGCTTTAGAGGCAGGTATTGCAGGTAGGGGTCTTAGACAGGCATTAGCTGAGTTTGCTGAGAGTGCTATGGATGCTGAAGTAGGATTCCGTAAGATGGGCGTTGAGATATTAAACGCTGAGGGTGAAATGAAACAATTAACTGAGATAGCTGCTCAGTTTGCTGAAGCTGTTGGGCCTGATACTGCATCCAATACAGAGTTATTAACTACTCTGATAGAAGACTTGAATGTGCGTGGTGCTACTGCATTTATCCACTTAGTTCAAGCCTCGGATGAATTTACTCAGGCAGTAAAAGATACTGAACAAGCTGGTGGTCAATTGGATGCTATGATTGAAGAGCAGAATAAATCATTAACAGCACAAATACAAATATTAAAGACTAATGTTCTTTCTATATTTGCATTTAGAGACGCTGCGTATGAAGGAACTGAATATATTAATGCTTTCCATGAATCACTTGTGAAGGGTGTTCAGCAATTTAGAGACCTTATTATAGAAGGTGAAGGAGCTGAGCAACAATTAACTAAGACAGGACAAGCTATACAAGATTTAGCTGTGGATGGAGTAGAAGTATTTATTGAAATAGGGATGCGATTTATAGACCTAATAGAACAAATAGCTGAATCAAATTATGATTGGAAGGGTACTTTAGAACTCTTAACTGTACCTTTAGAGACTCTAGCAACTATTCTTTCGTGGATGAATGAAAAAGGTATCTTAGAATTCTATCTTCAAATGAAAGTTATTAATTCTATTATTCCTGTAACTACTGCTCTAGCATGGGGTATGTCTGCTGCGTTCAAATCAATAGCTATGTGGCAAGCTGTATCTAAGTGGAATATGAATGCCCGTACGACTTTGGGAGGTAATCTTGGTATGAAAACTGTGGGAATGGGATTACCGAGGATGATGGGTTTAGCTGCTTTTGGTGTACCTGCACTCGCTTTAGGAGCAGGTTATTTGCTGTATAAGCATGCAAACAAAGATAAAGAGAAGGCAGCTGGAGGATATTTGAATCCTATGGCTCAAGGAGGATTCCCTCGAGGTGGTACTCCTTATCTTGTAGGAGAACAAGGACCTGAACTATTTATGCCAGATGTAGGGGGCAAACTTTTAAATAATGGTGCAACCCAGAATACTATGGGTAGTGGTATGAAACTTAATAACGTTACAATCGGCATAGATTCATTTGGAGGATTGGTATAATGCCTAGCAGAAAACTCAATGTAGCACGTGGTTCTTTCTTTATAGAAAAACAAGTAGATAATGCTCAAATGATTTTTGATGCACATGGTGATTTTTCACATTCAAAGGATTATTTATGGGCTATGAAAACTGGTAGTAGCCCTAATTATTTAGTACTGTCTGGAAGTGTGGAAACAACAGAACAAATAGAGAGGGGTAATTACACTTTAGTTGGTGGATATCTTAGAACGTATGTCTCTGGGATGAAAATAGCTGATGGAGATGGTACTACTCCTACATTACAATTATATTCTTTACAAAACCAATATGGTGTTACGGAAGGCGGTATGAAATTTAGTCGTATAACTGCTCCCGGGACTGTTACGGTGACCGCTAGTAGTACAACTGTTACTGGTGTTGGTACAGATTTTGATGGTGCAACTGGCTTCTTTAGTGATTACTTTTATTATGGTAATTATCAGGGAGGTGCCTTTGTGTGGTTGGGGGTTCCCGGTTCAAGGAAAAAATACGAAGTAGCTAGTATAGCAAGCGATACTTCTTTAACACTAACCTCTAATTATACTGGAACTACTACTAGTGCTACGCAATTGCAGTTAGATAAAGATGTAGGTGACAGTGTTTCTACATGGGTAAGTACATATGGTGGGCCAACTGTTAACTTTAATGAAGATTTTGATGGTGTTAATCCTTCCCTATCGAATCTTGTTTACTATGAGAGACAAGGAGCTAGTGCTGTGGTAAAGAAGGGTTATCCTTACTTATTAAATTCACAGTGTGGAACTGGAGCTGGGGGTTGGGGAAATTCAGTTTATATGGCTAGTGATGCTAATACCACTCAACCAGCCAATAGAAATGTTGGATTTGCTTTAGTAAAAAATATACTTAGAGACTGTACGTATTATCCCGTACGTATTGATGCAAGTACTGGATTTTATGAAGGGCACCAAAATGCAAACCCGGATGGTCCTATAACGCAAAGCTATCTAATAGAAAATATGAGCGGCGATAGCTCTAATATAACAAATGGAACCATTGCAAGAAATCAAGCTGGTGAAGGGATGACAAAAGAAGCATGGTCAAGTGGTGTGATAGGCTATAGTCGAGGTAGAGTATATCTAAAAAGAGTTAGTGTGGACGCTGGAGACAACAACGGACAGGTGTACGAAATTCTAAATAGAATGGGACAAGCTACTAGTTATCGTCTCGTTGTGTGGGGTAATACTACTTCCTATGTTAGGTATGATAGTGAACAAGCCTTTGACCCTAATCCTGAAAATACAGTAACCGCTACACAAAATAACACTATATTTGATAAAGTCTATTCTACCTTTATGTATGAGAATCCATTCACAGCATCGACTGATGTGCCTATTATTTCCTCCACTGTAGAATTACAATCAGATGTTCTTAATCGTGCAGGTAATGCTGCTCGTTTATATCATCTATGGGATTATTCACCAGATAATGTTGATATACAGAAATATTTAGGAAGAGATGATTCTTTAAATCCTCAAACAGCCTATATGGCTAAATACAATATTCCTTTCCCGTTAGTACAAGATATGGCACTAGATAGAATCGGGGATAGACGTACATATTTACCTTATATAAGTATGGATATGAATGTAGCCAAATTATTCCCAAGTGTTCTATATGATATACAGAATTATTTAGGTTCGACTTTAACTACTGCAAGTGGGAATTTTATTAATCAACCCGGTACGAAGTTTAGTGGAAGTCAATTTCAGAATGCTAAATGGGGTGCAACTAATACTATAAGACAGAAGGCTATGACCTTTTTGAGAAGTGTAGTTATTACCTTTTCTAATTATAAACCTCTTGATACCCATACATGTCTTGAGGATTTCTTACAATATGGTTTCGATAATGCTTACGGTTCTTCGCAGAGCGACGAATCTATAGTGGGTGGTATTGTTTTGAGTAGATTAGGTATGACTAATGACGATATTGATAATTCAGCTATTTACGCCCAGTCTCTACCTATTGTTAGAGAAGATAATACTATGGGTTATGACGAACAATGGTACGAAAATGCAAGCTACAAGGGATTTGGGTTAGCCACCATTGAAAGCGGGAGTGGTGCTGGTAATCTTAAACAATTATTAATGAAAGCAGTAAATTTAAACAATACTTCTACTGCTACCACTTCTACTCCTAGAGTTGTTCAACTCCCTATGAATGAGTATTTCAATATGAAATTTTATATAGATGTTCATGCTAACCAAAAAGCAAATATAAATAGTAGAAACCCTTATTCTAGCTTTGTTACTTCAGGTAGTAGTGGGGGTGTGGGTATGCGTTGTGTCTTTGAGACGGAAACAGTAAATGACGTCACAGATACTACTGAAGATTTATATACTAATATGGCATATCTTGATTTAAACTTTTCATGCTCTGGCGGAAATACAAATGAACCTAGTGCACCTCATGGTAATACACCTAATTTCTCTTTCCAAGATAGATTTGTAAGTACTCATAAGGTTACTACGAAATATCCTAAACATATGATTATATGGGTCCAAAACTATAGGTTTGTTAGTAGTACCGAACCTCAATTTGCATATGGTGATAATGAAACTATAAACACCGCTAATGGTTCAGCTATTGAAGCTGAAGTATTTATAGATAATGTGAAGGGTGCAGATTTTTATAAAGATTTACGTTATGTAGGCACTACTGGTTCAGTTGGTGTACCTATTACATTTCCACAGGGTGCTAGTGTTAAAAGTCCTCTTCGATACATCGAGAATGGTAATGTAGACCTTACGGCTTTAAATAGTGGAGTAAGCCTCACAAATGGAACTGATACTAATACAACTATGCAGAACTATACTCCTGCTACATATTGGAGTGTTGGTTTTGATAATAAAGAAGATTTACCTTTAAGTGGTTCTTCCACAGCCCGTCGGGGATATGTGTTATTAAGTGATTATTACACTACTTCTGCTGGTACTATGGACCAAATAATACCCGATTTATATAGTGGTGCTACTATTAGTCTGACTGATGGTGCATATGCTGGTGGATTACAAAATGATAGGTTGGGTTATGAGTTGAGAGGTAGCTCTTATGCCGATAGTGGTGACACTGTTGGTACTGATTATTATGACCCTGCCGTAGGAAATAACCAATATGCAACAACGGGTGGTAAAGATGTCACTACAAAGATATGTTTTGGTACTGGTTCAAGTAATAACTTTTTCTCTACGGATGGCCTAACACAAAAAGGATTTGTAAATATAAATATTGCTAATGGAGGTAATGCTACATCAGATGCATACGGTAATTGGGGTAAAAGAGAAAATGCTCTTGTTTCTACTAAAGTTGTGGATGTACCAACAGGTGGTAATGGACTCGATACTAATCAGCTAATTGTCGGAGATACTAGTATATTCAACGTTTATAATCCAGATGAACAATATATTCTCTATATGGTAGGTTTTCCAGAATCAACCGCCTATTATAAAATTTTAACACTGCGAGGAGGTCTTGGTTCTGTAAATGGAAATATTGTTACATTCAATGAGAGTGTTACTTCAGGTAGTACCGCACAAGCTATAGGTCAGGAATCTCAATTATCTAATCTGTATATTTCCCCCTATAAATATTGGGTTAATATGAATACTAAAGGTACTGAAGATTATAAAAACCGCTCTTTTACTGGAGTGACTTTAGTTAATAATAATCTGTCGGGTGCTACAGCTGCTAGCATAACTGGAAGTACTTTCAATGAAGTGCAATATACATTTAAGTTAGGTAATACTGGAAGTGTAGGACAATCTGCCTCTTATGACTCTAAATGGAATTTTTTAATGGACCCTGAAGATGAACCGGCTGTAGAATTAGATAAAAATTGGGGTTACGGTGTCTTTGATACAGAGACCGATACAGGTGGAGTTTTAAATTATATTAGTCCAGTTAAAGATGATTATAATTTTATGAGTATTGGTAACTTACTAACAGATAGCTCAGTTCAGGAACGTGGGTCTTTCAACCTAATGGCTAGGTTAAAGCCTAGTCTTTATCCTACAACTATTGATTTAGTGGGAGACGATTATAATTCCACTAATCAACTACACTACAAACCTACTTTCATCTATGAATATAAGGATGCTTTACCTTTAGTAGAGACTTTTATGGTAGAACCGGCTTTTAATCTTTTAGATGAAGATGTAAATTTATACAAGTTAACTACTCAGAATTTAAATGCTGTTAGGTTTAGGTGGTCTGTGGCTGATGATGATATATGGTATAAAATGATTTTACTTAATAAAGATGGAGCTATTGATAATAAATATCAAAACGCTCAATTGTGGCTTCCTTTAAATGAAGCTCCTCCTCCTGCTGCCGCTCCAACCATCAACTGGTATAACCAAATAACTAACACTAGCGGTACTGCTACGGTAGGCGCTAACACAAGAAGTTATATAGATGGTATACAGGGATATTCTCCTTATATAAGTGGTAATGCTCTTGGTAGTGCCTCTGTGCGCGTACCTTATTCTTCTAATACTGCCTTTAAAGGCCTTACTGAATATACTTTCTCAACACATGTTACTTTTGATACAACTGAGGCTGGTCAGAAGAGTATGATACTGGGACAAGGAACTCCCGGAAGTGGTGTTATTTTACGCAAAAATGATAGTGATTTAATTGAGTATCAGCACAGTGGAACTACTGTGACGGGTGCTACTGTAATCAGGTGTGACGGGAAGACTGCCTATTCTATTATAGTAACTTATAAATATCAGAGTGATGCTGGTCCCGATTTACAGTTATATGTGGATGGTGTAGCTGATGGGTATGTGACTGATTGTCATGCTGCTATAACTGCTACAGACCATTTTGAAGTAGGGTGGTATATTGCCACACTCCCTACTGGTTGGGGATATTTTCAAGGTAGAGTAGAAGAATGTGTTTTATGGGATAAAGAATATATAATTCCTGATGGGGAAGAATATGTATATAATACTTCTAACTTAGAGGATGAAACTTCAGGAAAAACTAATGTATGGAGTGCTAGACTCTTTGCGTTCGATTTTCACAATATAAGAGGTAAAACTTATAAAGAGGTTGCCTCAAGTCCAAATATTTCATGGAGGGCAACACCAGTATGAGCTTAACATGGTCAAGTGGTGGAGACCCTTCTGTCAGTTCAGTAAATACTGAGAAAACCGCAACAATTACATTTAATAATCAAGATGTGAGGGCTGTGTATATTGATTGGGGAGATGGGGAAAGTAATAAAAAAGAAGAAGCTAATTATCAATGGGTCACATTAACCGAACCCAAGGACAGCGTAACAGTCAAACACACTTACAATCAAGCTGGTGATTTTTATCCTATTATACAAACTATTAATTCTGCTGGGTTTGTTTCAAGATATTATAGTCGTCCTGCCACCAATACTGATGTGGTACCATACAGTACTAATTCAGCAATTGCTGGTGCACGTATTACCGATTTAGCCCCTAGTGCTATAATGAAGGTTGAGAATACATTAAACTTTTCAGGTATTGATAACAGTATATTAGAAAGAGAGGGACCAAAGCAACTATATATTGCGATTGCTCCTACAGTAACTAAAACTGAGTTAACCGGAACTATAAAACAAGTAACGCTCTCAGTTGAGGGTGTAACACATATTAATTCGTTAGCTTTAACTGCTGCTAATGATACTGAAGCTCAGTTTAATGTAGGTATGATGTCTAAACTTCGAAATATAGAATTCGATATAAATTTAACTACCGCAGCTAACCAATATGGAGTATATGATTTTTATGGGGTTGCAAATAGTGATACTATTGGTTTGTGGTCTCAGGTTTTAAAGTTTAAATATGTCAGTTGTAAGGCTACCGGAACAACAGCTACCGCCGTAGGTACTGATTACACTACAAATGAGATATTTAATAGATTAAAAATATTCTTAGTTACTAAAGCTTCTGATGGTAAATTTTACCCTATATCTTATGTAACGGCTGGTTCTCCTGTTAAAGACCTTAGAGATATTGAACGCTCTAGTGTTTTAGATATGGGACAGAGTAGAACAGCAGCATCAAATAAAACTATATCTAATTATAGGTATGATAATGGAAAAGGATGGTTTAGTCCGGTTTCTCAATGGGACCTTGAAACTGTAGCAGGTGATACAAAAACACTTAGTACGGCAACCAAACAAACTAATTCAACAATATCCCAACACTATTCATATTTAACTAATCCGAATGGTCTAAATAATATTACTGCCCAAGCTATGTATGGTATAGCGGGAGGAGCTACTGAATATTTATGGTATATTAGTGGTACAACAAGTGGGAATATTAGGACTGATACGGTTGCTTTAGATGATTATGGTAGGTTATATGACCAATATTACTCTTTACGAACTTCTGTTCAGGCTAGTTCCTTATCTGGTAGTATCATTAATAGTAATCAACCTGAGGTTTTTAAGATAAAACCGGCTCCCTCTTGGAGCTCCGCAGAAAGTGCAACTGAAACTCCTGTAACCGACCATAGTTCGGCGATGTTAAATAATGGTAGTGGTAATTCTTTTAAATTAAGTAGTGTTAACGCTGTCAATAGTAAGGATATAACTGGTATTGACTCTCCTGTCCAAAGTGCCGAGTATATATTGTTGGCTTTTGATAGTAAAACTAATAAGATATTCTTTGATGCTACTAATTATGCCAATGGTTTAATGTCTGATTTGGCAGGGTTTGGTGCTACTTCTGGTTTAAAGATAGCTGGTGTAGAATACCTTCATATTGATGATGCGGAAACTAAATTACAGAACGCATATTGGAAATCTTTGGACTTTGTAGATACTACTAAAATAGAGAGAGAAGTAGCAGGTACTAAGACTTATGTAAATAAGAGTACTTCCTTTGCTAAATCTGGTTTCGTCAGCTTTGATATGCCATTGGATTGGAACGCTACTAGTATTGAGAAACTGTGTGGTGGTAAATATAATACTGCAAGTGGTACGTTTGCAAACTGTATAGCAGCAGGGCAAGACGATGTTACAATCACTGGGACAGCAGCTACTATTGCCGGCACCAGTATGACTGGTTATGGTAATGGATTAGTTACTCTTACTTTGTCAGCAGCCGCTGATAAAACTGCTATGGAAACTATTGGAAGTGGTAATGTTGGTGCTTATAAGTATGCATTCATAGTTACTACTGGAACTGCATCTGGTTCTATGTGGTGGTTAGCTAGCGGTGCTGGAAATGGATATGACCCTACTGCAAATAGTGGTGGTGGTGTAGTATATCTAGCTGTAGGAGAAACTGGTACTTCTGCTAGTAATCCTAATCTAGTGTTACCAAATGGTACAATAACTGGTAGTGTAAGAAGAATAAATATATATGATGTAATAGATGGTACTCCTAAAGTATTCCAAGATGGTGGTGCTGGTACTGGTGTAGCTTCTTCCGCTAATTGGAGATTGATGCCCGCTCAAAGTCAATATTATAAGAATAATGGAGGGTCGGCTGCTAATGTTTGGTTCCCTAACCAGTATAATTTGAGAGACCCTATATTTACTGGGTCTGCATGGCGTAATACTAGCAAATATGTATTAAAAATAACTTTAAGTGGACAAACTAATGCAGGTACGAGTGGTCAACCATGTCCTGAATTATGGAATATATTTGATGCTACAACAGCAGACACTACTATAATAAAAAGTGTGGATGATTCTGCTTATAACTTAAATTCTCTGGCGATTACTAGTGATGTAGCTATGAGTAGAAGTGGTATATATTATAGAGCTATAACTCGCAAAGGGAAGGTATTCTTAGCTAAAACTGGTATTAGTATTGAACAGGTTGGTTTTAGTAGTAAAGCATTGGGTGATGAAAAAAGCTCTACGGCTTTTGAGGACCATGGTGCATCAACAATGTATGGACATTTACATATGATGAGAAAAATACAAGAAGAGGGTGTTCTTACTTATTGGGATGAACCTCAGAAAGACGGTACTTATCTACGATTATGGGGTGTTATTGCTAATCTAAATGAGACTCGGGCTTTGGGTGGACCGAGAGCGGTATTATCTTATACTTGTAATATGATAGTAAAGGACATTGCCCTAATCGATGTTAATGGTAAATTAATGACTGATAGATTTGCATTAGGGGGAATAAAGAATGAAAGAGATTATTCCTGAGATTAGAGTGGAAGGGAAGGTAGTTCCCTATACTCGTGGAGCATATACTTCTACTGGTGGGTTAACTGCTGCTACTTTAGAGTTCACTATACCATCTACATATGGTGGTTGGAAAAAATTATGGAATAAAGAAATAACATTCTTTGTTAATAAAGATGATAATAAACCTATATTTAGAGGTTATGTTAAGCGTTTAAAAGAAGATTTTAATGATGTAACGTTATATGCTCAAGATGTTATTGGATATATGGTCTTGGGTGGTGATAGTGAAAAAGCTAAAATATCACTTACTGAGGATATAAATCTTGATGGACTAACTATAGGAAATGCTATAAGTAAAGCTATAAAGTTAGCCAAACTTGACAGTAAAATTAAAACCGATTATATAGGAGATACTGTCCCTTTGTTTTCTTCTTCACAACCACCTCTCCGGGGAGTTATGGGAATAAAGGAAATTATTAATGAATTAATGAGTAGAGCTGTAGATAATTCTGGAGCCGTCCCTCGTAGTAATATAGTCAAAGTAGTAGATGATGGTACTATTTCTCAATTGGTTATTGAGTTAGAAGAAGACTTGGATGATGCTGAGGTTAAATATGTTTTTACAGAATATTCTAATATAAATGATATTCGTATAATTAATAAGAAAATCCCTACTATAGTGTTGGTTAATGGAAGTGGTGGCGTAACGGGAACTTTTACTCATGATAGTGCTATTGAAGCATTAGATAGAAACTATTTTGAAGTAACTAATGAGAATCTTAAATCCCCAGCAGAATGTAGAGACTTTGCTCAAAAAATATTTAGGGCTAATTTGGGTACTCAGTATGAATATAGTATAAGTACTGCTTCAGGGTGCTACCTTGCTGAGAATGATATTATTAGGGTTGAAACAGATGACCCTCGTTTTTCTGGTAACTATAGAGTGCGTGGAAAGAAAATAAGTTTTAGTAAGAGTAGCTTTTCTTTGGGATTAAATATAAATAAAAAACCCCCTACTCTAACTGAATTTATTGCTAGACAGGATAATTAAGGGGTATTCATAGCTGGTGGACCACGAGGGTTACCAGTAACACCATCATCTCTTCCATATGTAGGAGCGTAGTCGCCAATATTTCCTTGACCACCTTCGGTTTCTGAACCACCGGGATTCATAGTTCGTGCTTGTATTGTGTTAGATGGTTGTTTTCCTTCCCATAGAGCGGTTTCTCCGGGGACTGTTAACTTATGTACTCCATCTAATCTACCTTCAGCTGTTAGACCTGCATCTCTACCCATCTTACGACCATATCCAGTGATATCTTTTTCAAATTCCATGTTTAAATTTCACATTTATCTCCAACACAAGCAAACTCAGACTTACCTTGGGTATTGTCTTGAGTCTCATATTGTGACAATTGCTTATAATCAATTACGGGCTGAGCCTTTATAAGCCTTTCGTAGGTTCTATGGTCAATCTCC
>Ga0098041_1000862_pt1 | contig 11948 bp, 15 predicted proteins | sample 8_EtaG_FD_77066 | JGI IMG/M metagenome (GOLD analysis project Ga0098041, IMG submission 77066) | Marine viral communities from the Subarctic Pacific Ocean - 8_ETSP_OMZ_AT15162 metaG | ecosystem: Environmental > Aquatic > Marine > Oceanic | place: Pacific Ocean | collected 2015-01-08
ATATACTGTTACCGCTCGCCAAAAAATCAATACACGCATGCGAGGCATAATTTAGGACAGCGAAAAATGATAGATAATTGTTTAAATGTTTATTTAAATGATTGATAAATTTATATGTACGATTTGTATCATTATCAAACATATAACTTTTTAAATATTTAAATATTCAAATCCTTAAATAAAAATGATTATGTATATATATTTTCAAAAAACCTTTTGAGACCCCCCCTTCGCAGCATTAGGTAGGCATAAGGCTTTCTACCCCCACCACACGCAGAGTACCCTCTTGAAAATTTTTTTGATATATTATATAGTTAGTCAAAAATAATTTTTTATGGATGCAAAATTAAATGAAGAATCGGGTGTATTTATAGCCCGCAGAGAGTTTGATGCTGCAACTTGTGAGCGTATTATAAGGCTTGCAGGTGATGGATGGGAGCGTTCCCAGGTTGATGATAGTGAGGGCGGTGAAATTGAGGACAAGGGGTTAAGGGAGAGCGATATATTCTGGACTAAGGAGAGGTGGTTAACGGATATGCTTTTCCCTTATATGGAGTCTTACAATGAAGTTTCAGGATTAAAGTATGAGATTAGTGGCGTAGAAACTTTACAGTTGACTAGGTATGGTGTAGGTGGTTTTTACGGGTTCCACGTTGACGGGTTTAGTAATCATTTATGGTCTGTGGGTGGGAAGATACGGAAGATCAGTATGACAATCCAGTTGAATGAGGACTATGAGGGTGGAGAGTTTGAGGTAATAAGGTGCAGGGAGGGAGAATTGGAGGTTGAGACATTGGATAAGGATATGGGGAGCATGGTTTTGTTCCCCTCGTGTTTAGAACATAGGGTCAAGCCAGTAACTGATGGAGTGAGGTATTCGTTGGTTGCATGGTTTTTAGGACCGCCATTGAGGTAGTTTTATGACAAAGATTAAGAGGGAGAAAGTCCCTGACGTAGATGACCATGATTTTTGGACTGTTGTATTTGAGAAGATAGAGTTAGGGGCCACAGAGAGGAGTGTGGCTAGGGAGTATAATTTTAGCCCGTCTACATTGAGGGCGAGGTTGAATACCCCAGAGTTGCATGAGAAGTATGTACAGGCGCATGAGGGTAGGGCGATATTACACGCTCATAAGATTGAGGATATGTTAGATAAGGTTGAAGCAGGTGAGATGGATTTTAATGTAGCTAGGGTTTCAATTGATGCGAGGAAGTGGTTAGCCACTAAGTATTATCCCCGTATGTTTGGAGAGAGGCAGCAATTGGAAGTTAAAACATTGGATGTTACTAAGGCTTATGTTGAGCAGTTAAAACTCCTTATGAACAATCCAAATAAACGGATCAAGAAGGTATCCGCAATTCAGGTGGAGGATAAAAATGGTGCTGAAAACGAAGAGTTGTGAGGAGTGTGGGGAAGAGTATGTCCCGGTTGAATTTCAATTTGACAGGCAGAAATATTGTTCCATGCGTTGCAAGTGGAGGAAGCAGTCAAAGAACCAGAAAGCTGCGGGTATTTTTAAAGGTGGTTATAGTAGGGAGACACACATACGGCTGTGGTTAGAGGCTATGGGTGAACCGGACATTAGTGTCCCGTGTCATTATTGTTCTGTACCTTTGTTCCCAGATACTTTTGTTATAGAGCATAAGAAGCCCCGTAAGGATTTGAAGAACCGCAAAGAGATGACTGCAATAGAGAACCTTGTTTTATCGTGCCACCCTTGTAATAAGGAGAAGGGGGTTATGGATTATGAGGAGTTTGTATGTTTGAAGAGTTAGTAAAGCAGTTTTTTGAGAAGTACGGTGACGATCCTGTAGGATTTGTAAAGGATGTTCTTCATGTTGAGCCAGACCCGTGGCAAGCGCAGGTTTTGGAGTGGATTGGTAAGGGTGAGCGCAGATGCTCGATCCGGTCCGGGCACGGAGTAGGGAAGTCAGCGTGTGCCAGTTGGGCAATGATTTGGCATTTATTAACTAAGTACCCGCAGAAGACGGTTGTTACCGCCCCGACAGTTTCCCAGTTACATGATGCTCTTGGGACCGAGGTTAAACGGTGGATTAATGTATTGCCTGAAGCATTGCAGAATCAGTTGGAGGTTTTGAGTGAGCAGATACGTTTAAAGGGTGCGCCAGCAGAGAGCTTCATCAGCTTTAGAGTTTCCAGGGTCGAAACCCCGGAGGCCCTGGCTGGGATACATTCGGATCACGTTTTACTCTGTGTGGACGAGGCTTCAGGAGTACCGGAGGCTATTTATGAGGCGAGTGGTGGATCAATGTCCGGGGCTTCAGCGACAACTTTGCTTTTAGGGAATCCGGTTAGATCATCAGGGTTCTTTCACTCTACTCATACCCGTCTTGCTAAGTATTGGAAGACGATGCAGGTGTCGTGTCTTGATTCTGAGAGGGTTACGGAGGATTACATCCGTGACATGAAGGTACGTTACGGTGAGGATACCAATCCCTGGAGAATCAGGGTACTTGGAGAGTTTCCTTTTGAGGATGAGGATACGATTGTACCACGGGATTTGGTAGAGGATGCAATCGGCAGGGATGTTAAGGTAGTAGAGGGTCCTGTTGTGATAGGAGTTGATATAGCAAGGAGGGGATCGGATAGTAGTGCCATATGTGTGAGGCAGAACAATCACATTATTGGTGGTGGAGTAATGACAAAGAAGGGTTTTGACCTGATGCAGGTGGTTGGATGGATCAGGGATGAGATAAAGAATGTTGAACAGTCCGGTTATGAGGTTGCAGAGGTGCTAATTGACAGTATAGGGCTGGGTGCGGGTGTCGTGGATCGCTTACTTGAGGAGAGTATTGACGTTAGGGGAGTGAATGTTGGCGAGAGTCCGTCTATAGAGGGTGAGTATTGGAATTTGAGGGCAGAATTATGGTGGAAATGCCGTGAATGGTTTGCGAAAAGGGATGTAGTTATCCCCAGAGATGACAGATTAGTGGAAGAATTGTCATCGGTAAGGCGTTTATGGCCCAGTAATGGCAAGTTGCAAGTTGAACCGAAGGATCAGACCCGTCAGAGGTTAGGAAGTAATGCTTCACCAGATGCTGCGGATGCTTTAATCTTGACTTTTGCCAGTTATGCCTCGATGACCACAGGTAAACGTGCTTGGAACAAGCCTATGGAGAGAGAAATGCCCGGAATTGTGTAAAAAATCGTTACTATTCGTTACCGGGTAACGGTAATTTTAGTAATTTTAAAAAATCACTTGACTTTTTGATATACTATATATATTTTCTATCATGTATGAAAGTATATATACTTTTTCAAAGATTTTATGGCACAAAGCGATCCAGAGTTATTACAAGAGACAGCAGAGCTTGAAAAACAGCAGATTCAGTTGTCTGGTGATGAACCGATGGATGAGGATGAACTGGAGTCACTTGTTTCCTCTCTGATAGAGGGGGCACAGGACTATATTGACCTTCAGGAAGCCCCAGATCGGGTTAAAGCCACAGATTACTATAATGGGAGGCCCTACGGTAACGAAGAGGACGGGCGTAGCCAAGTAGTATCTATGGATGTAAGGGATACAGTTGCCCTTATGCTTCCCCAGATAATGCGTACTTTCTTTGGCTCTGAAAGAGTCGTAGAGTACGTTCCCCGTCAACCAGAAGATGTTTTAACCGCTCAACAGGCTACGGATTTTGTAAATCAAGTTGTATTAGGCCAAGATAACCCTGCGTTCTCTATATGCTATGATGCAATCAAAGATTCCCTTGTAAAAAGAATTGGGGTTATCCGTGTTGATTGGGAGCGCAGGGAAGAAGTAAGTTATGAGGAATTTACAGGATTAAATGATCAAGGGTTAGAAGCAGTCCTTAGTGGGACAGATGAGGAGTCCACAGCAATAACGAGTTACCCGGACCCGAACTTTGTTGCACCACCCGAACCACCACCCCAGGTCTCTCCTGACGGGCAACCCATTGAACAACCTCCAATTCAAGCACCGATGTTGCACGATGTGGTTGTTCGTCAAACCAGAGAGGACGGGAACATAATACTTGATGCTCTGCCCCCCGAAGAATTTTTGATAGACCGTAGAGCCAGAAGTATTGATGATAGTGCAATCGTTGCCCATAGGCGGTATCTTACCGTGTCAGAGCTTGTACAGATGGGCTATGATTACGATGATATGGTTGATCTGGCAGGTGATGAAGATGAATTTGGCACTAATACTGAGTTTTTAACCAGACACCCAATTGCTAATTATGCGGATGCAGAAACAGTAGGTGAGGCAAACCGCAAAGTCCTTTACATAGAGGCTTATGCAAAAATTGATTTTGATGGTGACGGGGTATCTGAACTTAGGCGTTTTTGTTGTGCAGGGACTCATCATAAGCTTTTACATCATTCTCCTGTTAATAGTTTACCTTTTGTTATTTTTAATGGTTACCCCGAACCTCATGTTTGGAAAGGGGCGAGTGTAGCAGACCTGTTAATGGATGTGCAGAAAATAAAGTCTGCGGTCTTGAGGAATATGTTAGACAGTCTCGCAAAAAGTATCCACCCGGATACAGAGGTTGTTGAGGGTCAGGTAAATAAGGATGACGTAACGTCTAATAAGGTTGGTAAGATAATCCGTACTCGTGCGCCAGGGATGGTGAGAGAGTTAACCAAGGAGTTTAGTGGCAGGGAAGCATTTCCTATGCTTCAGTTCTTGGATCAGGTCAAGGAAGACCGCACGGGTATGTCAAAAGCCAGTATGGGGTTAAACCCTGATGCATTACAATCCAGCACAAAAGCCGCAGTATCGGCAACAGTAGCAGCCTCGCAAGCCCAGATAGAATTGCTTTGCAGAGTATATGCAGAAAATAGTATGAAGCCTTTGTTTAAGAAGATTTTACAACTTCTACACAGGCATCAGGATCAGGCAAGAATGGTACGGCTGCGGAATGAGTGGATACCTATTGATCCAAAAGCATGGGATTCAGGTATGGATGTTAGTGTTAATGTTGCTCTTGGATTAGGGACAACAGAAGAAAGAATGACAATGCTGGCTGGAGTTGCTGAAAAACAGGAGAATATACTGGAAAAACTAGGGGAAGACAATCCGTTAGTAAACTATAAGCAGTACCATGCAACACTTACTAAGATGACGGAATTATCAGGATTTAAAGATACACAAACTTTCTGGTCTGACCCTTCAACCTATCAACCTCCAGAGCCTCCACCGCCTGAACCAACACCGGATGAGATATTTGCACAGGCACAAGCAGATAAGGTCCGAGCGGATATGGAAAACGATAAAGCAAGGCTACAGTTAGATAGAGAAAAGATGTTGCTGTTGGATGACCTTGACAGAGATAAGATGGAAACTGACCTTGAGATTAAAATCAAGGATATGGAAAACAAGTATAAGACTACAGTAGATTCCACAGAAATGAAGGGAATGATTGAGAAGGATCGGGAACAGATAAGGATGGAAGCACAAATGAAGCAAATGCAAATGCAACAAATGATGCAACCACCTCCCCCGCCTCCACCTCAAGGTATGCCTGAAGGTGCGCCACCTCCTATGCAAGGTGCTGCGCCCCCCATGCCGCCAGAGGATATGAATCCCGAACAAATGGGACCACCTATGAATCCAATACCTTCATAGATGCCTAAAAAAAAGAAGAAAAGTTCTTTAGCAAGGACTACGGTTGAGGAGAGAGTTATTAAGGGTAATGCGGCCCGATCCGTATTGGAAGACCCAGTTATTCAAGAAGCATTTGATAATCTGGAAGAACATTATAATGAAAAATGGATCAATTCAGAAGTAGAGGACTCAATTACCAGGGAGAGGGTATTTTTATCCCTCCGTGCATTGAGTGACCTTAAAACTGAGTTACAGTCTATGGTTAATTCAGGAGATGAAAATCTCATAGCAAGAAACGGTTAACCATTTAGTTCTCAGGTAACTGAGGAAAACTTTTTGGTAGAGAAATATTATGGCAGAAGAACAAGACAATAGCTCCGTCATGGAGTCTGACTTGGATATAGCAGCAAAACAATGGGAGAAAGAACTGACCTCCGAAGATGGTGAAGAATTACCGGAAGACGAAGACAATCAGTTAACCCAAGATGAACCAGAGGAAGAGGAAGAATTTCTTGATGACGGTTCAGAAGAGGAAGAAGCCGAAGACGAGGAGTACGAAACCGATGAAGAAGAGGAACCCGAAGAAGATGTTTTTGAAGTAAAATCTGATGGCAAGACCCATCAAGTTACCCTTCAGGAATTAAAGGACTCATTTTCAAAAGGCCAGAACTATACTCGTAAGTCTCAAGCACTTGCAACAGAACGCTCAGAGCTTGAGAATGCACAGGCAGAGGCCAGACAAGCAAGGGAACAAGCAATCCAAGCCCTGGAATTTGCACAGCAGCAACAACCTCAAACGCCCGAACAAACCGATGAATATTGGGCAAATCTCAAGGAAACAGACCCAGTTCAATTTTTAGTTGAACGGGAGGCTTTAAGAGATGTTCAGAACAAGAACGCTGAAAAGCAACATCAGCTAGGACTGTTAAAAAAGGAACAGGAGCGGGAACGATCTGAGCAACTTGGAAAGTATATTGAAGGTGAACAGGAAAAACTATTAGATGTTATTCCTGAATGGAAAGACAGTAAACTTGCTGACAAAGAAAAGAAACTTGTAGTCAAATTTGGTTTAAAACAAGGATTTACACAGACCGAACTTGATCAAGCCTATGATAGTCGTGCCGTAGCTACCATGCGTAAGGCCGCTTTATGGGACCAACTACAAGAGAAAAGGAAAGGAATCAAGCCTGTCAAACGCACTTCAATGAAACCAGGGGCTAAATCCGGTGATCCAAGAAAAGTCGGTAAAGGAAAGGCAATGGATAAACTGAGAAAATCTGGTCGTGTCGAGGATGCGGCTGGTGTCTTTTATAACATGATTCGTTCTAAATAAGGAGCAACAATGGCAATAATTTCAAACACTTACCAAACTTATCAAAGTATTGGTACTCGTGAAGATTTGTCAAATACGATTTATAATATATCCCCATCGGATACACCATTTATGTCAATGGTGGGTCGTAGTAAGGCAAAGAATACTTTACACGAATGGCAAACGGATTCACTCGATTCTGTCGCAGCGAATGCCCAGATCGAAGGAGATGAGTTTTCCTTCAATGCTGTAACACCTACCGTGAGACACGGTAACTATACTCAAATCTCGACAAAAACTGTAATTGTTGCAGGTACTCAAATGTCTGTAAATAATGCGGGTCGTGATTCAGAGATGGCATACCAACTTGCAAAGTCCAGTAAAGCCCTCAAGAGGGATATGGAATCTGCACTCACAGGTAAAGTTGCGAAAGCAGTAGGAGCCACAGGCACAGCAAGGAAACTTGGTGGGTTTGAAACTTGGATCAAAACAAACTCTTCCAGAGGTGGAGGTTCCCCAGCAGGAGCAAATCCAGCCTCTTATGGAGCAGCACCAACAGATGCGGCTACTAAGCGTGACCTCACAGAGGCACTCTTGAAAACCGTAATTCAGTCCTGCTACACAAATGGGGGAGAACCATCAGTTATTATGGTTGGTCCGGTGAATAAAGGGAAAGTCTCTGGATTTACAGGCCGTTCATCCGCAAGACAGATGATTGGTGCAAAGGAAATTCAGGCAGCAGCAGACCTCTATAGTTCTGACTTTGGGGAATTAAAAGTAATTCCTTCAAGGTTCTGTAGAGAGCAAACCTGCTATGTGATTGATCCAGAATTTTGGAAAGTTGCATATCTGCGTGACTTTAAACAAGAAGAAGTAGCCAAAACTGGCGATGCAATCAAACGTGCGCTCCTCGTTGAGTATACTTTGGTGGCAGCTAATGATGGCTCTTCTGGAGTAGTTGCTGACTGTAATATTACATAATTATGTCGGCTAGTGAAAAACTCGTGAACTGGTCTAGGGATTATTTCCACTATGACCAGCACGACAAAACATTCACAATCGAAAGTAGAGAGGACGTAGAGCCGTTGATCAAAATTGCTCACGATATGTCCTCTCTGCAACCAAACAAGGAGTTACGCCATACGGCTGTGATTCCAAAATTTGTATTGGACCAGAGTTTAAGGGAGAGATGGACACCAAAGGATTGGAAACGGTGGGCAAACGATCACGCCAACAAACCGTTTCGGACATGGCCGGGGAGGCTTTAAAAGTAGCAGTAACAGTCCCCTCATTTTGTGGAACATGGCCCTTCCAGTTTGGGGAATGTTTATCAAATATGCTGGGACATTTCCAACGGTCAGAATATGAAGGGGAACACGATATAAAAGTGTTTTCTCACGGTGGAAGAGTAATGCCTGAAGTTAGGCACAGGTTAATTGGCACAGCTTTGGATTGGGGCGCAACCCATATCCTTATGGTTACACCGGAGTTTACCTTCCCTGCGGATTCTATACACAGAATGTTGTCCAGAGGTCGTGCGATAGTTGGTATTAACTACTTACGAAATATTGTCTCTGGAGAGTATTCAGCGTATAGAGGGGGAGCATCAGTCAAGCCTGATCCTGCTTACCCTGAGACTGAAGAAGTAGATGGGGTCAGCATAGGAATGGTATTATTTAATACACCAGTTTTTGATGTTTTGGATATACCCTTTTTTATAAATAAACAGATTGGTAATAGTCCTGGTTTTGATGAAGATTTTATCCACTTTTGGAAACAATGCAAAAAGAAAAAAATACCTTGTGTCATTGATCATGTATTGTCAAAAGAGGTTCGCAGCCTGTATCACGGGGAGTTATGGCATTAAGTAACTATACTGAACTTCAAGCATCAGTAGCAGATTTTTTAAACAGGTCAGACCTTACTAGCGTTATCCCTGATTTTATCACACTATGTGAAGCAGATTTAAATAGGCAGTTACGGGTAAGGGAAATGAGTGTACGGACTCGTGCGCCATTAAGTTCCCAGTATGTTAAGCTACCTTCTGATTATTTGGGGATGAGAAATATAGAACTGGTAACCGACCCGGTAACTCCGTTAGAATATCGTAACCTTGAGAATTTAGATCGGCACAGACGTAACGATGCATCGGGTAAACCTGTCTATTATTCCATAATGCAAAATAATCTGGAGTTTGCACCTATACCGGATTCGGAGTATACGTTGGAAATTGTCTACTATCAGTCTTTGCCAGCGTTAGCAAGTTTTGAAACAAATTGGTTACTGGATGCTCATCCTGATGCCTATTTGTATGGTGCGCTCATGCAATCTGCACCTTATCTTCATGCTGATGAGAGAATAGGGACATGGGCTGGACGTTATCAGCAAATAGTACAACAAATCATAGCATCCGATGAAAATGCTAGATTTTCAGGGCAAACGCCCACAATTACGTTTAATTCATTTTAGGAGATAAAAAGTGGCTGGTTTTACAAATTATCTTGAAGACAAGATCATAAATCACTTGTTTGGTGACGATACTGGTGCTTCAGGTGCGGATCACTATACTGCACCTACCACATGGTATGTGGGGCTTCAAACAGCATCACCTTCTGATAGTGCGGCCGGGACAGAAGTTTCAGGTGGTGCTTATGCAAGACAAGCGGTGGCATGGACATTAGCATCTGGGGGTACAGCACAGGCTTCCAATACTGCTGCTATCACGTTTCCAGCCGCCACAACCGACTGGGGGACCTGCACTCATGCTGGAATTTATGATGCCTCTACTGGTGGGAATCTGGTAGCCTACGAAACATTGACAAAAACAGACTTTTCAACAGCAAACCCAAAGGTCGTAAATACGGGTGACATATTCAAGATTGATGCTGGGAATCTAAAAATACAACTTGACTGATGCTATCATTTGGCTCCCGTAATTTTGGTCAAGCCAACTTTGGTAAAGGATTAATAACTACCGCAGTTGATGAGACTCTTACTACTTCCAATATGGATGTGGCAGGGTATCTGTTATTTGATAAATGTGGTATAGACCCACAAGCAACTGTAAATGTAGATATAGCCGCAGGTATACAGAGAATGGGCTACCTTCATATAAAACCAACGGCAACCATGATAGGAAGTGGAATACAGATGGAGTGGATGGGATGGACAAATCTAGGACAGGGTACTGTAACTGTATTATCCTCTGGATACATAGCATGGGATTCGCAGATTGTTGATGATGAAACTTGGACAACTCAAATAGTAGATTAAAACATGGCAGATACAATTAATTTTTCAATAGAAAAACCAACCGTTGGTGGATATAGAAATGTGTGGGGCGGGACCATAAATACAGCCCTGGACAAGCTTACTGAGCTTCTTGCACTAGCTCTCCCAATTGGTACTATCCAGATGTATACAAAATCAACACCCCCAGCAGCAACAGCAAGTGGTGGAACTTGGTTAGTATGTGACGGATCAACAAAAGTAAGAACGGACTATCCAGATTTGCATACTATAATAACTAATACTTACGGGGCTTATCCATCTGCATCAACCTTTGTACTTCCTGATTTGAGAGCAAGAGTACCAGTTGGATATAATGCAGGGACACTTGGGAGTGGCCCTACTGCCAGAACAGCAAAAACAATAGCCGCATCATCCGGTGAGGAAACACATATATTATCTGAAGCAGAACTTGAACAACATTCTCATTCGTTACCGAATACAACTCATACACACGCAATTACAGATGTAAATCACTCTCATGCAGGAGCAAACTCTGGTAGTACAGAAATGGCTACACTTACAGTCACAGACCCCGGACATTATCATCCTCTTCACCGTCATAATGCATGGGGTAGTGGAACTTATACTACTGCTTTAGATAATTGTGGTTCTGCAAATCATGGCAATACAGACTCAGCAACAACCGGGATTACTATTGCCGATCATAAACATTCATTTACTACAACGTCTGTAGGAACAGGACTTACAGCAACAGATGCCGCCCTAACAGGAATTACTGTAACAGGTAACACAGGATCAAATAATGCTCATAACAATATGCAACCGTACCAGGTGGTAAACTATATAATCTTAGCCAAACATCCGAGTTTCTAATATGTCAACGATAACATACGCAGTCACAGTTGTATCATCAAAGTTTGTAATTGACGGATCAGAGCCACAGACAAAACTTACTTTCAGGGATGGAGACACATACATATTTGACCAAAGTCACGCCTCAAACGCAGGGCATACCCTTCAATTCTCTGCAACATCGAATAACTCAGGATCGAGTGAGTACACTACCGGGGTTACAAAAAGTGGTACGGCTGGACAGGCAGGGGCCAAGACAACGATAGTAACGTCAGGCTCCACCACAGATACCTTATACTACTATTCTTCAGGTGGAGGAACATACGGTTCAGAATTTAGTAACTCAGGATTCGTAACTTCTACTGCTTACGATATTTTAAAACCAAAGGTCGGAGACGAGTCAAGTTTAGAGAAGTGGGGGCCAATGGTAAATCACTCAATGGATCAGATAGATCAAGCATTAACAGCCACCGATGCTTCAGGCGTGGCGATGGCAATAGCACTAGGATAACAACATGGCAAATACATTTAAGAACAGGACATTACGAGCCGTTGGCACAAGCCCAGTAGATGTTGGAGCAGTAGTGGCTGCCAGCACACAAACTACACTAATAGGGATGACAATAGCAAATATCACCTCTGGGGTAATATCTGTGACTGTCACTCTAAACGATGGTTCAAATACTACTAACATTGTCAAAGATGCACCGATCCCAACGGGGGGTTCACTAATTCCTGTTGGTGGTGATCAAAAAATAGTGATGATGACAGGAGATAAGATAATTATTACCTCAAATACTGCAAGTAGTGCAGACGTAATTATGAGTTTCTTGGAGATTACATAATGGCTTTCTTAGGAAGAACACCCAGCAATGCACCATTAACAAGTGCCGATATTCCTGACGATATAATTCAGGGTGGAGATATTGCTTATTTTG
>Ga0098041_1000864_pt1 | contig 11939 bp, 28 predicted proteins | sample 8_EtaG_FD_77066 | JGI IMG/M metagenome (GOLD analysis project Ga0098041, IMG submission 77066) | Marine viral communities from the Subarctic Pacific Ocean - 8_ETSP_OMZ_AT15162 metaG | ecosystem: Environmental > Aquatic > Marine > Oceanic | place: Pacific Ocean | collected 2015-01-08
CATAGAAAGCATTTCTAATTGCATTACGTCTTTGCTCTTCCATGTTTAATCCTAGTGGTGAGTTCGCACCAATGTTTAAAGGTTCAATTCTATCTCTTGTACCTGCTCTGTAAAAATTCAAACCACCTGGTACAGTTCTTACTGGTAAAATAAATCCATCATCAGGAACTAATAGAGGTGGGTCTACTTGTTTCTGTGCAGCCTTGATAGTTGTTTTAGACATTTCATTTAACATCTTCACATCAGGCAATGCTGTCATTGCTGGTGATCTTCCATAGATTTCATGTGAAGCCTTAAGGTATCTTGGAACAACAAAAGGAAACTCTCTAAATCCTGATACTGATAATTCATCACCACTACCATATTCCATGTATACAGATTCAAATGGCATATTAGAACTATCTTGTTTTGTTATATCAAAATCTGATCTTGGATAAACTGCGTGTACAATATCAATTTCTTCGTATGGATCTTTGTTGGCTACTGTTGTTACTTTAGTAGAAACTTTATTTCCAAATCTTTGTATAGCTGCTCTCGCACTAATTTTAAATCTTCTGTAAACTGTATCTATTCTGCCTTTACTATCTTCAGCAATATAAATCTCATTGATATGTCTTGTAGAAAATTTTAATAAATCATCATCATCTTCTTCAATAAACATGGCAGCCGTACCAAAGGTAATCAGGTCATGATACAATTCAAATATTTCTTGTTGAAAGTTAGAACGATTAAATGCTGTATACATAACATCGGTTGCAGACTCTAACCATTCTTTTGCTTCATCTTGATCATCCATTTCTGAATTTTTAAAACGTAAAGAAAACCAAGGTGTAGAAGGATTGGTTAGCATACCATGTAATGATGCTGATAATAATTCTACCGCTTGTAAAGGTGATGAATCAAAAATACGTTCTGTTCTTTTGTCACCTCTTGATCTTGTTTTAGTCACATCTGCTTTTCTTGGCATCATAAAGTCTGCCACTTCTTGCCAGTGTGTTTCCCAATTTTGTCTTTGAGATGTTAATCTGTCAAATCGTTTTAATAATTTTTTTGTTAAATCTGTTTTTGCCATTACTGTCCTAATAAACTTCTTCTTCCTAATGTTATTGTTTGTTCTTCAACACCCATAGGTCCTGTCATAATTGTTGCCGATCTACCTCTTCGCTTTGTTCTTCTGCTATCGTAACCATCCATGCTAGTTGCTGTTGCTTGAGAAACTTCTGCTTGAGTTGGTGCAGGTGCAGGTGCAGGAGGTGGACTTGGTCTTCTAGGTCTTAAAGGTTTTGGTACTGCTCCTCCCATTAGTATCCTCCTAGTAAAGTTTTCTTTTCTGTTTCAGCTTCTTCTTGAATACCAAGTGGACTTGTTAAAATTGTAGACCTTCGACCTTTTCTTCTTCGTTCCGCATCTCTTTGTTCTTTTGCTAGTCTATCTTTTTCTTCTTGTGATAGTTCTGTGCTTGGAGCTGGTGGTAAAGGTTGCACTGGTGGCAACGCTGGCATTTTAGGTGAAAAAAGTGATCCCATAATTATATTATCCTATATTCATTTTCTGCTACACTTTGTGGTGCTGTTTGTCTAGTGTCTAATTCTTGTAAACCTACAGCTAAATATCTCATCGCATCACACGCATGAGACGACCAGTCGTGTACAGGCTTTGATCGGAACATACGATTTTTATCAATATATTTCCGATGATAATGTCTTAACGCATCTATTAGCTTTTTGCAATGGTCTGTATCAATCCAACAACGAGGTAAGGTCATTGTCGTTGCGTGAATACCATCTTCTAATGGAATTTTAGGAACAACTTTAAATCTTACTCCTAGCTGGTAAGCCACCTCTCTTCTTGTTTTACCATTGCTAAATTCTGTAACTTCTATATCATGCGGTGCGAAATGATCTTTATAGATATAATCTTTATCCTTAATGATCTGCACATAGTGGGGTAATCCCTGACCTCTTTCTTCATGATAATCAATAATATTAATGCTTCTGCCTAGCTGCTGGAAAAATATAATAGAACTATGATCCGCCACCCCTAAGTCCCAACTAGTAGAAACTGGCAAGGCAGGATCGTAAGGTACTCTTGTTAATTGTTTTCCATCTTCCATCTTTGCCAAGACATCTGCATAGATAGCTCCTTCAATATTAGCAATCCAATCACATTCAAACTCTTGTAGGTACTTCTTTTCACCCATAACTTCTTTTGCTTTGACTAGCTCTTCGTTATCTACAATCTTAGTTTCACTTGCTTTTGCTTTATAGTTAAACCAATCTTCTGCTCCTTGTGCGTGTTGATAGAGTTCATAGAAGTTATTGTTCATTCCTTGAGGTGTACCAATAAAGACACAGTAACCTTTACGATCTGATAATGCAGGTCTAATAATTTCTGGGAAAAGTTTATCGGTTACATTTGCGTATTCATCAATGACACATCCATCCAGGTATATACCCCTTAAGCCATCTGAATTTTCCGATCCTAGTAAAGTAATTCTAGCACCATTAGGTAAATCTACTCTTAGTTCTGTTTCGTTAAATTTGATATAAGGGATCTTATCTGTAAACTGTTTCATATAATCCCAAGCAATACTCTTCGCTTGTTTAAAAGTGGGTGCAATATAAGCGAACCTGGGGTTCTTCTTTTTGGAAAGTAAAGCAGACCTGATTAAATGATTAATCATACATACTGTTTTGCCAAACCTACGATGGCACACCAATACTGACCATCTATGACTATCTATTTGTTTGTGTAGATAACTCTGGTGCTTTCTTGGGGTATAGGGTATTTTAATATCCATATTTAGTGGATCATCTTACTTTGGCTACCATCATCTAGTAAGACCTCAAATCCTAATCTTGACATAATGTAGCTAGTAAATAGCTCAGATGATGCCTTATTTGGAAAGCCTATAAATCTAATAACTACATGATTTGTTTTTTTATCAATGTAGCAAATAGAATCTAGTTCTTCAGATCCAAAGTAATCCATTATGTTATTATTAAAATAATAATAATAGCTAAAACACCAAGCACAACTTTTTTATGATCTCTCCAGTAGTGCTGCATTTCGTGTATAATTGTATTTATATCCATACTTATCTTTAAATTAAAAAAAAAGGATTAGCAAGATACAGATAGGCGACTGTGTCTAAGGGTGTCCTGAAGTCCCATGTATATATACGTATAGTTTGGCGACCAAATTTTGGGGTATAGGGGGTATCTTGCTTTCAAAAATAGAGGGTTTAGCTTTCAATATTACTAACGATAACTTATGATTATCAATACTATTCCGATAACGATCAATTATAGGAAGATAATATAGGTCAGTAATGCTGACCCGTTTGTTATAACGTGAGAAAAGCAGCCGTTGCTGTTTATATTAGAATAGGAACTTTTCAACTACTTCCAGGAATATCTCCAGGAATATTACACATAAAAAAAAACCCTCAATAAAATTAATTATCAAGGGTTTAATTCTTTTAATTGTTTTAATCTATTGTGAATATTCAAGACCAAAGCTTTTTAAATTCCAAGCATCAGTTTTTTTAATCCATTCATAAGTTACATAATCATAATCTTTAAGCATTTTATCAAAATCCATATCTTTATATTTATTTAAAGACATTACATAATCTTGACAATCACTACTTAAATCACTCCATAACTCTTTAAATACATCCGACACATCAACCAATCTTTTTTCAGTTGTAACTTTGCCATTCCATATATTTAAATCGTGGCATTTAACATAAGTATTCATTTTATTTACCCTTTCATTAGTTAATTAATATATACATAACATATATATTATATATGTCAATCACTCTTTTTAACTTTAATAAACTTTAATAATTTATGTTTCTTCTTATTGATATATGAGATCTTAACAGTTTCATTGGGTTTAAACTTACTTGATAATTTTTTTAATAATTTTTTAAAGCTATTAGCTGCAATGGTTTCATTGTCATTAATTAAATAAGAGTATCTCATACTGTTGCAAATATATCACATTTCCAGAAACTGTTGCAATAATATCACACCAATAAATTAATCAAATTAATTATTTTTATGGGTTGACTTCTATATTTAATTTCATTAATCATATACGTAATGGAGTTAAATAAAACAAACAAACAAAAGAAAGGGGTAAAGTATGAAAGCATATAAAACAACAATTCACACTGATGGCGATACTGTCAATGTGGTTCACCATTCAACTAAAATTATTGAGCATAATTTAGTTAATAAAACTATTAAACTTAATAATGATGGTTGGTTTTCTAAAACTACCAAAGATAGAATGAATGCTTACTTTAATGAAAGCAATTTATCAGCTTTTGGAATATTTCAGAAAAAGGGTAATTGGTTCGTTTTAACACCTAATAACGATCATAAGAATGCAATACCTTATGAAAATAATATGATCTTAGAGGTTGCTTAATTTAACTATTGATATGTATATACTTTGTATATACTATCATCAAAACAGAAAGGGAAAAAATGAAAATAAAAGATTTTAAAACAGCAAAAGACTTATTCGCTAAAACTTATAATAGAAAAATTTATGATTTCATGGATTTTGGTGAAATAAGCCGTATGAAAAAAGTAACACAAGTAAGACAAACACAACAAAAAGAAAGGAACAAAAAATGATTGTTGACCACATACTATTCACACCCATTTTGGGTTTAATAGTTTTGACAATAATGTTTTTGTTTTTAGATTAACAATAACAATGAAAGGGAAAAAAGATGAATAATAAAAGATATAAACTATCAGTAGGACATAACGAAACGCATCAATTACATTGTGTTATAAATGAAAATGCTTACAAAAATGAAGATGAAATTATTGCAGAATTTTCAGATTATAATATGTGCAATAAATTTATAGATAATTTTTTTATACCTATTCAAAATAAAAAAGGTGAATACAAATATAGTATTTATAAAAAATAACAAAGAAAGGAGAAAAAAGTATGCTAACAATTAATCTACTAATCATTTTAGGGGGAGCAATTCTTTTTGGGTTGTTTCTCTTAATGGTTAAGAAGCTAGATCAAAGAGAGGATTTTGATACAAGATATAGAAAACAAGAACAATGGAGAAAGGGGAAATAAATATATGACAAAGAAAAAAATAATGTTATTTGCTCAGTTAGTCAGCGAAATTGACATATCTAAATACAAGCAAAAAGAATATGTTAATATTGTTAAAGCTATTTACTGGGAAATCTTTGGGAAAAAAGTATGAAACTAGAAAAAAAAATAGATTTAGAGTGGTTAAAGAAGCAAACTATTTTAAATATAATAAGTGCTAGAGGTGTTATTTTTACTTATTATAAAAATAAACAACAACAAGAAAGGGGAAGTTATGAGCAAAAAAAAACAATACAAACCAGATGACAGAATATGTATTTTTTATGTAGCAGATCGTATTCACGATTTACAAAACATTAAAGATCATAAAAAATTACAGAAAGCTATTACAGAATTTAAAGATGAATTATTACACAATATAGCTATTGATGTAATGATTAAAAGATCAGTTTATTAATCTTTATTAATTGTGGGTGCTGATACATCTTCGGCACTCACATCAATCAATTCCGAATGATTATCCGACCAACTAATCTTAATAGATTGGTCAACATTTTGTTTAGTAGGTTTGTTATCAGAATAAATGTCAGTTAATTTGGAAGCCAACCATTGTACCCATTTAGACTTTTCTCTTATCCATAAAATCTGATTAGGATTTTCAACTTCCTGCAAACTAAAGACTTGCATCAACTTATCAATAAGCGTTTGAATACCTAGCTTTCTAGCTTCGGTTATTCTTTGTTCAAGTTCTGGATTTTTTTTTAAGTACGCATAAAACTTCATCAAGCTGAATGGATACTGATTTTTGTTCTCGTTGAGGATCTCTTGCAAAGATACTCCGTTGACGAGTTGCTCTTCTATGGTATTCAGATTTTGCTCCGTCAACAAGGGTAGGTTTGATTTTGTTTTCGTAATAGTTTTTGAGCTGCTCATGGGTATAATTTTTAAATTGTTTAAGTGTACTTAATTGTCTAATCCTCGTTTCATCAGTATAATTTTGTTTTTTAAATCCCTTAACATTTTGATACCCATGATACTTACAGTAAAAAGTACCATTTGCCAACTGATAACCTTTCATTCCGCAGGGTATGAGCTTTCCTATTCTTCTTCCAGCTCTCGTAAAGCCTTGGCAAAAGACCTTGCGCATTGGACGACCGACCATTATTTATTTTCCCAGGGTTTAATGTTATTTCTAATATTAAACTCTTTCTTGGCTTTGTATCTAGGGTTTTTTTCCTTGGTTATTTTCTTTAAAGAATTGACAATAATTTGAGGGTCAACCAGCTTACCTTTGCCTTCAGAATTTTTTTCTTCAAGAGCTAATCTACAATAGTAAATGTTATCTTTTAATTCTATTGCTTTAAGAAGTTCAGGGGTGGGTAGAGTTTTTAACTTCTTAATACTGTCCTCTTTAGAACCATTACAATCTAGAATAATATTAGTAATCTTACTATTCTTATTATCCTTTCTATTAATGTATAATGCTTCTTCTAATGTAGTCGTAAAACGGCTATCTGGTGTAGTTTTAACGGCTATCTCAGAATCATATAACTTCTCAGCTTTTAAGAATACCTCGTTCACAACATAAGTTTTACCAGAACGACCTCGTATTGCCTTGACAATATTAAGTTTGTTTAAAGTTTGCAAACAAGATTTAACAGTAGTTCGGCACAACCCTGTATCCTTTGCTAATGTGGAGTGCCTTAATCCTGCCTTATATCCATTCTTTTTCCAAGCATATTTCATAACAGCTAGAAAAACATTAAGACAATGAGATTTTTGCTCCCCATCTATAATATCCAAATGATGATATATTTTATAAGTGATATGTAAAAAACCTCTAGTCTTTAGCATAAGAGCATACCTTTTGATGATTAGATTGTAGGTCTAGCAAAATAGAGACCCAGCTCTCCTCAGACATAGGGTTTAATGGAGTTCTAACGGGGTATTTTTGAGCAACACGAAAGGTTAGGCTATCAGCACCTACCTTTTTATAATACACCAAAAAAACAGGCACATTTAGAGCTTTCCCAATATATTCTACAATGGTGGTGTATTTCTTTTTATCAGATCCCGTATCGTAAAGATGCTCAATGACAGCAAGAGGTTTCCAACAGCCTTTATTTTGACATATTTCAACAGCATCAATATCAATCATGGCAATGCCATCATATTTCCTATGCCATTTAGAATATAAATCTTTATCAAAATATTTTGCGTCTCGCATTAAAGATGAATGTTATTTAGTTCTAACGATTTATCTTTACCATAATAATTAGCTTCCCCCTCACGATCTAGTTTTTCCCAAGCCTTAATAATTCTGTGAACCTTGTCGGGGAAAATTTTGTAATCAGGGAAATCTCTATTCTTCCACTTAATTAAAATTTCCATTGGCTCTTGGTCAAATAAACTAATGTCCCATTTCCTATCTTTACAAATAGCAAAAAGCTGTTCGGCAAAAATTCGGTTATAACATTTCTCTACCTTTTGATACTGCTGAAATGTTGTCCGATTAATCTTAGCCATATTCTCTTGGCTATGGTTGTGCCATATCCTATGTAGAATAAGTACCTTGGCTATATTCTTATTCGTGGAATAATTATTCCAATTCTTTCTTCCTGATCTCATTTTGTTTCCTTTCCTTTAGTTGTTTTTCTGTGTACCTGTCAATCTCAATGATTGTCTTAAGAGTATCAATCTCTTTGGCTTGAGTTTCAATAATCCTTTCTAGGTCGTGTGTCCCTCTTTTTGTCTCAGCTTTTAAAACTTTCATTTCGGCTTTAAGTTTCTTCAGCTTGTCATGTAATTGACTTTCTTCAAACATTCCTGCGTGGGTCATTCTTTTTCCTTAACTTTTTTAAGGTTATCGTATAGATGTTCTTTGATACCTTTCTTAGTATTTATAATGGTAAGCATATCTGCACCACTATAGGCTTTGGAGTAAGCATTTTGACTAATAGCAATACTTGACCCACTCATAAGCATTGCAAATTCTGTACAGCTAGTACATAAACTCAAAATAACACACACCAAAAATAGTTTTTTAAAAACTTGCATCTCTTAACCTACTTATCATTTCATTAATTTGATTAGCTAATTTTTTATTATCTTCCTTTACTTCATTCAATTCTTTTTTTAATGCTCTAACTTCGGGACTGTTAATTCCAACTGCTTTAACAAGAGAAGTTTCTAACTCAGCTTCTTGTACTCTTTTAGTTAATACTTCAATTTGTTTTGTTAAATCTGTCATTTTAAAACCTCTATCTTTTTAATAACACCTAAAGGAAAACAAGTAAGACCCCCAACAGCTAAACCATTTTCATCTTTAGAAAAAGAGCTAAACAACCATAACTTATCTTTAGTTTTTTTATAAATATAACCTACATCAGAACAAGTGGCGATGTCATGATTAAGAATATCATCCTCGCTAGTCCAGGCTTCGTCAGAGCTGCAAATATCCCACCACACAATTTTGACTCTTTTATATTTAAACTTTGCTTTCATTCCACCAACTTTTATAAAGGTCCTCAATTTTAACTTTACCTTTGGTAACTTCTAATATCTTCTTTACCATTGTTGGGTTAGGAAATCTTTTTATCTTAGAAGTTAAGCACCATCGTTGAACAGATGTGCCTGGATTTTGTACCCCTTTAATACCTAGTTCTTGACCTAAAATATAATAGGAGAGTTTTTTTTCTTTACGATATTCTTCGAGTGTCATTTAATTCCTTTCATTGTTTATCTAATTCGTATCTATATATTAGATATTATTTAGTTTGACAAGCAAAAAATAAAGCATTATAAATGTGGAAAACGAAAGGGAAATATGCAATTAAAAAACTTAATTATATCTAAATTAAATAATGGTCAAGGAAACGACCACCTAAGTCCGAGTCAACTGACCACCAAACCTATCGCATGGTGGATGATAAAATATTTAGTATCTTCACAAGACGATAGAAGAAAATCTTTAGCAAACTATAAAATGCACTATGGAAATTTAGTCGGCAACACAAGTCAGCACTTAATTTGTAAATATATTTTTAAAGGTGCAGAACGACAAGAAATAAAAGATAGAATTTATGAAACTATTTATGATTATGAGTTAAAGCAAATCAATAAGAATAAACCAAGAGATGAAAAAGATGAGGATTGTAGAACACATATGCTACAGTATTCTCATCAAACCATTAAACAAATTTTAAAAGCAGTTAAAAAAATTTTTGGTAAAGATAGTGTTCAAGGAGAACGATATGTTCACGACCAACCTGATAATTTATTTTTACCCATCATAGGTCGTATAGATTTTGAATCAGCTAATAAAATAGCAGAACTTAAATCCAAGCCACCCTATTTTAGATTAATTAAAACAGGATTAAAAGGTTATACACAAAAACTTCCTACCGAACCTCAGATTGACCACATTGCTCAGCTCTCTTTTTATTGGCATTGTGCAAAGAAGAAACCTTTTTTATTTTATGTGAATGAAGAAGATTATAAAATCTTTGATGAATTTACTGATGAATATTTAGAGCATTGCTACCAAACTTATATTGTTAAAAAAGCAAAAACCATTCAAAGATTATTAGAAGCATCTAAAGGAGACGCATCAATAATGGCAGACTTAGTTGAAGCACCTGATATGAAACATTATTTATATAGTGATTTAACTGAGCATCAACAACAACAAATCAATAAACTATGGGGAATATAATATGAAAACAAATATATACCAAAAACTTCATAAGGCTTCTTGCGAAGCAGGTGGAGTAGTTAAAGGAAAAAAAGTACCTGGGATGCACTTTAATCCCTTACAACATGATGAAGTTCAAAAAGTTGCTATGCAAACTTTATTAAACAACGATCTTTATCCTGTGTGTACTTACGAAAGTGAAATCAAGGAATCATTTGTTATGATAACTTGCAACATGAAGATACACGATGTTTCTGATCCAACAGCTTTCATTGAAATCAATGGATGTTCAGCGATGGGAAATTTAGATAAGTTTGGAACAGGTAATGGAATGTCTTATGCTAAAAAGTATGCGTTTCTTAATGCTCTAAATTTAAAAACGGGTTTAGATAATGACGATGGTTATAAAACCAAACCTTTTGAAAAACCTACTCACAATATTCCAAGAGTAATAGCTAAAACTAAAGCTGCTACTAATGGTACAAGTCATACCTACCTAGATGATAAAGTAGATGTGGAGATGATTAAAAATCATTTGAAAACTGCTCAGCATATTCCTAGATTAAATTATCTTATGAATACAGCATACAAAAATGAGATTAATCATTTATTAAAGAACAATTTACGAGCTTATCGGCAAATCACAGATGTTGCTGAAAGTCGTGAGTTGATATTAAACAATCAATCTAAAATAGATTGAATATAAAAAAGGAGAAAACAAATGAGTGATAAGCTATATATAAAACTTGTCCCTAACAACAATAAGACGGCTGCTAATCAACCGAGTTGGGTAGCACCGATTAATCCCAAGTCTCCCGAAGGGAAGCAATGGAGAATTGGAGCAAAGATAGGTAATGCTTGGTATAGTCAAGCTGCCTTTGATGATGTGGCTGAAGATGGAACACCAACAGGGGGTATTAATGTGGTATTAACACCTAACGAGAGTAAACCTACTAGTGGTACATCAGGGAATTTTCCACCACAAAATAAAGGGTTTGGAAACAAGCCGAGTTATGGTAATAAACCTAACTATAGGTAATAAGTAATTATTATTTATTTTCTTGGTGGGGTTTTTTCTTTCTTAACTCCCTTTCGATAGTTTTCCCCACCAGGATTAAAAAAAAATATGAAAATTACAGACATAGACCAAGAAATTGAAAAGAAGATTATCAATGATCGTGAAAAAGATTATGGTAATTACCAGGAAAACTTTACTTTATTAGCTGAGATGTTTACGATTATCTTATATGGTAATCTTAAAAAGGTTATTAAACCTCATCAAGTAGGTCAACTCATGATGGCTTTAAAGCTCTTTAGAACTACCAAAAATTTTAAGGCGGATAATTATATAGATTTAAGTATATATAACAAGATGACTAAAGAGGTACACAAAAAAGAGGTTGCCAAAAAGGATAAAGTATGACTATATACAGAAGATTAAGACATGGTGAAGCAGGTTTTACAGAAGTAGAACTCTTTGATGATGTCAATAAGGCTGCAAACCCTAGTGCTAAAGGGAAATTTGTAGAAATAAAAGTTGACAGTATTAAATACAACTTTTTAAAAGTGAAAAAGGAGAACGATGAGCAGGTTGAAAATTCGTCTGCAAAGGTACAGGGATCTTCAAGACAAGAAACACCAGAAGTACCTGGAAGCAAAGCAAAAAGTAAATAAGTATCAACAAGATTCTTATAGATTGCTTTGGAAAATTGAGCAGACAAAAGAATTATTGATGGCTAAGTAGCAATCAATATACAAATTGGAAAAAAAAGAAAGAAAGGTATAGGGGAGTTTTGACCTCAGCACAAATTTTTGCAGAATTAAGGGTAGCTCTCAAAGCTGGACACTATCGTGAATTGTCTCATCTTGAAAAAAATATTTATAAAAATGCTTTTAGGAATGGCTATAAGTTAGCCAAGAAACATAATAAAAAAAATATTTATTACATTAAAGCTAAACAAATTAAAAAAAAGAAAGATACCTCATTTAATAAACCCCATAAAGGAATGATTGATAGCCTTATTAATAAGGTTTGTATTCGTTTAGAGGTTCACAAAGATCAAGTCTTAGGCAAATGTCGCAAAGGTTATTTAGTTCGAGCAAGAAGTCTTATTCATAATGTATTAAGAGAAAAATATTATATGAG
>Ga0098041_1000871_pt1 | contig 11887 bp, 5 predicted proteins | sample 8_EtaG_FD_77066 | JGI IMG/M metagenome (GOLD analysis project Ga0098041, IMG submission 77066) | Marine viral communities from the Subarctic Pacific Ocean - 8_ETSP_OMZ_AT15162 metaG | ecosystem: Environmental > Aquatic > Marine > Oceanic | place: Pacific Ocean | collected 2015-01-08
AGCAGGTTAACACTCATTGGTTTGCTGATAGTAGAGATAATATGGACGCAGACGAACAAGCTGTTAATAATTTTGATTTAGCTACAGCGCCCTCAAGTACTCATACCGTGACTACGGTTACTGGCGGCACAGCGGGTGATTTAACAACAACTAGAACTGGTTGGTCTGCCTTACATGCGCATGCAGACACTAACAATGCAAAATTTTTTATTGACAACATGTACTTTGTTGGTGGACAAAATTCTTCTAGTTTTACCGCTAGAAACTCTGGTAGTGTTGTAAGGGGTGTACCTATTACGTATGGTCAACAAACTTGGAGTAACTTAGTAGATAATACTAGAAAAGCACCGCCAAGGCAGAGTTTAGGTGGTAATTTTGGTACACAGGTAACACCTACTGTATGGAATGGTGCCGCCGAAAGTAATATTAATTTCTGGCCTAGAGTATTGAGTGGACAACCTGAAGGACCAGCGAGTCAAGATCATATTGTGCATGTTTGGACTGATATTAGAGGTACGAATATAGAAGATAATTATGATGATGAATTAGGAGATATGGAGAATGGAGCAACTGGTTACGCTCCTTATTACCTTTATGCAAATTCCGCACAAGGTGGTACTTCTAGATGGAAACCTTTTAGCCCAGATTCAAATAATGGATGGTTTCAGTCTAATGCTACATATCCGCCAAATAACACTGGTTGGTTAGCTCAGTCTGTAACACCAGATATGAGTGGTTATTTAAATATTGGTCCTAATTCAGCTGAAGCTAACGCTAACGTTATGGAGGGTTTAATTGTAACAGATGATACGCATACTGGAACTCCTACCGCCACTGGACAAACCGCTGGTTCAAGAAAATGGAGAATAGAAGGTGAGCTTCAAGACACAAATTATCAAGACAGTGTGTATGGCACTACTAATGGTAAAGTTTTTTTACATTTATCTTTTTTAGGTCCTGGACAAGATCTTGTACCAGACAATATAGATTTAAGTAACGCTACGGTTGCTGGTTATTATAGTTTAGCAAATCATTTGCAAGGTATTTGGGGTGGTGGTACTTTTGTTGCCGATGGTGATTATGGAGGTAGTTTAGAAGATGGGGTACATGGTCCACCTAAAAGAGGTGGTGAAACTGTAGATTGGGCGCGTGAAACTCTTATAGAATGTGAAGGTAATTACGTTTTACATGCTTTTGGTGGTTCTGCGGGTAATAGACCAGATAGTGAGTGGTATACAGAGCCAACTCCCCCGGGACCTGGCGTGGGGCAAGGATATGATCAAAACTATGCTGATCTACATAATAATCAATGGAATATAAACTTTCCTAATACAATTCAAAACCAAAAATATTCTGATTTTGCAAACGCACTTTCACCAGGCGCTGTTATTAAGTTTGTTAATGATCCAGATAACACTTTATATACTATAAATTCTGTAAGAGTTAAAAAAATATACAATCATACTCTTTGGAAAAGAACACCTGTAAACCACCCTACAATGACCACAGATCTCTACAAACCGGGTACTAGTGTAGAAGAAGCCGCTATTGATTGGGCTCAAAAATTTGGAAGCGCTGCGCTTTACGTTGAACGTGGTATACTGGAACAAAAAATAAAAGACTTTGGCGCTAAGGATAATAGAAGGTTAGTTTATATTTTAGAGCTTGATCAAAACCCAACAAACGCAAATGTATCTCCTAATTTTAATCCAGTAGACGGAAACAATGGTTTAACCGCTTCAACTTTTGGAGGTATACAGATAGTAACTCAAGATTCTCGTAATTTATTAGGTAAAGTTATTTCTATCCCAGCTGTATTCGAAACAGAACCTAAAGAAGAAACAGGTTTAGACATATACTATGAAGCTTCTGGTGCAATACCTGCTGAAATAAATATGACAAATAGAGAGTTGTTCGCTCCTGTTGGTTGTAGAGTAGAAATAGTAGAAGCAGATGGAACTCTTTTTAGCTTTGCTAGAAATGGTTATCAAAACGTGGCAGACGATATTATGTTGGAAAAATGGGACGATACAGATGAATTAAAAGTTAAGATTATAGGTAGAACGACCGATGGTTTTAATAAATTTTCAGCTTTTAATGTAGCCATATCTAATTATGGTGATAAATACATGCGTTTTTATAGGGTCGATGGTAGTTATACCACGGCAAAAATAGATGTAGCTGAAGTTTCTTCAACTGATTACCTTACAGAATTTACTTTAGAAAGCTCAACCATAGATAAACACTTTGGATTAAGTTGGTATAATTGTTTTTCATTTGGTGATGGTGTTGAATCAGATAGAATAAGAGACGATTTTAATGCTATGAAGATATCTAGTGGAGCTAGAGCATCAACTACTACAGAAGAACCTTATGAAGAGGATCATAGAAAATACGGTTTAATATTTTCAGGATTATATAACTCCAACTCTAGTTTAAACGAGTTAAATCAGTTTATAATGGCTGAAAAAATAACAAAAGATATAAACCCCACTTACGGTAGTATACAAAAACTATTTAGTAGAAACACAGATTTAGTTACATTTTGTGAGGATAGAGTTATAAAGATACTAGCTAACAAAGACGCTGTATTTAATGCTGATGGTAACCCACAGCTTACAGCTAATATAAACGTTCTGGGACAAACAATACCTTTTATAGGAGATTATGGTATATCAAAAAATCCAGAATCTTTTGCTAAAGAATCTTATAGAGCTTATTTTGCTGATAAACAAAGAGGAGCTGTATTAAGATTGTCAAAAGATGGGTTAACACCAATATCTGACCACGGTATGCACGACTGGTTTAGAGATAATTTAAAATATGCTGGTTTTATTGTTGGTAGTTACGACGCTTATAAGAGAAATTACAACATAACGTTAAAAGAAGCTATAACTCTTAATTTACTAACAAACTCAACTATTTCAAAAGGAACGTTGTTAGATTATACAGTGTTAGATACTACAAATTATGTTGATTCTATAACTGGCACTGGTTTTGATGAAGTTACTGGATGGTTTGATGGTAGTAATGGGTATCTAACTGGAGATAGTGCTTGGTGGGCAACCCAACCTCAACATGTTTCTACATATATGAACCGAAGTTTATTAGCTAGTGCTATTATAAGAGAATACCCACAGATATCTGCAGGTTATTTCCAGCAATTTTCAGCAGCTGGCACTATAATCCAAGCTTCTAGTAACGAAGTGTTTGACACAACAACCGCAAGTACTGATATTACTTACATGGCGGCTTATGGTGGTGGTTCTAATGGATTTAACAATATTACAGGAGCACCTTCTCACAATCAAGACAGGTTTATAAATGATTCTATGTCTAATCTTCCAAATAACGGTACGGATTATACTTTAGCCTCTGGTGTTGATAATAATATTTGGCACTTTGGTCAAGGTGTAAATAGCGTAACAACCTCACCTAGTGGTGGTGGTATTAACAATACGGAATGGTCAATTATAAATAAAGGTATAGCGTTTCAAAGTTATCCAGACTTAAGCGCTCCCGTTAGTTTAAATCCAGATACTTCTTTTATTAGAACACCAATAGCTTATGGTTTTCCATCATCCGCAAGAAACAATTTTTTTGCTGGAACAGAAATATTAAATAGTACTGCGCAAAGTGGTATAGGTTTATTTGAAACCGTACCAAGTGGAGGGTTAACTATACCTATGACAATATTTAATGGTGAAGAAGTAGAAATAAAAATAAAATTTCATATTCCACCTTACCAAAATACAGCTCAAGGAGCTGAAGATACTGTAAATGGACCTACTGTCTCTGGTTTACTAACTTCCGGTGATACGGCTCCAGATACAAATAAACCTGGTTCAGGTGTGTATAAAGGTTTTGAAATAAAACTACATGAAGGAACTCCAGCTAGTGATGGTTCAACGGTTATTGCTAGTAGTTTATTAATGAACCCTCCAAACAATACAAATCAAAACCTTCCATACACTTATTCAGCTAATGGTTTTAACTCAAATTATCAAACTAGTCCTATATTTCAAACAAGCTCGTATGCTCCAACTTTAGACACTTCTCCGGAAAAAGAACATACATTTACGCTTAAATTTACAAACGGCACAGAAAATGCTGGTATTGTTGTTGAAAGATTACAGATAACTGTACATTTAATATTTACAGATTCAGCTGGTAACAAGTACACGGATCCAAGCCTTCAAACGGGTAGTGCTGTTTTAGATTATTTATATATAATAAAACGATATAGATTAGAAGATGTTGGAACACCGGCTATAACACAACAAGCTGACATACCAGCTATTCCAGCTACCACTATCCCAGCGTGGACAGAAGTTGTTATACCTGATTATCCCGATTCTTGGAGTAGCCAATCACCACAGTATGGTGGAAGTTCCCCTGTACCTCCTAGAGATTATTTTGAAATGTTAAACAACGAGGCGCAATTTGGTACATCAAACCCACCAATAACACAATCTCAAGACGGCACAGCCGTTAACATGAGTGATGGTTCTGTTTTTTCTACTGGTACTACTTATAACTGGTATGAAGGTACTAACAATAGTACCACAGGTTATCAAGATACATATACAACTCCAAATGAAATTTATGATTTAGCTACAGACACGTTTATAACCCAAACCGTTGATGATGGTACTGGTGTTCAAGTATCATTTCCAGAACAACCTGGAATTTACGAAACTGTTAGGATTAAAGCTCAAACCATGAATTCAGACTGGACGCAGTTTAGACTTGATATTGTTAATAGTAATACTAATGATAAATTAGAAATTGGTGCTTGGTATTGCATAGATGTATTTGCTGATGAAAGTGGCGTTGGATTAGCTCCTGAAACTAACGGAACATGGAGTCCAACTGGCCAAGGTCAAATATTAGTATATGATGTTTGTAATACAAATTTAGTACTAGACAGTAATGATGAATTAAATTGGGGTACAGGTGGATCTACTACTGAACGATATCCAGTGGGACATCTTGGTAAAATAATAAAAGGAGATACTATTGCTCAACAATCTTGGTATGGTGGTAATGCTGGCGATAATATACCAAGAAGACATATAGCTTTAGAATATTATAAACCTAACATGAGAGATTCTTCTGTAAGTGGTAGTGTCTGGACATTAGCAGGAGGTACAGAAAGAAGTAATATTGGTGAAACAACATATGGTACTTACTGGAACGTTGGTAATCCTAGCTATAGAGCTATATTCCAAAACCATCCTAATAGTCACGCTGCCAAAGCGTCTAACCAGTCAGGTCAAAATTATTTTAACCTTGTTTTTAGACATTGTGATATTGATGTAAGAACAATAGCTATAACTAAAATACAAAGCCCAACAAATACAAATCCGGCAGTAGACGGTTACGGTGGTATGCTAGACGCTACGCCTAATTTAGTACCAACTATAAGTAGTTCAGCACCTTGGATAACACACGAGTGGTGGAGAAGCGCTGCTGATGGAGGTAGTAATTTTTCTGGCTTTAATCATGGGTTAAAAGATCCTAAGTGTTATTATTTAGAAAATCAAGGTTATGGTGGTTTAAATTTTGATAGTTATGCTTATCATACCTCTTATGACGGTAGTAACGTTCAAAACAAACCTGGTGCTAGTGCTGCTTGGATGTATTATTTTAACGACCATCCATCCGCAAATCCAGCAGGCTCTTTAAATTCTCCACAAGAATCTACTGAAGGTTGGGAGTTAGCTTTTGAGGTTAACAAAGGTGTAGATAAATTTGGTATTCCTAGAGCTAATATGGAAGGTAGTTTTAACGGTCGAGTTACTAATAAAGTAGGTGATTTCCCAGTACCAAACCCACAAACAGACCCTCCTAGATTTGGTGGTTTTGAATTTGGTAATCTTCAACATGATGGTCATTACAAAATAACCGGTAATATGAACGGTAACGGTCCTTATGAAATATTATACAAAGGCCCACATTCATCAACACCTACACAATATGTTAATTATAATACAGTAGTAAGTAATGCTCAAATTGTTAATATAGGTGATATCAACACTTGGATGCCTTTAGATAATTCTGCTTATGCGGCTAGAGTGTATTTTAACTCACAAGGTCAAGCTCCTTTTGCTTTTGTAGGCGCTATAAAAGATGTTACACTTAAAAATAACACTGATTGGTTTACTGGTGGTAGTATAGATGCTTGGAGTTTTCAAGGTTTTGATCCTGTGGATGATGATTTTATATTTTTTGATGATCAAACCAACCCACAAAACCCAGCTATAGGTTTTAATAACGCTCCGTCTACAACTGTTGTAGCTGATAGAATACAGGTGCAACAAGTTATTTCAAACGTTACCTATATTAACGAAAGTTATTTAATAGAATTTGAGTACGATATTACAGGTGGAGAAATAGAATGCTATTATTTTAACAACGCTGGAGATGGTTTTAGAACGTCTTCGGTTACAGGTAGTGGCTTTTATAGCAGCACACATATTGTTGGTGAGTTAGATGTTAACACTGGATTGCCTTTATATACTAAACACAACGACGAGTTAGTTAATACATTTGTTATATTTGCCTCTTCTGGGTTTGTTAGTGGTACTATAGATACTTTAAGTATGAAACAAATAACGGCATTATCACCAAGACATGTTTATTCTACACCTGATGATAATCCTACGGCTTTAGCACCATCAACTGTAACTTACGATGAAAGCGTTAAAGGTTGGGTAAGTTTTAAATCTTATATACCTGAACAGGGTTTAAGTTTAGCAAAAAAATATTATACTATTAAAAATGGTACTTTATACGAACACCACGCACTTGGAGTAAGTAGAAATTTATTTTATAGTAACTTTATAGAATCATCGTTAACAGCAGTATTAAATCAAGAGCCTTCTACTATTAAAATGTTTAACACATTAAACTATGAAGGTACTCAATCAAAAGTAGATCAATATATAACAAGTGGAGATTTAAGTAATATAGATACTTATAACTTACAAGCTAAATCAGGTTGGTATGCTAACTATATACATACGGATAAACAACGTGGTAATATAAAGGAGTTTATAGAAAAAGAAGGTAAGTGGTTTAACTACATAAAAGGTGTTACGTCACAGGACATGTTAGATACAGCGGAATTTAGTTTTCAAGGATTAGGGATAGTCTCAAGTGTTGATACTACAAATAATCAAAGTTTATAAATAAAAGAGATATGCCACAAATAAAACAATTTAATATTGATCAAAGTAAAATGCCTAAGTCTAAAACTAAAAGACAATATAACATTACTGGTGATGTAAACTCTAAATACATATTACAAGTTGTTAATAGTGATAATAAATTTTATAATTTTAAATCAAAAACTTTTACTAATGTTTTTACTCCAGAAAGTTTTCTGAAAAAAACCATGAGTTCTACTTCTGAAACGGATTTTATTTTATTCCCAAGTGTTTCTGGTAATATTACTTATGATATCATTTTAATAGCATCACCTGAAAATAACACTTTTTTCTCAAATTCAGTTACTGGGGGCGGTGATCATGTGATTAGCAAGAGGATAGAGCAACAGGGTAACGTTACTTTAACACTTCATTTAGACACGGCAAGCACCGCTAATTACGGTGATCCAACAACTCCAGCTAATTTAGAAGATCCACCAGCTGCTGATATTACAGCTGAAGCTCCACCTAGTCACAGTGGTAAAGTTATATTAGATACAAGTTATGTTGTTTATAATAGAAAAACTAGTGGTGAAGGTTACGGTTTAAGATTAACTAGACAACCGCTAGATACTGATTGGTATTATCAAGAAACAGAGGTGATAATTACAAACCCAGCTGGAGATGGTGTTAGTAACAACGTTGTAATAGTAAGTGATTTAACAGGTTTAATTACAGGTATGGAGCTAGTATATCATAAAGGAACAACAGCTCCTTCTTCGACTACAACTATTACTAATATAAATACAGCTACAAGAACAATTACATTTTCTTCATCTAGCGCTTTTGAGCACGGTGAAACTATGACTTTTAGAGCTTATGGTAGTAGTGCTATTAGTGAAGCTATTGGAGGTAGTATTGTATTTGGCCCTGGAAAAGCAGCCATGTTAAGTTTAACAAAAACAGTTAAATCTGGTGCTACGAGCGCTAATATAACTATCACTGATACATATGGTATATCTGGTGGTGGTCATGTTACTGTAACTGGTGTAGGTATTAATAATGCAACGACTAACAATATAAATACGGTAACTGAAGATGTTGATGGTGGTGGTAGCCCTGATGGTGTTATAGCTATGGATAATTCTTCTACTGTTACAACTGGAACTTTATTAACCTTTACAGGATCAGCTACACAGATAAAAATAGCTTTTGGAGCTTCTATTACTACTTTCCCATCAGTTAATAAAACAATATATTTAAACTTAGATAACTTTATAACGCCCGGAGCGGCATCATAATTATGCAAATAAATTTAACAACACAATTAGCGAACACGTCATTACAAGTAGGTGATGAAGCTTATTTTGTACCTATAGCTAATATAACTACTATCAACGGACAAACATCCTCGTCAGATCAACCTCTTTTTTTAGGTGTTATATCAGGTGTTGGTAGTGATTTTATTGTTTTAGATGATAATAGTTTAAGCGTAGATGCTGCTAATTTAGCCGCAGACGATTATATTATGTTTTCAAAAAATAAAACAGTAAATAATGCTAGCATGTTAGGTTATTATGCTGAGGTACAGTTAAAGAATAGTTCAACCGCTAGAGCTGAATTATTTGCGTTAAGTTCTGAAATTATTCCTAGTAGTAAATAAACGCTAAAAACTGTAACTATATTAATACAGAATAAATTAAATTAAATTATGAACAATATAACTTTTAGATCGTTTAAAAAAGGCGATTATAAAATGTGTTGTGATTGGTGGAAATGGTGGTGGAAAGATATACCTGTAAAGAAAGAACTATTACCACAAGATGGCACATGTTTTATTATAGAAAGCAACAATATACCTGTAGCTGCTGGGTTTTTATATACATTTGAAAATCCATTAGTAGCTTATGGTCCAACATGGGTTGTGTCAAACCCAGAATATAAAGAAAAAAATAGAAGACAAGTACTAGAACTTTTAATAACATGTATAGAGGAAGAAGCTAAAAAACTTGGAGTAATGCAGTTATTTACTGTTTGTGGTAATAGGTTTATGCAACAAATACATAAAAAACTAGACTGGTATATGCAACCAGCAGCCTATGAGGCTTTTAAATATTTATAAATATGGGAAAAAGAAGACAAAGACGTTTAGAACGACAAATGATGCAAGCTACAGAAAAACAAATGGCTGAGCAACAAGAAAAATTAACAGCATCACGAAACACGCTTGAAGAACAAAAACAAGAGTATAAAGAGTTTACTTTTCAAAACCCTTATGCTGATGTAGAAAACTTTTATGAAGATATACAAGTTGATACTGAAGCTGCTGATTTTCAAATGGAACAAGCTGCTCAACAAAGAGCTAATATATTATCTGGTTTAAGAGGTGCTGCTGGAGCCAGTGGTGTTGCTGGTCTAGCACAAGCTTTAGCTAACCAAGCTACGATGCAGACTAGACAAGTTAGTGTTGATTTAGCTAGACAAGAACGACAAGGTCAGATGCTAGCTAGACAAGGTGCTCAACAAGCTGACATGCTTAGACGTCAAGGTCAAGCCGCTGTTGAAAGTGCAGAGTTTGGTAGAACATCTACTTTACTTGCTTCTGAGTATGGTATGGCAGCAGGTGCTGAAGCTGGTGTACAAGCTGCTTATGGAAACGAAATGGCAGCATTTGGTGCAGCTTCACAAATGCAATCAGCTAGAATAGGTATGTATGGTCAAATAATAGGTGGTATTGCTGGTGGTGTAGGCGCTTATTATGGGGCTAAAAGTTAAAATTTTAAATAAATATAAGTATGGCAAAAAAAACAGCAGGATTAAATTTAGCGGGTAGCGCGGATCCAAGTATAGTACAAGCTGCAACTAGAATGGGTATGGCCGGTATACCAAAAGATCTTAGTAAAGCTTTTAGTATGGTAGCTACTGGCTACAGTCAACAAATGGCTGCTTTTGGTCAAGCAGGTGCTAAACTAGGACAAATAGCTGGTCAACTAGCAGGTCCTTTAGTAGATAAAGCTATAGATAATATACAGTTTGAATATTCAAAAAGTATAAAAAATCCAGGCGATATACCTCAACCATCGATCGATGCACATATGGATTTAAACAAGCAGATAAAAGGAATGCTTAAAAGTGATGATGCAACAATAGTAGAAGAAGGTAAAACTTTAAAAGCACAATGGATGTATAATGCTGATAGACTACGTGCTGGTTTAATGACTGTTGATTTTACAGCTGGTGGCGCTTTAAGTGATGCTATGAGAGAAGGTCAATATAATAATGATTTACTTTTTTATAATGCTAGCCAGTTTAAAGGCGCTCCAATATCTGCAGATTCAGGTTTACCTGAAGAATATCACGGTGTACAAATGTTACCCACGATAGATGATGGTAAAATAAAATATGGTTTGTTTAAAGATGGCAAGCCAGTAAATGGTATTAGCAAAACTGGTGAAATACAATATGCTGATGATAATAACAAGCAATATATTCTTGGTGTAGATGATTTTGGTAAAAACATTGTTACAGAAAGTGCATTTAGAGCGCCGGTAGATGCTTTTAAAAATGATATTATTAAAAACGCACAAAAAAGTGGTAAGTTTGACGAAACAATGTTGAAAAATAGTATATTAAGCTTAAAAGTAGAAGGTAAGTCTATAACTAGTAAAGACGTTGAAGATATGTCTTATTTTTTATTTCCAGGTGTAACTGAAACTTTTTCAGATCATTTAGGTAAAATAAACCCAACTACAGCAGCGGCGTATATAGAAGCAAACCCTAGTATATTAAGTAATTTAAAAGACATAACTGGTGATGGAAAGGTTAACGAAGATGACATGAGTTTTGAGGTTGGTTCAGATGGTTTTGCAAACATACTTAATGGTATGAAAAAAGATAAAAATGCTTTTGCTGATTGGTATACTGGTGAGTTAAAAAAGAAACACGATTTAAACTTTAAAGCATCAACAAGTACAACAACAAAAACAAGTGATAAGTATGAAATGCCAGGTGGACAGTATACTGGTAAAGCTAGAGTAGATAGAGATGTAAAATTATTAAATCAAGATCCTAATACAATACCTAGACAAACAGGTTGGAATGGTACAGTGTGGAGAAAACAAAACGGGCAATACCAAGTGTATGAACCAGATCTAAAAAAATATGTTAATACAACTAAAGACAACTTAAGTGTTATTCTTAAGTTTGATGAAACAGTTGGTTATAAAGCAAGTGCATCTAGCGCTTCTAAAATGACTATACAGGAAGCTAATAATATAGTCGCAGGAAAAGCTGGTGTTGTTCCACTTGAAAGAATAGAAGAAGCTAAAGCTTTATTACAACAAGACTTAGATAAGACTTATAAAGGGTTTGAAATTAAAAAACTTTTAGATTAATTAAATGGCAGATATAAATAAATTATATAATACTTTAACAGATCCAAATAAAGAGTATAAAGATAAATATTTTACAGTAGTTCCTAGTTTTAAAAATTTTAGCAATAAAATGCAAAATCCTGAATACCAAGCAACGGTGCATGATATTATTGCAAATAAAGAAAAAATTTACTCTTCAGATTTAACTCAATTTAAAAAAGATTTTGTTTTTACACCTGGAGATTTTGTTTCTCAAGACGGTGATTTAATTATAAAAAAATCTGAAAACGCGCAAGACTTTGCTAAAAACTTAATAAACATAGATAAGTCTGTTACTTGGGAAAACAACTCTAAATTTAAAAA
>Ga0098041_1000881_pt1 | contig 11774 bp, 10 predicted proteins | sample 8_EtaG_FD_77066 | JGI IMG/M metagenome (GOLD analysis project Ga0098041, IMG submission 77066) | Marine viral communities from the Subarctic Pacific Ocean - 8_ETSP_OMZ_AT15162 metaG | ecosystem: Environmental > Aquatic > Marine > Oceanic | place: Pacific Ocean | collected 2015-01-08
ATAAGTTGCGCTATTGGTGGATATATTTCTCTTAAAAAAGGAAGTAAGTTTGTTTCTAAGATTTCGCTTTTAATCTCTGGATTGTGCTCTGTATTAATTCCTTTCTTGTTTAATGCACCTGTTTGGGTATTTCTGGGGCTCCTATTGATCTGGGGAATATTTGTGATTCCTGACTCTCCACAATTTTCCACACTTGTAGCTCAATCAACAGATAGTTCCTACATCGCAACCGGGCTTACCATTGTGAACAGTATTGGTTTTGCAATAACTATTGTAAGTATTCAGCTTGTTAATTTGATATGGGCTCACTTTCAGGACCCGTTGGTTTTTTTGGTGATTTTTGTTGGCCCGCTATGTGGTCTATTTGCTATTTCTCGATATAAAGTTTCATAACCAAGGAATTTCTAAGTTTTACTTTCTGTTTGGGTACTTAAATAAATAAACAACCAAAAACTAAATAAGGATACTACTATGCCAGTTAAAAAAGCATCAGCCGTATGGAACGGAAACCTGAAAGAAGGAAGCGGATCTATTAATTCAGAAAGCGGAGTCTTATCTGAAGCTGCTTTTACTTTTGCATCCAGATTTGAAGATGAAGGAAAATCTAATCCCGAAGAATTAATTGCGCAGCACATGCCGGTTGTTATTCAATGGCATTATCTAATGAATTACATAGCGCCGGACATGATTCTAAAAGCGTCTCAACCAATGCCGATGTATCTTTAGAAATGGTAGATGGGACACCTACGATCACTAAAATTAAATTGACAACCAAAGCAGACGTTCCGGGACTAAGCGATAGTGAATTCCAAAAAATTGCATCTGCCACTAAAGATGCCTGCCCTGTTTCCCGTGCTCTTGCAGGTGTAGATATTGAGTTAGAAGCTTCTCTGACCTAACCTTATTTTACTTAAATTTTCACTTATAAAGCCATTCCAATGTGAATGGCTTTTTATTTTTAGCCTAAGAATGCTATAATCAGCTAATTATTTTCTATCGTGGCTAAAAAAATACGGGTTTCAAAACTACTTCTAATACTTGGAATTTGGTTAGTATTGTCTGCTAACTTATACAGCAATGTATTTGCAGATTTTCAAACGTTCCAAAGTGATACCAATAAGGTTAAGTCAATGTTTTCAGACATTGACGACTTAATGGATGTAGGAAATTTTACAAAGGCTTATCAAAAATTAGATTCCGTAGATTTACTGTCTGAACAATTTGATTATGAATACGGACTAGCTTTTTCAGGTGTTAAACGGGCAGAAATATTAATTATAAAGAAACAAATTGATTCTGCTCTTACTGAGATAAATAAAGTTATAAACCAGTTTCCCGAAAGTAGATTACGTTTCAATTTTTATAACACACAGGCTGCGGCGTACAACTACAAAGGTCTGTCTAACCAAGCCATTGAATCATTCAGAAAGGGCTTAAACTTTATTGAATTACTCCCACCTGAGAATAGATCCAGATCTATAGCAGCCGTTCATGTAAACATGGCGAGTGCTTATCATAAGCTTGGGGACAGATCTAATACTATAAAAAATTATCTTGAAGGATTACAGTTTGCGGAATCAACAAAGGATTCTTCGTTTTTGACGATCACACTGAATAATCTTGGAGATATATACAATTCATATTCAGAATATGAGCGTGCTGAGTACTATTTAAAAAGAGCAGAGACTATAGCATTACAAAATAATTATAGACCCGATCTGCTCAGAATCTATTTAAATCTGGGTAATACTTATAGCAATAGTGAAAAATACGACGAAGCTTTAAAATATTACGAACAGGCTTTAACTTTAAATAAAGAAGTAAGGCCAGATACTCCTCCTTTTCAGATCGTATATAATCTGGGGGTTCTTTACAGCAATAAAAGGCAGTTTACAAAAGCTAAAGACGCCTTTGAAGAATCTTTGCAGTACTGTATAGAACTTAAAATACCTCAGGGATTGTATTTTAATTACAAAGGATTGGGCGATCTGTATGAAAAATTCTCTCAGCCTTACACTGCAATAAATTGGTATGAAAAAGCACTTGACGTAGCTACAGAATTGGATCAAAATCTGTATATAGTTCAGCTTCATGAAAAACTATATTTAACCAACAAAAAAGCAGGAGAAACTGCTCAGGCTCTAAAAGCACTTGAGAATTTTAAAGCTCTTTCAGATAGCATTGCAAAGAAAGAATCTGATGCCGCTCTTTCAGAACTGGAAAGTGAAATTGAGCTGAACAGACAAACAGAAATCAACCGACTCCTCGAAGAAAAGCAAGGAATTCAGGAGCGACAGCTAATTCTGACAAGAAATCTAAACATCGCAGCTGTAGTAGTTATAGTTATCATATTAGTTCTTTTGTATGTGGTTTTCAGATCGGGAGCTGAACGTAAAAAAGTAAATCTGATCCTGAATAACCAAAAAGAAGAACTCGAAGAACTTAATCAAACTAAGGATAAACTTTTCGCAATCGTAGCACACGACCTTCGCTCTCCAATGGCATCACTACAGGGCATCTTATATATGATCAATAACAGCGATCTTTCACTTAAAGAGGCTAAAGATTTGGTGATGAGTTTGGAACCCACCCTTCAGAAAAACATAAATACATTAGACGACCTTCTTGCCTGGGCCAGAAAACAAATGTCCGGAATTAGTTTAAATCCACTGGATATTGACACTAAACCTATAATTGATGATGTAATTTCGAAACAACTTTTTGAGATAGATACAAAAGAACTCACTGTTTCGAATAAAGTCCCTGATAACACAATTGCTTTTGTTGACTTGAACGCTTTCAAACTCATTATTCGAAATCTTCTTTCTAACAGTATTAAATTCACTCAACCTAATGGCTCAATAGAATTTGATTGTACTGAAGGAAATAGCTCTGTTACTTTCACTATTAAAGACACCGGTATTGGAATTCCTGCAAATCTACGTGACTTAATCTTTAAAGATAAGGCAAAAACACGTTTGGGCACTAACATGGAGCTGGGAAATGGTTTTGGCTTAAGCTTATGCAAAGAATTCGCTCAAAGAATGAATGGCGAAATTTTTTTTGAAAGTGAAGAAAATGTCGGCACTACGTTTTTCTTAACTCTTCCTAAAAACGGATAATTAATGGCCGATATTTAAAAGAAATAAAAAGCCACATCCTAATTCAAAATTAAGCTTTTCATTTCTTATCTTAAGACTTCTCAAGAATCATCCAAATTCGGAGTTTTTAATGAGCGACAAACCTCGCGAGTATTGTGGCATATTTGGCATCTTTGATCATGAAGAAGCTGCACTAACCACATATTACGGCCTGCATTCACTTCAACACCGCGGCCAGGAATCAGCCGGAATTGTTACCAGTCACTACGACAAAGACAAAGAACGCATGGTTATGCCTTCTTATAAAGATTTCGGACTAGTGCTTAGTGTTTTCGACAAACCAAAGATCATGAATAAGATCTTAAAGGGTCGTTCAGCCATCGGTCATAACAGATATTCGACTTCCGGGTCTTCTAAAAATCCGGCTAACATCCAGCCATTCAGAGTTCATTACAGAAATGGAAATCTGGCTATAGGTCACAACGGCAACCTCTCTAATGCCAAGCAGATTCGCTCCAGATTCAGGAAAGAAGGTGTTTTATTTCAAAGTACTTCCGATACCGAATTGATTCTTCATCTGATTTCACACAGCTTGAAACAGGATCAGATGGGACAAATCATGGACGCTCTGCATCAAATTGAAGGAGCATATTGTCTGGTAATACTGACTGATGATAAATTGATCGGTGTAAGAGACCCTAACGGCTTTAGGCCCTTAGCACTTGGGAAAAAAGACGGGAAATTCTGTCTTGCCAGTGAAACCTGCGCTTTTGATATCAATAACGCGGAATATATTCGTGATGTTGAACCAGGCGAAGTTGTGGTAATTGATCAGGAAGCTTCTGATTCCGGAGAAGTAAAATCATACTTCATTGAACCAAAGGAAGGCACTAAAACAAGCCAGTGTATTTTTGAATATGTTTATTTTTCCCGACCCGACAGTATGATCTTCGGTGAAATGGTTGATAAGATCAGAAGAAATTTAGGGCAGGCTTTAGCAAAAGAACATCCTATAGATGAAGTGGTCACTATTAAAGATTCTTCCAAAAAGCCTGTTATCATTTCGGTTCCTGATTCCAGTAACACCGCAGCAATCGGATATGCAAATGAGAATCAGAAAATGGGCCACGAATGTAAATATGACATTGGTTTGATCCGAAATCATTATGTAGGAAGAACATTTATTTCTCCAGGGCAAAAATCCCGGGAACAAAAAGTTCGTACCAAATTCAATCCGGTTCGTGGTGTGATTGAAGGACGCTCCGTTATTATTGTTGATGATTCTATTGTAAGAGGTACTACTTCCCGCTTATTGGTTGATATGATTCGTGCTTGCAATCCTGCAGAAATTCACTTTTTGGTAAGCTCTCCTCCAATTATCAGCCCGTGTTATTATGGAATGGATTTCCCAAGCCCTGAAGAACTTATCGCCAATAAATTTGAGCGAAATGTAGATAAGATCGCTGAAGAAATAGGAGTGGACAGTTTAAGATATTTATCCGCTGATGGGTTGGTAAATGCAGTTAAGGAAGCAAACCCGTCGGGTCACGATTATTGTACGGCTTGCTTTACCAGCAACTATCCTGTCCCTGTTAATTTTGGTGTTGAAAAGGAAGAGAATGAACTTGTTTAACGGTAAAGCTAAATTCATAACCAGCGCTACCAAAATTGAAGAATGCCCCCCGGATGAGTTTCCGGAAGTTTGTTTTGCAGGTCGTTCTAATGTTGGAAAGTCTTCGTTGATAAACGCAATTGTTAATCGTAAGAACATTGCCCGTACTTCCAATGTACCCGGTAAAACCCAGCAAATGAATTACTATCAAATCGGAGATGATTGCTTTTTTGTAGATCTTCCCGGTTATGGTTTTGCAAAGGTTCCGAAAAAAGAACGTGAGCGTTGGGGACGAAGCATTCGAAAGTATCTTTCTGAAAGAGAAAGTTTGAGGCTTATTCTATCAGTGATAGATGCACGCCACGAGCCTTCTGCCCTTGATCAGGATTTTTTCTATTGGCTCGCATCCAACGAAATGCCTTTTTGCGTGTTGATGTCTAAAGCTGATAAGCTTTCGAATAACAAATTTGCTCAATCAAAAAAAGCAGTTAAAAATATTCTGGCAGAAATGAATATTGAAGTCCCTATTCTCGGATATTCAGCCAGTTCACGAAAAGGAATCCCTGAAATTCAGGAATTAATTCAGGATTTCATCAAAGACTAACTTACACCCCACTTAATATAAAATGTCATTCAAAGTACTTTTACTAGATAGCGTAGATCCTGTTTGTGCACAGGTTTTTAAATCCAGAGATATTCAAGCGGATCAACCCGGAAAACTTACTGAAAAAGAACTCTTTGACCGGATTGGGGAGTACGACGGAATGGTAGTAAGAAGTGCTACTACTGTAACTCCGGAATTGCTTGAAAAAGCAACCAATATGAAAGTTATCGGTCGCGCCGGTGTGGGAGTTGATAATATTGATATCAAAGCGGCTACTACAAAAGGAGTTCTTGTAATGAATACTCCTGATGGAAATACGATTTCTACTGCCGAACATACTTGTGGAATGATCATCGCTTTAGCACGAAATATCCCAACAGCAGTTTCTACTGTAAAAAGCGGAGGATGGGATCGCAAAAAGTATATGGGCACTGAAGTTCACGGAAAAAAACTGGGAATTGTAGGACTTGGTAAGATCGGATCAGAAGTAGCTCTTAGAATGCAGGCATTTGGAATGGAAGTTTTGGCTTATGATCCTTTTGCTACTAAAGAACATGCTTCTGAAATGGGAATTCAATTAGTTGATATTGATAGCCTTTTAGGAACTGTTGATTTTCTTTCTGTTCATACTCCACTTACTGAAAAAACAAAAGGATTGGTTTCTCTGAAAAATGCAGATAAACTCAATAAAGGAATTCGTTTGGTGAACTGTGCCCGTGGTGGAATTTATGAAGAATCCGATTTACCTGAATTACTGGATTCCGGTGTTGTTGGTGGAATTGCACTGGATGTTTATTCTCAGGAACCGCCAACTGAAGAACTCTATAAAGTGCTGGAACACCCCGGTATTATTTGTACACCACATTTGGGAGCTTCAACAGAAGAAGCTCAGGAAAAAGTAGCCGAGCAAATAGCTGCTCAAATGTCGGATGCGCTGGAGAACAAAAACTATAAAGGGAGTTTGAATGGCAAGTCTATTTCGTTGCTAACCAATGCGGAAGTACAACCTTATCTGCAACTGGCAGAAAAGCTTGGTGCTATGGCTGTTCAGCTTTCTCCGGAACATGCCAGTAGTCTGGAATTTGAATATTCCGGAGATTGTGCAAAATTCGCAGACGTATTAACCGACGGCATACTTAAGGGAATGCTCACTAATTATGTAGAAGATTCCGTAAATCTGATCAATGCACGTCATTTTGCAGATGAGCGCGGATTTTCTATCAAAGAAATTCTTTCCTCAAAAGGAAAAACTTTTAACGATGTGGTTACCATAAATTTTGCTGAAGGAGCTGAATACCGAAGTATCTCAGCATCTGTTTTTGGCGATAATGATTACAGGATCGTTCAAATTGATAAATACGGAATAGAACTTCGTTTAGAAGGTGATATCATTATTTATCAAAATCAGGATGTTCCCGGTATGTTAGCTTCTGTAAGCGGAGCCTTAGCTAAGCAAAGCATTAATATCGGTGCTCTTGGATTAGGTAGAACTGAAAAAGGCTCAAATGCCATTACCGCTTTAACTATAGATAAAAAGCTTGAAGACGATGAACTGAAAACCATTAATGAACTAAATGGAATTCAGCATATCCGATATGTAAGCTTTTCTTGAAAGAGGTTTCTTAAAAACTCTGTCAGGGTTTTAAACCCTGACGGAGTTTGTATTTTGAAAACCCTAAATCCCTTCTCAAAAGGAGATTTTATTGCTTTTCAAAGAGAATCAGTCAATCAGCAATCAAAGTCTCCATTATTGAATCGCTCAATAAGTCGTTCTTCGTTTATCCTTTTAAAATCGGTCAGATTATTTTCAGATAGAGATGCAATTGTCATTTCTCTTTTGCCCAGCGCACCTCTCGCTTTGGCTAACTTCCATCCTGCTACTGCCATCGCCGCCCGTGCTTTTGAAGCTGCGCAATAAGTACCTAGTATGGCTTCACCCTTTGCAAGCGATTTAAGTTTTTGGAATGCCTCGGGGGTCCATAATTCTTCATTTACTTCAGGAGAAAAGGCGTCGTGGAAAAAGAAATCAGCTTGTACTCCTTCGCCTTTGTAATCCTCGAACTTCCCTATAAAAAGGAATAGAGTCACATCAACATCAGGCAAAGGTTTAATGATATTCATCCCTTTCTTAAGGTCTGTGAATATATTTTTCAAAACCGGTTCCAATTCTTCAAAATCCGAAAAAGAAGCGTAATTGAGTTTCCCGGCTTCATCAGCTGAAATTGGAAAAGCTTCCACACTGTGAAATTCAACTTTAGAAGTGCACTTCCCTGAGAGATAATAATCCAGCAGTAAAAGAAAGTTAAGTCCGGTTCCGAATCCGATTTCAAAAATAGTAACTTTCTCGTTATGAACTAAAGCTTTCGGTACATTGGAGGTTTCGAAAAAAACATACTTACTTTCGGAAACAGATCCGTTTGGATTGTGAAAATACTGATTGTAAGTATTGGAATAGAGTGTGGAGGAACCGTCTTTTGTTATGTAATGATCAGGGCGTTCACTCATTCTTATTGATCGATACCGTTCCGTATCCTGTTTTGGCTACAACTTCTACTCCACCTTTGCCAATTTTTCCTATGATCTGGCCTTTCTTTTTGCTTCCATTGAAAGGAAAGGCTTCATCGATCTCTACTTTAGTGCCGTTTACGTTCAGATCAGCATTAACATCAGCAGGGAGAAAAAGATCGATCTGTCCGGCTCCGTTTCTGGCTTGTATATCTCCGCCAATGCTAAGAAAACTCAGCTTGATATTTCCTCCGCTTGAAAATGCATTCGTACTCCCCGATAGATCTTTACCTGACACATTTCCACCGGATGTACTCATTTCCAGATCACCTTCGAAATTAATAGCTGATAAGTGTCCACCCAAAGATTTCAATGATGCGTCTCCTTTTGAATCTGACAATTTTATATGTCCACCCTCCGTAAATGCTGTTATATCACCGGAAAGATCTTTCAAAGTTATATGTCCACCTGAAGTTTTGCATTCTACATCTCCTTGAAAGTTTGTCGCTTCAATATGTCCGCCACTTGTAAAAGAAGTAACATCCATTGAGGACGGGATATAAATAGTGGTTTGCATCTGAATATTTGAATCGTTGCTTTTAGTATTAACCACTCTGAGTTCTGCAGAAGAACCGTTCTTTTTTGTAGATATCGACACCATTTCTTTCAATGATTCTTTCTCAGCTATCTCTCCTGAAGCTTTTACAGTTATAGATGCTTTATGATTATCGGAACCAACCAAAACTATTGATCCTGATGTTAACTGAACAGAAATATCATCCAAACCTGTTGCATCAAATTCTTCAGTAAATGCATACACCCCCGGCGATACATTGCTCCATTCGCCCGGAGTTACTTTATACTCTTTTTTAAGCATCAACAGACCTTCAGCCAGATCAATGTTGATTGAAAAGCTGTCATCTTCAAGTTCTTTTAAAGCGGCATCTAATTCAGTCATCATCTCTTGCTTTGCTTCTTCAGGAATTAATGCCGCTAAATTTTTCAATTTCTCAAGACCCTCCAGAGATTTCAATTCTTCCAGTTCTTTAAGTTCTTCCATCTTTGCAAGCTCTTCAACATCAATAACTGTTACACTTCTGGTAGAGGATCTGGATCTGTCTGACGATGTGGCTTTTGCTGTTGTCCTAACTGTGTACTCCTCTTCATCGTGTGAATGATTATTATCATCAGCCTTTGAAGTGATAATAATAGCCACCAGTAATAAGAACAGGCCTGCAACAATTATTTCCCAGGATCTATTTTTCATATTTTTCTATTTGAATGCACAAACATTCTTTACGCTCGCTTTAATCTAAAGTTACAGATTTGATAGCTAAGTATATATATTATTCCTTCATCTAATTTTATCCTTGAAAAGCATGAACCTTCAGAACAAAATAAAAGAGCTCACTAAGAATTTTCATCAGGAAATGATCGAAACCAGACGGTATTTGCATCAACACCCTGAAGTGAGTTATAAGGAATTTGAAACAACTAAATTCATCAAATCTAAGCTTGATGAACTCGGAATTCCATATGAAAGTCCATTGGAAACAGGTTGTGTAGGAATCATTGAAGGAAATAAGAAATCAGATCGTGTTATTGCGCTACGTGCCGACATCGATGCTCTGGCAATGACTGAGGAAGGAGATTTCAAAAAAGATTTCTTCTCAAAGAATGAAGGTGCTGCTCATTGCTGTGGGCATGATGCTCATACTTCAAATTTATTAGGTGTTGCCAGAATTCTGATGGAATTGAAAGATGAGATCGAAGGAACCGTACTTTTAGTTTTTCAACCTGGTGAAGAAAAACTTCCCGGTGGAGGAAAACTTTTATGTGATACAGGATTTCTTCAATCCAAAAATGTTGATGCTATTTATGGTCTTCATACTTCTCCAAGCCATAAACCCGGAACAGCTGCGATCAGAGTTGGAGAGTTCATGGCTAGTCCCGATGAAATTGACATAGTAATTACCGGGAAAGGCGGTCATGCCGCACGTGCTCATGAAGCAGTAGATCCCGTTGTTATAGCGTCGCAGTTCATCACAGCAGCACAAACTATAGTCAGTCGTTCTGTTGACCCAACCGAATCAGCTGTGGTTACCATCGGAAAAATAGAAGGTGGAACTGCTCATAATATCATCCCCGAAAAAGTACGGATGTATGGAACCGTACGAACTTTCAGTAAGGACACTAAAGATTTGATCGAGCAGAGACTTCATGCTCTGTTAAAAGGGATTACTGAAGCTCATGGAGGAGGTTACTCATTAGAATATCGCAGAGGCTATCCCGCTGTTATAAATTCTGAAGCTGAGACCATGAATGTTCTTGAAACAACACAGGAATTATTCGGAAATGAAGCTGCGATTGAAGTTGAACGACCCAGTATGGCGGGAGAAGATTTTGGATTTTACCAGGAGATTTTTCCGGGAGCTTTCTTTTTTGTCGGAAGTGGAAGTGAAGAGTCGGAGTCTACTTATGTTTGGCATCACCCTAAATATAATGTGGATGATCGGTTCTTTTTAACAGCTGCACCTCTTATGGCGGCATTAGTATTGAAGAACTAATAATGTCTGAACCTAACAAATCATACTGGGAAGAAGAACTCTATAATAAGAAGCATGATCTGATAGTAGTAGGTTCCGGGTTAACCGGACTTTCTTCCGCTTATTTTTTTAAGAAAAAAAATCCTGATGCAAGAGTATTAGTAATTGATCGGGGATTTTATCCCATTGGAGCAAGCACGCGAAATGCGGGGTTTGCCTGTATTGGAAGTGTTGGTGAACTTGTTTCAGATCTGGAATTAGAAACTGAAGAAGTTATAAAACAACGAATTCAGGATCGTTATAATGGATTGCTGTTGCTGCGTGAAACTCTTGGAGATGAAAACATTGATTATGATTCCTGTGGAGGATGGGAAATATTCACAGATTTGGATGAATATGTAAGATTATCAGACTACGTCCCACGGTTGAATTCTATTATGGAAGAAATGATCGGTGAAAAAGAAGTCTTTGAAGTAAGGACTTATTTGTCATTTCCATCTTTCTACAATTGTGTGGAAGGAATGCTGCATCCCGGTAAGATGATCCGGACTTTATATGAAAAATGCATTCAATCCGGAATAGAGTTCAGATGGAATACGAACATCAACCACATTGATACTGAAACAAATTTTGTTTCTTCTCAATCTCAAATCCGCTTTCAGGCAGAAAAATTGATCATTGCTACCAATGCCTTTACCAATAAAGTCTTTCCTAAAATCAATATTAAACCCGGTAGAGGTTATGTATTTATTACCAAAGAAATAGATCAGCTAAAGTGGAAAGGCACCTTTCATTACGATAAAGGATATGTCTATTTCAGAAATGTCGGCGATAACAGAATTCTGATAGGCGGTGGACGAAATGTAAATTACGATGCAGAAACCACTTCTGAGTTTGGAGTAAATGAAGAGATCAAAAAATACCTTGTCAATTTCGCCATTGATGTTTTGGAATTACCAGAAGGCTGGAAAATAGAACAAGAATGGTCGGGAATTATGGGTTTTACCGAATCCAAATCATATATCTTAAAAGACATTGACAAGAACTGTGTACTCGCAGCCGGACTTAGCGGCATGGGCGTGGCTTTAGGAATGAACTTGGGTAAGAAGGCTTCTGAGTTGGTTTGAACCAACTTTGGGGAAATTACACGGTAGGTGCGTATCGCCATACGCACCTACCGGATATCAAAAAAATCACTATTCTTCCAAAAACTCCTTATACAGTTCTACAAATTCGCTTAGCATCATAGCCGTTGCCCCCCAAAGAGGTACTTTATGCACATCCCAGAGAGGAATACTGTAATCCAGATCGCGAAGCTTCCAATCCTCAACTTTTGAAAATTCTCCGTTTACTAACTTTGAAATTGGAACCGAGAAGATCTCATCGACTTCATTCGGGTTTGCGCA